>Ga0302280_1000010_pt1 | contig 307664 bp, 294 predicted proteins | sample III_Fen_E1_1_FD_198771 | JGI IMG/M metagenome (GOLD analysis project Ga0302280, IMG submission 198771) | Peat permafrost microbial communities from Stordalen Mire near Abisko, Sweden - III_Fen_E1_1 | ecosystem: Environmental > Terrestrial > Soil > Wetlands > Permafrost | place: Sweden: Abisko... | reverse complement strand
ATAGCCAGTCTTGACTTTTTATCTCCCTTTTGTGTCAAGACAAAAGGAAGGTATTAGATAGAAAGGATATGATTAAAGGGAAGAGCCTTGCTCAAAAAAGGTTCGCGTTTCAATCGCTAAACTCCACTTTTACAAAGCCTAATGGACTGATAAATAGTTTGTTAGGCTTTTTTGTTTACTAACTTAGTCCATATTTAGTCCAAAACAGGGGTTATTTTAGCTTTTAGCACGAATTACTTTACCCTAACCAAATCAATTAATTTAACATCTAAAGACTTTGCTATTTTTAATAGCGTTTTTATTGTGGGATTAGTATTGCCGTTTTCAAGCCTGCCTATTGCAGATTCATCAAAGCCACAGGTAGCCGCAAGGTCAAGTTGAGTCAAACCCTTTGCAAGTCTGTATTTGCGTATATTCTTACCTATTTGCTTTATTTCGGACAGCAGCGAAGAGAGTGGAGTTTACTACGTGATAATTACCTCGCAAAACAACACCATTGTAAGAAGGGTAGTTAAACAGTAATTAGGTTATCCTATTCATATAAAAAGCCTCACAAAGATGTGGGGCTTTTTTGCTTACAGTATGTTATCAATGGAACGCCTGAGCTCACATACAAAGCCAAGTTGTTCAATGTATTTATTTTGTCAACTTAATATAAAACCATTATTTTCGATGAAATTTTAATAATAAGCATGAAAAAAACACTATTTATATGTAAAGCAGCTGTCCTGTTAAGTATTGGCTATTGCCCGCTAACTAACCAGGCAAACGCGCAAAACCTGTATGGGCTAACTTCTTCTGATGGTGCTAATTTTGGAGGAACCATCATTGAGTATAACTACACTACCGGTGTTATTACCGATAAGTACGATCTTCCTGCCAACTCCAATGCACAGGGCAGCTTGTTGCGAGCCGGCGATGGCAATTTGTATGGATTAACTAGCGCTGGCGGAACAAATAGCAGCGGCACTTTGTTTCAATACAATTATACCGCCAATACCTATTCGGTTATGCAAAATCTTCCTGTACATGCAAATCCTTATGGTTCCTTACTACAGGCAGCCGACGGCAATTTGTATGGATTAACTTATCGTGACGGAACACATAACAGCGGTACTTTGTTTCAATACAACTACACTACCAATACCTATACAGTTATGCAAAACCTTCCTGTAAATGCATATCCTTTCGCTTCTTTACTACAGGCTGCCGATGGCAATTTGTATGGATTAACTCATGGTGCCGGAACATATAACGGCGGTACTTTGTTTCAATATAACTATACTACCAATACCTACACAATTATGCAAAACCTTCCGGCAAATGCAAATCCTGCCGGTTCCTTACTACAGGCAGCCGATGGCAATTTGTATGGATTAACTAATGGTGACGGAACATATGGCGGTACTTTGTTTCAATACAACTATACTACTAATACCTATACAGTTATGCAAAACCTTCCGGCAAGTGCAAATCCTACCGGTTCCTTACTACAGGCAGCCGATGGCAATTTGTATGGATTAACTAATGGTGACGGAACAAATAGCAGCGGTACGTTGTTTCGATACAATTATACTACCAATACCTATTCGGTCATGCAAAACCTTCCTGTAAATGCAAATCCTGCCGGTTCCTTACTACAGGCAGCCGATGGCAATTTGTATGGCTTAACTTATAATGACGGAACAAGTAACAGTGGCACTTTGTTTCAATACAACTATACTGCCAATACCTATACAGCTGAGGTTAGTTTAAGTGCAACAACCGGAGACCAGCCGTTATACACTGCACTAATAGAAGTTCCGTCACCACCACCTGCAGCCGCTTTAAATTTTGATGGGGCAAGTACTTTTGTTTCTGTGCCTGACAATGCGGGTTTAGACATTTCGGGTACTATAACACTTGAGGCATGGGTATATGCAACCAATGGTTCGGGTACACAAGATGTAATTTGCAAATCCAGCTGCACAACATCTAATACCGGATACATTTTTCCAAGGACGGATGACGGGTGGAATAATTTCGTAGCTTATTTCTATATTGGAGGAGGATGGCAAACCTTGTCGGCTCCATATGCAGGTCTTAATCAATGGCACCATTTGGCAGCTACATACGATGGTTCTTACATACGCCTATACCAAGATGGGGTTTTAGCAGCTACATCATCGCTTATTGTGGGTTCTATTGCAACTAATTCAAACCCCTTGTCTATAGGTACCCAACCAGGGTGTGGCGAGTTTTTTGACGGCAGTCTCGATGAGCTTAGGGTTTGGAATGTTGCCCGTACACAGTGCCAAATTAATAACAGTATGAATTGTGAGTTGGCATCTTCTGACAGAATTGGTTTAGCACTTTATTATAAATTTAACGAAGGCGATTCGGCAAGTAATAATACAGCCATCAGTACTGCTATAGATTCATCAGGTAATGGCAACAACGGTACGTTAACTAATTTTGCTTTAACAGGCACAACATCAAACTGGGTAGCACCGGGCGGTGTTATATCAGGTGTTTCTTGCGGACCGATTGTTTACCCAACCGTTACTGTAAACTCGGCAACAGTTTGCGCAGGAGGTACAGCTACATTAACAGCCAGCGGAGCAACAACATACACATGGAGTACAAGTGCGACAACAGCTTCAATTACGGCAACACCAACCGTAACTACCAATTATACTGTTACAGGTGCTGATGCAAATAATTGTATGGTTTCTGTAATAGATACCGTAACGGTAAATGCGTTGCCAATAGTATCAGTAAACTCTGCAACCGTTTGTGCCGGTAATACTGCAACACTAACAGTTAGCAGCCCTACAGCTGTTTCATATACCTGGAGTACAGGTGATAATACAACATCTATTACTCCATCGCCAACCGTAACATCAAATTACACGGTTTCTGTTACTGATGCCAATAATTGTATGAATTGGGCAATGGACACCGTAACAGTAAATAATTTGCCAACAGTTACGGTAAACTCTGCGACAATATGTGCAGGAAACTCAACTACTTTAACTGCCAGCGGAGCTACTTCATATACATGGAGTACCAGCGCAACAACTGCAAGTATAACTGCAACACCTACATTAACCGCACAATATACCGTTACCGGAACCGGTGCCAATGGCTGTGTAAATACCGCCACTACTTCTGTTGATGTGAATGCTTTACCAACAGTAATGGCACTAAATATTGATACATTTGTTTGTTTAGGGGCAGGAGACACAAGTACTTTTCATGCAATCGGGGCTAATACGTATACATGGAGTACGGGTGCAACAACTGCATCTTTTACATTTGCACCAACGGTTGCAGGCATCACTACCTATACTGTTACAGGTACTAATGTTAATGGATGTAAAAATATGGCTACTGTTACACAAACGGTTTCTACTTGCGGGGCAGGTATTGAAAAATACAGCGCTAACAATAATGAAATAACTGTTTACCCCAACCCAAACAATGGCAGTTTTGTAGTTACAACAACGGAAAACACAAGCGCTATTATGGTAACCGATATACTGGGCAATGAGCTACTGTCTGTTACTCCTAACGGAACAACTACCAATATTAATTTAAATGCACAACCAAGTGGCGTTTACTTTATAAGAGTAATGGCTAATGGTGTGCAAACAGTTAAACGAATAATCATTAATAACTAAACTACTTTGGTTTGTATACATTAAAGCCGTTCTTTTCAGGGCGGCTTTTTTTCATATACCTCAAAAAACCAAGATATGCCCCCAAGAGACATTTCTGCTATGAATTTGAGAGTAGTGGTATGTTTAATGTAACTATTAAAAACAGTGGCATTGTACCGCAAAACATATGCGTTATAAATATGCTTGGGGTGGAATTAATAAACCTTATTGGTGTTTTAAAAAAGCAAAATAGAATGGATAAGAAAGAAAATATTTTTCAAAAATTACAGCAATAGCAACTATGGCTATAATACTGGAAGATAGGAGTTTAGAGCTACTAAACGCTCAATTCCTATATACAAGCGGTTCGACTTTTGGTCGGTAGCCTCCACAAAATACAAATAAACCCATGTAAATTAAGTGTTTACATGGATTTTTTGTTTTCAGGGGACATTATAGGGCTTAGAGAAGAATTTACCCACCACATCCACAATAAAAAAATAATGCCATAAACTAAAATGGTAAAGGTATAGGTGTGATTGAACTCAATATATTGAGGCGCATAAAAGTTTATAGTTATTAAAGCTACTACCCGCAAAACATTTGTTACGTGTATTATTATAACCCCAAATGGAATAAACCATAATTTTCTTTTCATGCTTCCGGGAAACGCTATTATAAATAGCGCGAAAAACATAAAAAGAGTAAGCGCGTTGCAGGGGCTTCCAATCCAGATGGGATGCGAGCCATCAATGCCAATGAGCTGCATATTTCTATCTTCCACACTTTGGTAAACTGAAAACCCCAACAGGTTTAAAACAAATGAAGCGTTTGCTATAATAAGGCTGATTAACTTCTCATCTATCAAGGTATGAGGCTTTACAACCCACTCATACAATAAATACCACCCCAAATAAAGCGCTGAAGCAAAAACAAAAAAACGTGTGGTTTTATTTTTAGGATTTATAAAAGACATTAATCTTCGTCTTTTTGTCCGGTTAATTGTTTCAGTTTTTTTACAAATTGATCCTTTTTTGTTGGACTGCAAATACTAAACTGGTAAGATGGACCCTTATCTACTTTTTGTTTTTTATCCTTTACATCTTTCACGTCTGTATTAAAAGCCTGATTACTTGAAACCACACTTAACACACCTTTAAAGTAATTAAAATAATACCATGTGTTTTGATCTAATTCAAAATACATATCCAACACATCTCCTGCTTTTTGTTTTTTAACCTGAATAATTCCCGGTACGTAACGATAAATTTCACTTTTAAATAAATTAGCTACACCTATTTTTCCGGACGAGATAAATGATTTTGTTTTGTTGTTGTATATCATTTGCACATCGCCTAAGAAAATAGATTTTTCTAATTCATCCGCGAACTTTTTATAATTACCATAAAGATTTAATTCTGATAAGGCTTTGTCGCCACGTTCTTTGCCTAATATTTCCGAAAGACCCTTTTCAAAAGTCTTTCTGCCAAAATCAAGCGGAGTAAATGTATTGTTATAGGCTTCAAAATCTGTCGCCATTTTTTTCATGGCGCTTTTATCAAAGAAAAATTCTATAGCCATTAATAAATCGAATTGCGCGCTATCATTAATGGTATTATGTGTCGCGTTTCCGGCAGCCGTAACTTTTACTTGCCCCAAATCAGCGCCTATATCAAGCTTGCCTTCCCCATAAATTAAGCAATTGGCGGTACCTAAGCTTAAATAGTTTCCGGGCAAAGATTTTTCCACTAATTTCTCCTTCGATGAAATCTGATATTCCTTCTTTTCTCTATCAAAGCCCAAAAAGCCTTCAACCACTAAAATATCTCTCTCGTTTTTATTTGAAACACGTGGGGATAAGAAACCTGAATAAACCCTGTTTGTATCGGGAGAGTATATAATGCCAGATCCTATCATATTTCCATTTATGTCTTTGGCGTCTTTAGGAATTGGAATTAAAATTTCTTTAGGATTAATTTCCCCTTCAAACTTTAGATATGATTTACCAAGGTGGCAAGTGTGTAATATTCGAGTGCCACCATCATAATATAAAAACTGATTGGTTGCTTTTAAATATACCTTTCCCGCGTAACTAAAAAAGTCATTAAACTTGAAATTATCTTTTTCCGGGATTTCACCTTCGGATATTGTTTGTCCGGATGTATCGGGTTGTATTTTGGCAAAGTGAATATTGTAAGGTTTTTCATTTTCGTCAAGATACGTATAATCTCCTTGAGCCCAATAATGCTTTCGTCCATCAATAAATGCCGTAACATTTTTTATAGTGTGGTATTTAGTTACAGAGTTGGCGACAATAACGGCTTTTTTTAAAGTGTCTATTAGAGCGTTTTTACGAATAACAACCTTTCCACTGTCGGGAAAAAGTCGCATGTCTGCCACATCAACATAAGGCACGTTAATACAATTAATAATATACTTACGTAGATTATATTTTGCCGCGGGAGCGTAAAACCTAAGAGAATCTTGCTGTGGATGCACTGAAATAAATTCAGGAGCATCAAGTTGCAAATCATTATCCAGTTCCGCATTTATTTTCTTTTGATCGTCTCCAAGCTGAATAGTCTCGCTGTCCATAAACCATTTAAACCTATCCATATAACTTATGTATTTGTTTTTTGGAAACTCTACGATGGAAGCTTTTCCATTGGATACAAACATTCCTGTGCGTTTTTCAAAATCAATGGTCGCATTTACATTACTTGTAGCAAAAGTAAAGCCCTCTTCATCAAAAGATTTTAAATGAAAATCGGCGGTATCAGAAAAGAATTTTTTCTCTTTAAATAGTATTTTTTGTGAAATCAAATCCGCCTTTTGAAAATCAACCTTTCCTTTTCCATATAATTCAGTAGGAGACAAATCGTATCTTCCTCTAAATTCAGCCTGTTTATTATAGGTTGAAAAAGGCGTGTCGGTATCAAAGGCATTTAGTAAGTCTTTATATGGCATCCAGTGGATATAAATTTTATCTCCATGCGATTGTGGGAACTCGTTTGGGTTTTCTTGTTCTTTTATATCAAATGTTTGCGCGATACCGTTTAGCGAATCGGGGAAGAAAACAAAATCACCTCCTTTACTTAGAGAAGAGCTGAATGTAATATCGCCACCACCACGCAAACCTTTGTTGCTTAAACGAATTTCATTTTCGAATTTGCCTTTTCCACCATAAACCTGATACCCTCCCGGAGGTGTTTTACGAATAAACCCCAAAGAATAATCTTTTTGAAGCGACAGAGTGTCTCTGAAAACAGGAAATATGCCTGATGAAGTAAATTCTCCTTGAAATTTCAGGGCTTTATTGTTGAAATTATCCAGGCTGTCAATAGTAAAGGGGTCTAACTTAAAATAAAATTTATCTCTGTTATATACCCCGCGTTGTATAGATCGTTTCTCGTAAAACGCATAAGAATCTTTGAAACTCTTAAAGATTGGGTATTGCGGAATATCTAAACGACCGGAGTGGTTCTTTGGATTATCCACATCCAACTCTCCGGTAATATTTTCTACAACTGTCTGCACACGCTTAAACGGAATGCTTCCGTCAGGCTCGGGTTCTAAAGCGGTCACGTAAATTCGTAATGAATCAACCTGTTTCAGGTTTACTTTATTTTGATCATAGTCATAAGAAAATTCTTTTCCGTGGTATTCAAATTTACCCGAAGCTACTATCCCATTAAATGTAAAACCGCGCCCTTTTTTTACTACAATTTCTCCGGCTTTCGGAAACACAAAAACTTTTTGCGTATCACTTAGTAATATTTGTTTTACACCATGCACACGCATATCAAAATTATTATTCAATAAATTAATAGACGCGTTTGTTTGTCCGGGTAATACAGAGTGAAAAGTCAATACATCATAATCAGCCAACTTACGACTGGCTTTTATATAATTAAAGAGTTTATCTTTTATAATTATTTCATCGGTTTCCGGGTTGTAATTAATTAAACCAAAGCCCGCTATTTTAATTAAAATAGGGCGCAAATCTATGGCCAACCATTTCATGTATTTAGCCAAATCTACGGCTGTAAAAGACCTTAGTTTGCCATTTTGTTCATAATACTGGTTTATTTTTGCCACCGGATTAACATCCGCCACTTGCCCTTTTATGGCATCATATCTTTCGGCGGTAAAAAAATCCTGCGACTCAAAATAAGCTTGTCCTTGAAAATTTGCCGCCAAAAAACCTATATCTATTTTAGGAGAATCTATTTTCCATACCAACTCCTCAAAATACATATCTAATTTATGATAGGAATCATAGAAAGGTGTTTTTTGTATTCCCTGCTCATTCCGTACTAAAGAAACTTTTCGCTGATCGGCTAAATATTTAAAGTCACATGCCGGATGTGAAATAGAATCTTTATCCAAATAAAACTTTACCGCGGCATTATCAGCTGTAATTTTATCTGTAGCCATAATAAAGTTCCGAGCCGATACTTCTAAAAAGCGTTGATTATTTCTTTTAAAAACTACTTTAGCGGGATTACTAACATCTCCACTACCCACAAACTGCGCTCCTCGCATAGAAAAACCACCGTCGTAGAAAACATCTTTAATAACGCCTTTTATTTCTAATCGCTTAGTATATGTATCAAAACGGGGGTAGGTTGGTTTTCCATTTTCACTAATAATTTTGTCTGTAAGTCTTCCCGTTTGGGGTTTGTCAAAGTATTGTGTGTTATGGAATATTGCAGAATCAGTTACATACCCGCCCGACTTACAATCTATGTTGTATTTTTTTACATCGGCAAACACATCTCCGGCAAGTCCGGTGCGCTTCCAGCTTACTAAACCGCCTTTTCCATAAAAGTGCCCGGAAGTTGGATAATATGTCCCGCTTGTGTTTTCTATATTAATAGAGTCTCCACGGGGGTTGCTGCCCGATAAAGTAACGTTATTAAAAACCAATTTTGGAATGCTATCATAATCAAATTTATAATTACTTCCATTAGTGTACCATTGGCAACTAGTGCCTTTATAAAACATACCGCTTTCAAAAACATGATCGCTCATTTCAAGAAAATCATTAAACGGTTTCGGGTTTTTATTTTTTGTAATGATTTTATCTAAAAGCGACTGCCATGCGTCAAAAATCGATACATCTTGTTTTGAATTAATAAAATTCGCGACAGCAATTAGATAGTTTTGAAAATAAGGATACGGTTTTAATTTCTTCTCCAGCATTTTATTACTGGTGGTATACACATAGTTTTTATAAAGAATAGAATAAGCGGGCGTTTTCCAAAACTTACCAAGGTTTTCTATAAAAGCGGCGGCATCATCTTTATTAGCGGAGTTATCCTGAAAATACTTGTCAAGTTCTTTTAAAAATTTAATAGAATCGGGGGTAAATGCAGTGAGTTTTTGCGAGAATACATTTACAGAAAAAAGGAAAAACAAGGCGCCAATTAAAACTCTTTTCATACTTTATATAATCGCCTAAATTAACATCAATTTAGTTTCATAAGACTTTAGAGAATTAATCTTTTTAAAAAGCTATAAACAAAAAAATCCGACTCTTTTCGGAATCGGATTTTCATTTTTAGAATTTAATAATTAAAACAAGAAACCTACATTTATTTGGATGCCATTGCTTTTCAAGCTCTGTGCCGCATAAGTAAAATTGCCGTGAGAATCTACGCCGGTAAAATTATAAACAGAATTCGCTTTTACAGTAGATATAAATGAGTTTACGAAATTAAGACTTGCAAAAACCGAAGTAGTACCCGCTAAACGATACTCAGCTCCCGCACCTATATTTAATCCTACTCTTACGGGAATACAGTCCTTATATATACTTAAATTATTGTAAGACGCAGCGCTAATTCCGGTTGTGGTGTTGTCGTCAGCTTTTGCGCTGGCTAAAACATCAACGTGCCCGCCAAAATCAACAAAATATTTAAATCCGCTTATTTCTTTGGTTTTCATTTTTAATACAAAAGGTAGCGTTACATAAGTAGTATGAATATGGCGATTTAATAACGCGTGTATTGTGTTTTGCCCCAACACAATATTATTTGAAATGCTTGAATTTGCGGCAAGGTTTTGCCCTTTAATCTCTACTAAAGCGGGTGTATTATTTATAATGTATCCCGTTGCATAGTTGTTGGCGGGGTTCATACTTTCTGTATAAGTATATTTTATTTTACCGCCATCAAAATCACCACCTATGCCCGATTGAAAAGAAACCACATCGCTAATTCTAAACTCCATGTTCAACCCAAAGCCGGCACCAAGTATAGCGCCACCTTTAGAATAACTGTTATTGGTTGGCATATTGTACCAAGTTGGGGTAAGGCGACCAAATACACCAAAACGAACACTCTTAGGACTATCTTGTGCCAATAAGCTATATGATGCAAAACCAATTGCAATAAATACGTAAACTAATTTTTTCATACTGTTTATTTTTTGAATTTTGTAGCGCAAAGATATATCTTTTACTAAATGAAGCAACTTAACTTTTTTAACTCCTTATTATTTTTTCTTTTAATTAGTTTACTTAGTTCCTGTGGTCATAATAGGCTAAAAGACGTCAATATATCGAGCATACAAATTACTCCGGTTAAACTTCTGCGGATGGATGAAGACGTATTTCTTACCAAACCCGATGCGTTTAAACAAGAAGCTCAGAAGATGAAAGTTAAGTATGGCAACTTTTATAACAGCTTTATTTTTGATGTGATTAATCATGGAGAGGAACACGATTCTGTTTATAAAGCGCTTGGTTTGTTTGTTCAAGACAAAGACATGAAAGAAGTCTTTAATCAAAGTAGAAAAGTGTTTACGGATGAAGCCATAGTAAGTATTGAAAGTCAATTAAGTGATGGACTCAAGCATTTAAAGTATCATTTGCCACAAACAGTATTGCCTAAACAATGTGTAAGTTTTATATCGGGGTTTAATTATAATATTACTACCATGGATAGCACACTTGGCATAGGACTTGATATGTACTTGGGTTCCGACAATAAATATTATCAGATGCTGCAATACCCCAAATACAAAACACGTTGCATGAATACGAACTATGTAGTTAGCGATGCCATTAAAGGCTGGCTGATACATTGTTATGACAAGAACGAACAATTAAACAATTTGCTTAATCACATGATTTTTTACGGAAAGCTGTATTATGCTTTAGACGCCGCTTTGCCTGATGTGGAAGACTCCATTAAAATACAATACAACACCGTGCAGATGAAATACTGCAAAAACTATCAGAAGAACTTATGGGCTTACTTTACCGAGCAAAACAGATTATATAATAATGATTTGAAAGAATTAGCGCCATTAATCTCTGATGGACCTTTTACTTCTGCTATAAGCAAAGAGTGTCCGCCGCGAATTGCCATGTATATTGGCTGGCAGGTGGTGCGGGCATACATGAATAAAAATGCTGACGTTACCGTTGAGAAATTAATGAAAACCGACGCACAAACCATTCTTTCCAAATCAAAATATAAACCTTAATTTTTATGAAACAATCTGAAATAACCTTTAAAGTAAACTTAGACGAACATAACCTTCCTATAAATATAGAATGGCAATCGCCGGAAACGAACCTGCCCACCAAGTGCAAAAGCATGATGGTTGCGCTGTGGGACGAGAAGGAAAACAATACCATGCGCATTGATTTGTGGACGAAAGACATGATGGTAGATGAGATGAAGAAGTTCTATATTCAGAATATTATGACGCTTACAGATACTTATCAAAAGGCAACGGCAGATGATGCAACGGCTGCTTTAGTAAAAGATTTTTTTGCTGAGGTAGGTAAAAAGATAGGTGTGTTTCAGTAACTAAACAGCCACACTTACTACCTCTTTTACATCTTCGGGCATCAGGCGTTTTAGCAAACCTTCTATGCCTGCTTTAAGTGTCATGGTGCTGCTGGGGCAACCCTGGCAAGAGCCTTTCATTTGCACGCTAACCACTCCTTCGTGCAATCCGGTAAAAGCAATCATGCCTCCGTCTTGCTCCACTGCCGGACGAATATAGGTTTCCAGTGCCTCTATAATTTTTGCTTCTACTTCGTTTTTAGGCGCGGCGTGTTCGGTAAAAACGCTTTTGGTTTCTTTAAAAGAATTGTCAACAGCTACTTCCTGTGCAGGCAGTTCAATCACCACCGGGTTTTTCTTGTTCAGGTATTCGCTAATAAAGGTACGGGTTTCAAACAAAATATCATCCCAGCTGATAAAATCGTGTTTAGTAACGGAAATAAAATTACCCGAAATAAACACCTGCTTTACAAAAGGAAACTCAAACAACTTTTGTGCCAAGGGGGCTTGCTTGGTTTCGGTAATATTATTGTATTGTGCAGTAGCGCCGGCTTCTAACAGCATTTTGTTCGCCACAAATTTCATCGAAGCAGGATTGGGAGTAGATTCTGCATAAATCATAAAAGGAACTTCAGGTGCATCCATACCGCAAAGGTAGGCTAAAAAAGCTTTCCGCTCTGTCCAATTTTGTTAGTATATTTGTATTGCAAAAAATTAAAAGAATGGCACATGTAGCCGGAGTAAAACTGCTTAAAAATGCAAAAGGTGTTCCTGTAAAACTTGTAATTGATATAAACAAGCATTACGGTTTTGTAGAAGACTTTTTGGATAAACTGGATATTGAATTGCGAAAAAAGGACGACAAAATTTCTTTTAGCGAAGCAACCTCTATACTTGATAAAAAGCACGGCATAAAAAGAAAGTAAGTGTACCATATTTCTATTGATAAAAAGGCGTACAAAGAACTGGAACGCCTGCCCAAAAAAGATTATGTAAAAATAACCGATTCTATTTACAAACTTGCGGAAAACCCTAAGCCCCATGGGTGCAAAGAATTGAAAGGGTATCCCAATCATTTCAGAATAAGGCAGGGCAATTACAGGGTAATATATACCGTTATTCAAAAACAGTTAACCGTTCATGTAATTAAAATAGGACATCGTAAGGATGTTTACGAAGCTTTTTAGGGGGTAGTTATGCAAAAAAAGTTTGATTTTTTAGTGATTGGTTCCGGTATTGCCGGCTTAAGTTTTGCGCTTAAAGTGGCGGAGCATGGCAAGGTGTTAATCATTACTAAAGGCAATGAAGACGAGACCAATACCAAATACGCGCAAGGCGGTATTGCAGCTGTGTGGCACGAGCACGATAATTTTGAAAAGCATATAGAAGATACGTTTAACGCAGGCGCTAACCTGTGTGATGAAGAGGCGGTGCGCACCGTAGTTACGCAGGCACCCGAGCGTATTAAAGAACTGATGGAACTGGGCGTTGCCTTTGATAAAACAGCCGAAGGCGTTTTTGATTTAGCTAAAGAAGGTGGTCATACCGAGCATCGCATACTGCATTATAAAGATGCTACCGGAAAAGAGATTGAGCGCGCCTTGCTGAAGAAGATACACGAGCACAAAAACATTACCATCGTTAATCATTACTTCGCTATTGACATTATTACCCAACACCACCTTGGTAAAATTGTAACCTCCAAAACCAAAGATATTACCTGCTATGGGGTGTATGTGCTAAACATACATACGCAACAAGTAGAAACCGTTTTGGCAAAAGTTACCTGCATGGCTACGGGCGGCATAGGACAAGTGTATGCAACTACCACCAACCCCTTAATTGCCACCGGAGATGGTATTGCCATGGTGTATCGTGCCAAAGGGCATGTGCAGGATATGGAGTTTGTGCAGTTTCACCCAACTTCTTTATACAACCCGGGCGAGCAACCCAGCTTCTTAATTTCTGAAGCGGTACGTGGCTTTGGCGCTGTTTTGCGGACAAGCACCGGTAAGGAGTTTATGCAGAAGTACGATGCCCGTGGTTCTCTCGCTCCGCGTGATATTGTGGCGCGCGCCATAGATACTGAAATGAAAATAAGCGGAGACGACCACGTATTTTTAGATTGCCGTCATCTGGATAGGAAAGGATTTATAGAACATTTTCCCAACATCTACAACAAGTGCATGAGTCTGGATATAGACCCCTTTAAACAAATGATACCCGTGGTGCCTGCCGCACATTATTTATGCGGAGGAATTATTGTAGATAATAACGCCCAATCAAGTATACAAAACCTATATGCTGTTGGCGAATGCGCTCGCACAGGCTTACACGGCGCAAATCGTTTGGCAAGTAACTCGCTGTTGGAAGCCGTGGTATATGCCCACAACGCCTCTTTAGATGCCGCACAAAAAGCAACGCAAACAAGCTTTAGAGACGATATCCCGAACTGGAATGCCGAAGGAACCGAGCATGCCGAGGAGATGATTTTAATTACCCAAAGCTTAAAAGAAGTGCAGCAAATAATGAGCAACTATGTGGGTATTGTCCGCTCTGAGCTGCGCCTAAAACGCGCCTTCGACAGACTGGAAATTATCTACAAAGAAAACGAAGCCCTGTACGAGCAAACAACCATCTCGCCCAAACTATGCGAGTTACGCAACCTTATTTGTATTGGCTACCTTATCATAAAACACGCCATGCGTCGCAAAGAAAGCGTGGGCCTGCATTATATGGCGGATAAAGGCTAATATTTAGGTGTTCCTGCGTGTTGCTCTTTCGACTAAAAGGATAAACCTATTGCGTGATCGGGCTTTTCACTTCAATCCCCTGAGAGATAAAAACTAAGCGTAAATTTGCCGCAATTAAAAAGCCTTGAGTAAGTTTAGCACCTACATACGTTCTTTTGAAATGTACCTATCAGCAGAGCGTTCTTTTAGTAAACATTCTGTAGAAGCTTATTTGCGGGATATTGGCGGACTGGCTTCTTTTATGGAAAAGCAGTTTCCAAACCTCACTCCTCAAAAAACAGAGTTAAAACATTTGCAGGAATACATTAAACAAATTAATGAGTTTGGTTTAAGCGCTTCTACGCAGGCACGCATACTATCGGGTATACGAGCGTTTTACAAGTTTTTATTGATGGAGAAAGAAACCGATAACGACCCCACTACCCTACTCGACTGGCCCCGTATGGCAAGAAAACTACCTGATGTGTTGAATGAAAAAGAAATAGAAGACATGCTGAATGCCATTGACCGCAGTACGGATGACGGGGAAAGAAACCGCGCCATACTGGAAACACTTTATGGTTGCGGGTTGCGCGTTAGTGAGTTGGTTAATTTAAAGATAAGCGAGATACATAAAGAAGACGAGTATTTAATTATTACCGGAAAAGGTAACAAACAAAGGTTGGTTCCTATTAACGGAATGGCACTTAAACACATTGATATTTATTTGAAGAATATACGCACGCACATCGCAATAAAAAAAGATAAGGAAGATTTTCTGTTTATAAATAGAAGAGGAAGTCCTTTATCAAGAGTGATGATATTTTATATTATTAAAGATTTGGCAGAGAAAGCAGGCATAAAAAAAACAATCTCTCCACATACTTTTAGGCATAGTTTTGCCACGCATTTGTTAGAAAACGGTGCCGACCTACGTGCCGTACAGGATATGCTGGGACATGAAAGTATTACCACAACAGAAATTTACACACACATAAGCAGAGGTATGCTGAAAGATGTGATTGAAAAACATCACCCAAGAAACAAGAAAAATTAGTACAAGTAACTACTATAACTTATCAAAGTCTGAGTTATCAAAACCTTTGCCCATTTTAATGATTGGTTTATCGGATGTGCCTTTGATAGTCATAGGAATTTTTATTCCGCTAAACGGAAGTACCGATAGTTTTATCAAATAATCAATGGTTTCATCTTCTAAGCCCTGAGAGCCTTCTACTTCGGTTAAGAATTTACTCACTTTAAACGAGAAGGGATAAATAAGAAACTTTCCGTTTTTAATTTCAGTAGTTATGGTAACATCTGCCAGTTGGGGGTCTTTAAACTCTTCTTTCTTAGACATGTTTTTAATATGGTTCATCAGTTTCATTCCTTTAACGGATACACTATCTATAACAATTTTTCCGTTTCCGTTAAGCGTAGAATAGATGGGGGAGAAGTCGGGAGTTACTTCTCCTTTAATGCTATACTTGGTAGAAAAATTGCCTTCTGCCGGACACGTACCTTTAGGGTCAACGAAGGTTTTATAGGCTTTAACAAAATCCAATTTCTGGATGTTTACATCCATATCAAAGGTTGGGTGTTTAACATCTTTAGTACTGTAGTCTCCATCTATACTCATTTTAGAATCGAGGGCATTAAAGCCTGTTTCGTTCAGGGTTAAAATGCCGTTTTGTACTTTTATTTCTCCATCAAGATTTGCAATATCCATCTGTCCGAATTTTACCATCTTAATATCCGAATCAAAGGTAAAGCCTATGTTATTGGGTATTACAACCACTTGTGCCGTGCTTGTACTTGTAGTGGTAGTGGTGTTTGCGGCGGTGCTTGGGAACCACTCATTCAAATCCATCGTATCGCAAGCCAAGGTAAGGTCTCCTTTAATGGGCGCATCATTCCTAATGATGTAAGGTATATAATTATATAAATGTCCGCTAAGCGTTATGTTGCTTTTACCAAACTCTGCCTGAAACCTGTTAAGCACAATTTTATCGGGAGCAAACGTAAAGAAAGCATCATCTATATGAATAGGAAAAGCTATATCCTTCTCTTTGTATGAGAGGTTTTTAACCTCCAGCGTGCCGGTGGTATTTAACTTGGTATATTGCTTGGCTTCTATTTCGGTAAGGTTGCCTTGCGCGTTTAAATCAAAATCCATGGTGCCACTTACCGTGGTATTAGCTACAGGATATATCTGCGTAAGCTTTGCAAAATCAACCAAGCCATCTGCTTTAATGCTGTAGTTATAATCCTTCATGTCAGCCAACGTTCCGCTCATTACAAAAGGTTCATCATCCAGTAAAAAAGTAAGGTTGTTTAAACTCACACGGGTATCGGCAATTTGTCCGGTAGCGTTGGTTACCTCCGCATTCAGTTGAATACTATCCATATCAAGCGGAGAGCTTTTAGATTTTACATACCCTTTTTCTAAATTAAAAAACGCATCCACCTTAGGGAACATTTTAAGCGAATCGCTGTACCTGCCGTTTACTTTAATCTCGGAAGTTAGTATGCCTTTTAAAACCAAACCATCTATAGGATATATTTTTTCTATCTCGGCTAAATCGGCTTTTAGTTTAATATCGGCGGTAACGTACATGTGTTTCTTTCCTTTAATGCAAACGCTGCCATGTATGGGTTCTTTATTAATTTCAATATGAAATGTTTTTAGATTATAGGTACTATGCTCGGGGTTTCCATCGGGGTTATCGGCCACCAAATCAAAGTTTATTCTTTCTAAGGCTTTAGGCAAATGACTGTATTTAAACAGGGCATCCAATACTTTTAAATCTATATGAAATGCAGGTACTTTATTATCCTTTACATCATACACGCCTTTTATAAAACCGTTGCAAGAAAAATCTCCTTTGGTTTCAATACCTGCCAAATCTTTCTGATAGATGCCAGGCAATAAAGAGAGCAAGTTTTTAAACGTAGTTTCTTTCACTACAAATCTCAAATCAACATCATAGCCATTAGGAAGCAGTTTAAAGAAGCCTGCAAAGCCAAACTTAAACTCACCTATCTGAAAGTTATGGTCTTTAAAAATAAACTTCTGTTCTTTTAAATTCATTTCCATTTGCAAATCGGCGGCAAATAGTTTCTTTTTAAAGTACTGAATTCCGTTATATACAACGGTTAAATCATTTACCTTGGTAGTAATATCCAAATCAGAAACTTCTTGTTTAAAATCGCCCGAACCACTATGGTATAAGCCTCCTACTTCTATATAGGTTTTTTGCAGTTTATCATCATACACAATTTTACCATTGTTTATCGACCATTTATCAATAGCAAGTTCAAAACTTTTGTTTGGTTTTTTCGCGCCGGTTGTATCAGCGGTAGTATCGGCTTTTACAATATTATAATTAGCATGCCCGTTTTTTAGCACCCGCACATAAATTAAAGGTTGTTCCAAATCAATGCCCTTTATTTCAATGCCTTGTCCGCGCATTAGTTTATATACGTTTAGCGATACGCTTATTTCTTTAGCGTCAACCAACGTGTCTCCGGCAAACTCGCCAATGCCGGTAATAGTAGGGTTGTGCAAGGAGATGGTTAAACGGGGAAACTTTTTTAGGGAAGAGAAACTTAGTTCCGAGAAATTTATTTTAGCGTTGATGTTCTTATCAATTTCGCTAAGGAGCTTGGCTTTTATTTTACTTTTAAATAAAACAGGAATACTAATGACTGCCAGTAATAACACCAATATAGTTATAAGCAGAATTTTAAATGTTTTCTTTATGATTTTACCCATGGTTATTTTTACGAGGAGGCAAATATAAAAATTAATAGTCCATGTTTAAGTAAGGCGCATATAAAACAAAAAAGCCCTCCGTTTCCCAAGGGCTCTTTAGTAACTTTAATAATTCATTTCTCAAATTATTTAAATAAGCTTAAATTTGGATTATGAATAAGGTGCTATTTGCAGTAGTGATTTTAATTATAGTGGTAACTTCTTGTAAGAAAAATAACACCTGTGTTTGTTCGATACCGGAACCCATATCTACTACAATAGGTAGTACAACCACAACTACAATTGTAACAACAGTTGTTGATAATCCGCTACACGGCAGTCAAAAAAGCAGAATATCACAATGTAGTCTTATGCAAGAGCAAGGTGTTACCGGTACCACATGTGTATTAGCTACACAATAGAATAAATCTTCTATTTTTTATTCTGCGCGTCTATAACGGCAATGGTAACCATGTTTACAATTTCTCGCACCGAACTGCCTAATTGTAATACATGCACCGGTTTTTTTAATCCCATTAAAATAGGACCAATAGCTTCGGCGCCACCCAATTCCTGCATTAGTTTATAGGCGATATTAGCGGAGGATAAGTTAGGGAAGATAAGTGTATTTACATCTTTATCTACCAAATTAGAGAAAGAGAATTGCTCTTTCAACAGATTGTTATTTACCGCGAAATTGGCTTGCAAATCGCCATCTACAATCAGTCCGGGGTATTTATCGTGCAGTATTTTTACAGCCTTTCCTACTTTATTAGGCACTTCGCCATCGGCAGAGCCAAAATTTGTATAAGATAACATGGCAATGCGAGGAATGATGTTGTATTGTTTTACCGCGTTTGCTGTAAGTGTAGTTATTTCCACCAATTCTTCGGCGGTTGGGTCAACATTCATGGTGCAATCCGCGAAAAAGAAAGGACCGCGTTTAGTAACCATCATATACAAACCCGCTACCCTCGAGTTTCCTTCAGCCATGCCAATACACTGTATGGCCGGAATAACCGGAACAGCGTATTTAGCTGCTCGCCCTGATATCATGGCATCGGCAGCGCCTGTTTCAACCATCATCGCGCCAAAATAATTACGCTCAGTCATTTTGCGCTTGCATTCATATAAGGTAAGTCCTTTTCGGGCCCGCTTTTTCCACAGTGTTTCAGCAAAATCATTACGTAAAGCCTCGTGTTCGCTTTCAAACGGATTTATAATAGGCATTTCGGAAATATCTAAACGATACTCCTCAATAAGTTCCTGTATTTTTTGTTTGTTTCCTAAAAGAATAGGTTTAGCAATGCCTTCATCGCGTACCATTTGCGCGGCTTTAAGCATTTTATAATCGTTCGCGTCGGCAAATACCACACGCTTAGGGTTTGTTTTTGCTTTGTTGACCAAAGAACGCATCAAACGATTATCTTTTCCTAAGCGATTATCAAGCTCTAATTTGTAGGCGTCCCAGTCGGTAATTTTATGTGCCGCTACACCCGAATCCATAGCGGCTTTCGCTACAGCCGGAGAAACGGTTGAGATAAGCCTGTTATCAATTGGTTTAGGAATAATATAATCTGTTCCAAAGCTTAGGTTTTTAGAACCATACGCGAGATTTACGTAATCGGGCACAGGTTCTTTGGCTAAATTAGCGATAGCTCTAACGGCAGCCAACTTCATTTCTTCGTTAATAGTGTTGGCGCGCACATCAAGCGCGCCTCTAAATATAAAAGGAAATCCTAATACGTTATTAACCTGATTAGGGTTATCGCTTCTGCCGGTTGCTACAATAATATCCTTTCGCGCGGCAATGGCATCTTCGTACGAAATTTCGGGTGTTGGGTTGGCAAGCGCAAACACAATACAATTTGGCGCCATGCTTTGCACCATTTCTTTGTTTAAGATATTGCCTTTGGATAGCCCTACAAATACATCAGCGCCTTTCATCCCGTCAACCAACTTTTCTACTCCTTTTCTTGATGAGGCGAAGAAGGTTTTATGTTCATCGAGGTCTGTGCGATCAACGGTTAGGGCTCCTTTGCTATCGTACATTAAAATATTTTCCTTCTTAACACCAACAGAAATGTACAACTTGGCACATGAAATAGCGGAAGCTCCGGCTCCATTGATAACTAATTTTACTTCCGATAATTTCTTTCCTGAAACCTCAACGGCATTTATTAACCCTGCTGATGAAATAATAGCTGTACCGTGCTGGTCGTCGTGCATTAAAGGAATATTTAGTTCTTCCTTTAACCTGCGCTCTATTTCAAAGCACTCGGGAGATTTGATGTCTTCCAAATTTATCCCTCCAAAGGTGCAGGCAATATTTTTTACCGTGTTTACAAATTCATCAATATTTTTAGTGTCAACCTCTATGTCGAACACATCTATATCCGCAAAAATCTTAAAGAGTAAACCTTTACCTTCCATTACGGGTTTTCCGGCAAGCGCGCCAATATCGCCCAAGCCAAGCACAGCAGTACCGTTAGATATTACGGCAACCAGGTTTCCTTTGGCGGTATATTTATAAGCGTCTTCAGGGTTCTTTTCAATTTCCAGACAAGGCTCGGCAACACCTGGAGAGTATGCTAATGTAAGGTCTCGTTGTGTTGAGTATGGTTTTGTTGGGATAACTTCAATCTTTCCGGGGCGACCTTGGGAATGATAATCAAGCGCATCTTGCTTATGAAAATTGCTCATATTTTAAAATTTTAGAAAGGCGAAGATAGTAAAAACAGAGAACGCAGCATTTTGTTTGCTGTTAAGAATATGTTAAATGCTAAATCTTAACTCTTCTTCTTTTTGAATAACTATATAGTTTTACAACGCCATACAACGTTACAGCCGCGATTAAAAAAATCAATCCATTATCAATGGGTACACAATGCGGCCAACAAGCCGGATTCATTCCCCCGCCTGGTGCCGGAGGAGGCGCAAAACTGGCACTTGCCGTAAATACAAACAAAGCTGTAAAAATGATTTTTGAAAATGCTTTCATTTTAATACTCTTTTTTTAATGAGGTTGTTTTGGAGAACAAATGTAACAAATTAAAATTACTACACAGATTCTTTTACAAATTAAACTGTAAATTCGCCCTTGCAAGTTAAGTTGGCAAAAAAACAAAACATATCCGTACTAAAATTCGATGACTTAAAAGTTATTTGGCGTACCATTATACAAAACTGGTACGTGCCGTTGGTTATTGTTCCTATATTTTATTTGATCGGATATTTTATCGCTTATCGTGAACATGAAACGTATCAGGTAACCACGCAGCTTCTCCTTAAAAACAATGATCAGTATAGCAAAGGAAGCCTTATTGGGGAAGATAATTTTTATGGTGGCACCATGGGTTCTTTTATTGATAATTCAAACGAAACGCGCGTAATTAAGTCCTTTGATTTAATTGAAACGGTAATTAATAAATTAAAGTCCCGGCTGCAAGTTTCCTACTTCATAGTAGGGAGGGTGCGTACCAAGGAAGAGTTTACCGGCATGCCTTTTTGCGTTTCTGTTAATAATATAAACCCTTTTTTTTACGAACAGCCTTTTTCGTTTAAAATAGTAAGCGATAAGACTTATGAGTTGAATTATAAGGAAGGAGATAAGGAGGTAAAACAACAGGGGGTTTTTGGCAAAGAACTTATTGCCATTAATTATAACTTGCTAATAACCGCTGATTTTATCACAAGCGTTAGCATTAAAGAGTTAAAAAACATACAGTATGAATTCCGAATTCATTCAGTAGAATCATTGATACATAATTTTCAAACCAGATTGAAAATTGAAAATCCGGATTACACAAATATTCTAAAACTTTCTATAGAAGATAATTTGGTAGGAAGGGCGAAGTTATTTTTAGATACCCTCTCTAAAATATATATGGATAATTCGGTTAAAGATCGTTTAAATCTTAATGAGCGAACGCTTTTGTATATTGATAAACAAATGGCGGAGATATCTTCAGTACTCAAATTTTTTGAAGATACCATGCAAAGTTATAAATCAAAAAAAGGCATACTTGACTTAGGGCGGGAAGAGACTGATTATTTTAAAAAACTAAGTGCTTATGATGATGAACGTACAAAACTGAACTTGCAAATTGAAGCGCTAAATGATTTGGAAAAATATATCATAGAAGATAGGGATCCGCAATTTTTACCGCCATCAGCGTTTGTAGGAAATTCGGATGCCTTTTTAGTTAAATCAGCGGGGCAGTTATATATTTATCAAACAAACCTAATTGATATTCTCAATTCTTCTAAGGAGGATAACCATAGTGTTAAATTGCTGAAAAATAACATAAAAAAAACCAAACAAGATATATTGGTTTATATAAACAACGCCCGTAACGCGTCAAGAAAAATAATTGAAAATGTAGGCGCGGAAATAAACATATATGCTGATAGTATAAAAACCATACCTAAAAAACAAAGAGAGTTATTGGGGATACAACGAAATTTAAGTGTAAACGAAGGTTTGTATAATTTTCTCTTGCAAAGAAGGGCGAATACATATATTGCTCGCGCGTCCATTATTCCTGAAACTAAAGTCATTGAAAGCCCTCGCCCATCAGGCAAAGTAACTCCAGATAAACAAAAAGAAATTATGAAATTTGTTTTTGCCGGAGCCATAATAAGCCTGCTTATTGTGTTAATGCGCTTCTTCTTTTTTACAACTATACAGAATATAATTGAACTTAAAGAAGCTACTGATACGCCTGTAATAGGTGATTTAATTCAGGTTAAAAAAATGTTGCCCACCGGCATTATTGTTGATGAAGAGCCAAAATCACAAATAGCTGAAAGCTTTAGAACTTTACGAACAAACCTTCAATATTTGAACACAACTCCGGGACCAAAAATCATCTTATTTACCTCAAATGCTCCGGGTGAAGGAAAAACATTTTGTTCCGTTAACCTGGCTACTATGTTGGCAAAAGGAGGCAAAAGGGTTTTATTACTGGAACTTGATTTGCATAAACCCCGCGTTCAAAAAGTGCTTGAAATGACCGCCGAAAAAGGCATCACTACTATTGTTGTAAAACAAAATACAATACCCGAATGTATTAGAAAAACGAAAATCGACAATTTAGAGGTATTGCTCTCGGGACCCGTGCCTCCTAATCCGTCTGAAATGGTATTATCCGATGAATTAAAAGAGATTCTTTTTTATGGGAAAGCAAACTATGATTATACCATAATAGATACCCCGCCTGCCGGATTAATAAGTGATTCTATTTATTTAATGCAATATGCCGATATTTCTTTGTTTGTACTTAATACGAAGTTTGCCAACAAACAAATTGTAAACTTTGTAGATGAACTTACTGAAACTAATAAGGTAAATAATTTTGCCTACATACTAAATGGAGTTAAACAACGCAGCACCGGCTATTATTACGCTAAATATGGCTACGGATATGGTTATGGCTACGGATATGGTTACGGCTACGGATATGGCTATTCTAAAAAGTAAATCACATCCCCCCGAAGTGCAATTAAATAGATGAATCATCAACTCAATAAGCGTAAAATAATTAACGACCCCATTTACGGCTTTGTAACTTTGCCCGATGATTTTATTTATGAGCTTATAAATCACCCCTATTTTCAGCGTTTACGGCGGATTAAACAATTAGGGTTAACTAATTTGGTTTATCCGGGCGCTTTACATACTCGCTTTCATCACGCTATTGGCGCCATGTATTTAATGACAGAAGCCATTAAGGTATTGCAATCCAAACAAATTGAAATTACTGAAGATGAGGTACGAGCGGTAACGATTGCCATTCTTTTGCACGACATTGGTCATGGTCCTTTTTCACATGCTTTAGAACACACTATAGTGAAAGGAGTTAGTCATGAAGATATTTCCGACTTACTAATGCAGCGGCTGAATAGCTGGTACGACGGGAAGCTTACTTTAGCGATTAAAATTTTTAATAATCAATATAAAAAGAAATTTCTGCATCAATTAGTAAGTTCTCAGTTGGATATGGACAGGCTTGATTATTTGCGCAGAGATAGTTTTTTTACCGGCGTATCGGAAGGAGTGATTAGCAGCGACCGCATTATTAAAATGCTGAACGTAAAAAATGATGAATTGGTAATTGAAGAAAAAGGAATTTATTCTATTGAGAAATTTATCATTGCCCGCAGGTTAATGTACTGGCAGGTGTATCTGCACAAAACAGTGGTATCTGCCGAAAATCTATTGGTAAATATTTTAGTTCGGGCCAAACAATTGGCCGCTAAAGGAATTGAATTATTTGCTACACCGGCCCTGTCGGTGTTTTTAAAAAATAATTTTTCTAAAAAAGATTTTGTTTCTAAACCGGAACTGCTGGATAGCTTTGCCTCACTGGATGATTACGATATTTTTACTTCGGTAAAAGTTTGGGCGCAGCACAAAGATAAAATTCTTTCTACGCTTTGCAACAATTTGGTTAATCGAAAATTGTTCCGCATAGAACTAAAAAGAGAGAAAGCGGAATTATCCTCTAAAAAAGAATTGATTGAAAAATGTATGAAGCAGTATAAATTAAGTAAAAAAGAAGCTTCCTTTTTTGTGGTAAGTGGCGAGATTGAAAACAGTGCGTATAGAACCGACAATTTAAAAATTAATATTTTAATGAATAACGGTAAAGTAATTGATATTGCTGAGGCAGGCGACCAGCTGAATGTTGAAGTGCTATCAAAAACCGTAAAAAAATATTTTATTTGTTACCCTAAAGATTTAACCATAAAAATATGAGTTTAAACCCAAAGCGTGCTATTGAATCACTAACTATAAGTACCGAACATGTGTTGCCAAATGATACAAACCCATTGGGCAATCTTTTTGGCGGGCGCTTGTTGCAATGGATGGATACCAGCGCGGCTATTGCGGCTCAACGCCATTCTAACCGGGTGGTAGTAACCGCTACGGTTAATAATGTTTCTTTTAAGGAGCCTATTAAATTAGGCAGTGTGGTAACATTGGAGGCAAAGGTATCTCGCGCGTTTAACTCAAGTATGGAGGTTTTTATTGACGTGTTTGTAGAGGATTTGGTTACCGGCAAAAGGCATAAGTGCAACGAAGCTATATATACATTTGTGGCTATTGACCAAAATGGCTCTCCATTGCCTGTGCCTGAATTGATACCCGAAACAGATAGAGAGAAAGAACGTTTTGAAGGGGCTTTGCGCCGTAAACAACTGGCTTTAATATTAGCCGGAAAAATGAAACCACACGAAGCTCAGGAATTAAGAGCTTTGTTTTTAAAGGATTAAAATACTTCGCCCAAGTTTATAAATATTCCGTTAGAGCCGCCTATCCCTATAGCATAATCAATAGCTAAGTTTGCCGCCGAGTGCCTGTTTAATTTTATACGAATGCCCGCGCCGGCAGCCGGATAAATCATCGTGAATTTATTACTTGGCCAATCTGTTACCGATTGCGCATTGGTAAACACTACGCCGCCCAATAATCCGTTTTTTAAAATCCCAAAACGGTATTCCGCTTCTAAGTATACAAAATTTTTACCCCTTAACCTGCTTTGTATATATCCTCTGCCTACATTGGCATAAGGGTCCCAACCGGTGCTGGGTAAATCTAAATAAGGCGCGTTGCCATTAAATGTAAACCAATCGTAGGTCCAAAAAGCTAAAATGTTTTCCGACTTTTTACTTGGTTTAAAATATTTTCTGGTATCTATTATTAAAGACCTGTAATTACTTTTATTCCATAGGAGGTCAACATAGGGGCAAAAAGATATACTGCTGTATAACGCTTTGGAAGGATTGATGGAGTTTTTTCTTCCATCGTATAAAGCGTTTACAGAAAACCCCGATGATATAGATTGTGAGGTTCTTCCGTATTTTTCGAAGTCGGTTATGGTACCGGGAGCGTAACCCGTTTCACTAATGTTCCAATGCAAGTCTAAGTTATAAGCTGCACCCACATAAAAGTTTGAGGAACCTATATGCTTTAACACCGCCTCATGTATAATAATACACTGATAATTTAATTGGGTGTAATTCTGTATCGTGGTATGTCCGCCTAAGCCGTATGTATATTCGGGGTATTTATAAAATCGCCAGTCGCCAATTAAATTGTACTTGTTTCCCTTTGTCCAAATGTTGGTTAAAAGTGGCAGAATAATTTGATTTTTTTGTGTGTACGAAATACTTGTTTCAATAGCCGATAACTTGGCATTAAGCCCTATATCGGTATAAAAACCTATGTTTGCGGCAACTACACCGGCAAGCTCTGTTGCCAATGAATAGCCAAAAGCGGGCAATACAGAGGGGTGAAACTTCCAGGCCTGTTTGCTGGGTTCGCACTTTTCTACAATGGGTTTTTTAATTAGTTTCCACCAAACATCTACAATGTCCAACTTACCGTTTTGATTTTCGCATAGCGCCAAACTATCTTCCGGCGATATTTTGCTTTCGGTAGTTTGCGCGAATGAGGCTGATACACACAATAAAACCAGCATAAAAAATATACATCTTATTTTATGCATGTATTGAAGCGCCAAATTTATGTTTTGATGCGTTTTTTAAACAAAGGTTTAATAAAGAACTATTTATCAATGGGTAACTTGCTTTTGGCTACTATGGCGCAGGTAAACCTACTTACACAAATCAGTTCATCGTGCAGGTTATAAATTTTAATATCCCACACATGGGTTCTGCCGCCAATGTGCAATGGGGTACAAACACCTTTTACTCGTCCTGTCGCAGTCGCTTTTACGTGATTGGCATTAATTTCTAAACCTACACCTATAAACTGGGTGCTATCTACACAAAGCAAAGAAGCCACACTACCCAGCGTTTCCGCCAATACTACGGATGAGCCGCCATGCAAAATACCAAAGGGTTGCACGGTTCTTTTATCAACGGGCATAGAACCTATCAGACAATCGTCTTTTATCTCGTCAATGGTAATGTTTAGCACCTCGCCAATGTTGCCATGCTGCATCCAGGCCAAATCTTGCAGAGTTGGATTGCCATGCCATATTTTTTTGTTTTGCATACAACAAATTAAAGAATAATTTTTTAGAGATTTTAAAAGCTTAACACACAAAAATCTAAGTTTGAAGCGTAGAGTTACTTCTTCCAGACTCTATTCATTACCAAATAAATTACTATAAAACCTACCAGCGAAACAAGAATAAGAACAATGCGCTGCCATCCGTTAGGAATTATATTGCTATGCGCACTCTCGTTAGTAGCCATTGTTTCAGTAAAAGGTTTTAGTCCGCATAGTTCAATAAGTTTATCCGTTTCATCATCCACACTTAAGTCTGATTTTATATACATCAAATCAACATTCTTGTTGGTATTAATTACATTCTTCCTGCTTCGAGAACAATAAGCTGCAAAGGGTTTTCCTTTATCGTAGTTGGCATACACAAGCCAATCTTCTCCTACATTAAATTTAAAGGCACAGGCATTTTTACTGTCAAAATAAACGGTAAGTTGTTTGGAGGAAACACCTTTAAACAATTTATTTATCTGAAACGTTACCCTGTCGTAATCAGTTCCTTTATTTACGCTGATTGTTTTGCCTCTAAAGATTAGTTGGCTTGTATTTATATAAGTATCAGAAAAAGCTATTTCGCTTTCCTTGCAATTACAATTGTTTTGAGAAAAGCAGCTATAAGATAGGAGACAAAGAGACAGGAGATATTTTCTCAAATCTAAAGTCTCCAATCTCATAGCTAAAATTTTCATCGGGCAAAAATAGCGCATAAAAAGGGTTTCTTACAAATTGCTTTTTATATGTAAATTTGCCCCGTGAAGAAGAAACGAATTCTTTTGGTCGCTATTATCCTCTTACCCGGATTAATTTATTTTCTTTTTGAATTAACACAAGCCAACTTTAAAAAGATGGCTTATTACGGGTCAAAAACGCTTGATACTAAAGGCGATACGGTTTATTACGCGGTATCTAATTTTTACTTCGACAGGAATTTAAGAAGTCTTACTGAATCTTCTCCCGACGGTTCAGTGGGCGAAACAGGTGGGTTACCCTTATACAGGGCAGATACATTGGTAATTGATACCGCTAAGTACCCAATATATGTAATCTTGTTTTTAGACTCTAAATTAAGACAAGAAGGTTATAAACTTACCGCCCTGTTTGATTATATCCAATACAAGCCAAAAGAGTTTAAAGATATTCCTGTTTTTATTATTTCTAACTTAACTAATGCGCTCAATAGCAGAATTACCAATAAAGAGTTAAAAGGAGATTTTGATTCGCTTAAAATTACGCTACCCGATTTTCATCCTTTATTAATAGAAGGTACGCAGGCTAAAGACGCTTACTTCTATAAAAAGCCTTATTATGTGTTTGATTACTTTGCTGTGCTGGTTGATAAGCACAGGCACATACGTGGTTATTACGACCCCAACCAAAACTCGGAAGTAAGAAGGCTGTTACAAGAATACAAGCATTTAAAAACCAAGGATGAGTATGCCAATACGCTTAAACAAAATGAACTCGAACAAAAGAAATAAACTCACTCCCGTTCTTCTGGCTGTAATTATTGGATTGATTGTTTTCGCGTGCGGACAAAAGAAAACCGAAGAGAAAAAATTGCTGCTGCCTGTTATTGGACCTAAAACACTTGCGGCAAATGGCGATACGATTTATCATACCATTAAAGATTTCTCCTTGCTCAACCAATATAAAGAAATCATATCGCAGCAAACCACACAAAACAAAATATATGCTGCCGATTTTTTCTTTGCTACTTGTCAGAGTATTTGTCCGGTTATGACGAGTCAGCTTGCCCGTGTGCAGCAAGCTGAAAAAAACAACCCCGATTTTCTAATCCTTTCGCATACCGTAAACCCTATGCACGATACCGCCGAGGTACTTATGGAATATGCCGGTAAATACGGCGCCATAAAAAACAAATGGCACTTTTTAACCGGAGACAAAAAGGCAATTTACAATTTAGCTAAAGAAGATTATTTGGTAAATGCTTTGCAGGATGATGGTACCCCTGAAGGTTTTTTACACAGCGAAGCTGTTTTACTGATAGATAAAGAACGACGCATACGTGGCATTTATGACGGCACCGACAGCCTGCAAATGAACAAACTAATAAGTGATATTTCTATTTTAAAAACCGAAATGCAAAGCATTCAGCGTAACCAATAGAACCAATAAAACGATAAGCTAAAAATAAACACACATGAGTGATAAAACCGTATTTAGATTAGTAACCGCCATCAGCATTTTTGTGTTTATTGTAGTCGTAATCCTAAATCAAAAAGTATTGCCTCGCCCCGAGGTAATGCCTTCTTTTGTTACCTTCCTGCCTACATTAAATGCTATCATTAACGGTACCTGCACCATATTGTTACTGCTGTCATTATGGGCAATCAAAAAGAAAAACATTGCCCTGCACAAAAAAATAAACCTTACCGCTTTTGTATTATCATCCTTGTTTCTCGTATCTTATATCATGTATCATTGGATGGCACTCGAAACTACTTTTCCTAAAGATAATCCTTTGCGCCCTGTTTACCTGTTCATACTGCTTACTCATATTGTTTTAGCTGCCATCGTATTGCCTTTGATTTTAATTTCCTTTTATTTCGGGTTGAAGAACGAAATAACTAAACACCGCAAAATAGTTCGTTTCAGTTACCCCATCTGGTTGTATGTAACCATTACCGGCGTGGTAGTTTACCTGATGATTAAACCTTATTATCCATTTTAAAATTCAGCATGGTTGCCCGCTCCTTTTCATCTGTTTGGCGTTACCTGCTACCTGTTACTTGTTACCTGCTACTTGTTACCTGCTGCCTGCTACCAGCCACCTGTTTCTCGCAGTGTGCCATGTGCAAAGCCGCCGCCGAGAGCGATTTGCAAAACAATCCCAACTCCTTAGCCAAAGGATTAAATACAGGGATACTTTTTTTAATGGTAATACCTTATATTATTGTAGGCGTAATTTTCAGGAAAGATATTGCTCAGTTTTTTAAAAACATAGGCAACAAAGAAAAAACACCCTTCAATAAAGCCCGCCTAAACAACCTTACCTTTTTGCTTACATTTATAAGTTGTACGGTTATTCTGTTTATTATTTTTATAAGCTTTTATAAGCCTTATTAAAGAGATAGGAAAGAATCTGATTTTTACTCGGCTAAAACAACTACTTTGTTTTTCAGCACTTCTATAACACCGCCGTTTACTTCAAAAAAAGTAACGTCAGCTTTATCGGTAGTAACTTTAACCTTTCCCTTTTTTAAAGAGGCTATCATAGGCGCGTGGTTATTCAACACACCCAAAGACCCTTCGGAACCGGGAACGGTAAGGGCTTTGGCTTCGCCTTCAAATAGTTTTTTATCGGGAGTTATAATTTCTAAGTACATCTATGATTCCGCCATTAGTTTTTTACCTTTTTCAATAGCGTCTTCAATAGAACCCACCAAGTTAAAGGCAGCTTCAGGATATTCATCTACTTTCCCATCCAAAATCATGTTAAAACCTTTGATGGTGTCTTCGATAGTAACTAACACACCTTTTAATCCCGTAAATTGTTCTGCCACGTGGAACGGTTGCGATAAGAAACGTTGTACACGACGCGCGCGGTGTACCACCAATTTATCTTCTTCGCTTAACTCGTCCATACCAAGGATGGCAATAATGTCCTGTAATTCTTTATAACGCTGAAGAATGCTCTTAACACGTTGCGCGCAGTTGTAATGCGCATCGCCAATAACTTTAGCGTCTAAAATACGAGAGGTAGAATCAAGGGGGTCAACCGCAGGGTAAATACCTAACTCGGCGATTTTACGGCTTAATACAGTAGTAGCATCTAAGTGAGCAAATGTGGTAGCCGGAGCAGGGTCAGTCAAGTCATCAGCAGGCACATAAACCGCTTGTACGGATGTAATAGAACCGCGTTTAGTAGAAGTAATACGTTCTTGCATCAATCCCATCTCAGTAGAAAGTGTTGGTTGGTAACCCACCGCAGATGGCATACGACCTAACAGAGCAGATACCTCAGCGCCCGCTTGTGTGAAACGGAAGATATTATCTACGAAGAAAAGAATATCTTTTCCTTGTCCTGTTCCATCGCCATCACGGAAATACTCTGCCATCGTTAAACCCGATAAAGCCACACGAGCACGAGCTCCGGGAGGCTCATTCATTTGTCCGAATACCAAGGTTGCTTTAGATTCTTCCAAAGCTTTGGTATCTACTTTAGATAGATCCCATCCGCCTTTTTCCATTGAATGTTTAAAGGCATCACCATATTTAATAACGTCAGATTCTATAAACTCGCGCAATAAATCATTTCCTTCGCGGGTACGCTCGCCCACACCGGCAAATACCGACAGACCTGCATAAGCTTTGGCAATGTTATTTACCAACTCCATAATAAGTACGGTTTTACCCACACCCGCGCCGCCAAACAACCCAATTTTACCACCCTTTGCATAAGGCTCAATCAAATCAATAACTTTAATACCGGTATATAATACTTCAGTAGCTGTAGAAAGCTCTTCAAACTTGGGAGCTGAACGGTGTATGCTTGAGCCCCCTTCATTTGAAACGGTATTAATACCATCAATAGCTTCTCCAACTACATTGAATAAACGTCCTTTTACTTTATCGCCGATAGGCATTTTAATACCCGAACCGGTAGAAATAACATCCATGCCGCGGCAAAGCCCGTCCGTACTATCCATAGCAATGGTACGCACAGTATCCTCGCCAATATGTTGTTGAACCTCAAGAATAAGCTTTTGTCCTTGCCCACGAACAATTTCAAGCGCATCTAATATGTTAGGCAATTTTCCGCCTTCTAAATCAAAGCGTACATCTACTACTGGACCTATAACCTGAGCTATTTTACCGGATTGTTTTGACATATTAAAAACAGGATTTTAAATTTTGGCGCAAAGATACTATATGTTGTATGAATGAAAAACATAATTTTTTTTTTTACGTATAAAAAAACAATTATATTTGCCCCCTCAAAAAAGGGAGCTTAGCTCAGCTGGTTCAGAGCACCTGCCTTACAAGCAGGGGGTCACTGGTTCGAACCCAGTAGTTCCCACTAATAAAATCAAAGGCTTTAGACAATGTTAGTTTAAAGCCTTTTTTCATTTGCACAAAATTTGCACAAAAAACCTTATAATATTCCAAGCCCACACCTAAAAGCAAAAAAAATAATACTGCTTTTGATGTAAGATTTATTGAGTTTTTGCATTTTTTACCTCGGATAAATAGCCTAACTTTGATAAATTAAAATAGCCCTATTGGCGTAGGGCTATAAGATTGTCTTATCGTAATTCTTCAATACAAAAGTAATAACTTCAATTGAATTGCTATGATAATATTTTTCTTTTTATCAATATCAACAACAATTGTTATGGCAAATGAAATTAAGTTAGAAGTTTACACCATCAGAATTAAGGAAAGCTATAAGGAGGGGTATTTATCCCTTGATTCTTTTTTTGAAAAAAATGATTTTTTTTCATTCTTTTCTGAGTTAATGACTTCGCTTAGTAAGGATATGTCTATTAACGAATATTTTAAAAAATCTTTGCAATTTAAGTCAGAAACATCTTCAATAGATTCGGGCAATAGAATTATTAGTGGAATAATTGATAGTGGAGATTATGGAACAGAAAGTTCAATTGTAAACCAAAAAACTAAAGAAGAAGTTTATCATAAAACAGAAGAAGATTTAGAGGTAAAGCCTTTCTATTTCTTAATACATTCTCCTAAGGATTTTGATATGGGTTTTTTGGTATTACAAAGACTTGGTTCTTTTGGTATTCAAACAATTTTTACTCGAACAGTTATTGATTTATTTAAACAGAAATACAGTAATTATATTATAGAATTTTCGCCATTTGCATCAAAAAAATTAGCACAAGACTTATTAAATAAAAAATCTATAACTGAACTAAAATTAAAAAGAAACAACTTACCTCCTGATGTCGCAAATAAATTAAACCTGAAAGGACATGAAAAAGACATTCAATTTATAGAAATTAGAATTGTTTCTAAAAGAGGTAAGTATCTTGATTACAATGATAAAGTAAAGAAATTTGTAAACAATTCAAATGCTGCATTTTTTGAAATTAATGAAATGGATAAATTAGGTTTTGACGGTAAAAGCACGTCATCTATAAAGGTTGATATAGGAGGGAGTTCAAGAACAATTGATTTAAATGATTCATTTCAATTTAGACCATATTTCGATATTCATAATGAAGTAGATAAATCTAAAGGTAACCCTGTTTTTTCAAGTATAGATAAAATTTCAAAAAAGCTTATTAAAGATATTTATAAAGAAATAAAGTCATGAAATTAATAGATAAAATAAATGTTACAGAAATAGTAAAAAACCATCTATCTACGTTGGTTAATGATAATACAAAAAAACCTGGATTAGGTGATTTTTTTACATTCTTATTTATTCCAATAATTGTTGCCGCCATCTTGTTTTATTCTAATAATATTGTTGACCCGAACACCGCCTCTACGCTAAGTAACATAATAATAGTTTCCTTATCAATATTTATAGGTCTTTTATTTAATGTTATAGTATTGATATTCGACATTGTTCATAAGGGTAATAAACAAGATATAAAGAACAGAGTATTAAAACAACTTTTATCAAATATTGCTTTTACTGTTTTACTTTCAATTGTATCAATAATACTAACATTATCTACCTACATTAGATATTTATATATTAAAAATGTATTTATTTTTCTTAACTATTTTACATTAACTCTGTTTGTTATAACGGTTTTAATGATTCTCAAAAGAATGCACGCTTTGTTCAAAAATGAAATTGAAGAGTTAACCGAAAACACAGATTAATTTATCTATATCCTATTGAAATGAGATATTTTTTCACTCGTTTCGTGTAACATGAAAAATGTGATTGAAATTATTGGTGGAATTATTGGGGCAATAGGTGGTACGCTTGGTATTATTAGTTGGATTCAAACACGAACGCAAAGCAATAGACACTTTAATCAATTAACGTATACTTACCATATGAAGCATAAATATAAACTGTGCTTTGAAAATTCTCGCTGTCCTGAAACTGAAAATGTCAATATCTACTATCTTTGGAACCTAATTGACTGTATGCGTGAATTCAAGAGCCACGATAATAAATTTAAAGGCTATAAAACAAATTCTGCTTTTAATAATGCGTTTATGTACGCAAATGTAATTGTATTCGATAGGTACACGGCTTTAAATTGGTATATATCTGATACTGAGGTCAACAATGAATATACCATTGCAGATTATAATGAAAAGAAAGTACACATTCAAAGGTTAAAACCGTTTTTTCGCGATTTTTATTGGTCAGTCTTTGAAAATGTAGATTAAGTTTAACAAAGAAATACTTGTCTATTCCAAATACAGATTCATGTTATATCCCAACATTCCTTCTAAATCAGGAGGTGGTTTATAGCCCGAAAGAGGCTCGGCGGTTTCCACATTAAGCCAATCTGTTTTTTTAATATCAAAGTGCCATTCTTTGTAAACATCTAATTTAGTGTAATTGCCTTTTGTTCTTTTTATAGGTGGCAAGTTAAACCCAAACCTATCAAATACGCGATGAGGTTCTAAAGCATCTACTATATTATCTATTGCAGCTATGTAAATAAGAACAGGGTTTTCAGTTTTGGGCTTCTTTTTATCTTTTGGGTCTAAACGGGTAAATATTTTGGTACTATACTTAATCACTTCTATTAAATCCTTTTCGGTGTCTTCAACTTTCCGGTAATATTGCGCCCCTTCATAGGTTAATGTTTTCCAAAATGAAAGCCACTCGTTTACAAGTATATCAGCCATTTGTTTATTAGCTACTATGATATGTAGATGTGGGTTATACCATTGCTCTTTTGGATTAAAATTGCATTCTATTGATTTAACACCCACTAACTTTATGTCTCTCCCCCTTTGGTTTCTCTTACGATATTTTTCTATAATTCGGCTAAATGCCTTTAACATATCATTTACCATTTTCTTTAACTGGTCGGCGGGTACGGATTGTATAGTTAAGGTTACAAAATAGGGTTGTCGCCATTTGATAAGAACGGGCAAATACTTATGTATTAAATCTGCCTTTCTAATACCGCAACAAATAGCACAAATACGAGTTTTACAATATTTACTTTCATCTACATATAAACTACCTGCTGCACTATAAACGGTTTCGCAACAATGGTAAGCATTCCAATACATTTGTTTTCGTTTAAAAGCCCCTTTTTCCCTTGCCACATCTACAAGTTTGGGTACTACCGATTGCGTTATTAATTTCTTTTTGCTGAGGTTTAATAAAGTTTCTTTAGTTGCAATCTTAATACCATTTCCCGTAACTCTTTTAGGAATTTTAGTTTGTGGTTTTGATATTTGAGTTGTCCCGCTTTTACCTAATGTCATTAAAAGCCCCCCATTATGTTGATTTATTACCCCTAAATTTTTCATGCTATTTCTTTTTAGCAGTTAGGTAAGTATTAGCCTCAGCGTTTATTTCTGAAATGGTTTTTTTGCGACCGGATTTTACCCACTCGATTAACTCTTGTTTAGAAAACCACAATCTTTTTGAGTGGGGAGGTTTTGAAAAAGGAATTTCATTACGGCTAACATAACCGTATAAAGTTGGTATGCTTAGGTGCAAAAATTCGCCCGCTTCTTTTATGGTAAGAAGTTTGTCGGCTTCGGGTTGTTCGCTTTGTGGTGTTTCTATTATTGCTTTTCGAACTGCACTTTCAATAAGGTTGCTTAACTGTTCGCTGTCGAGTTGTACTATTATCATTTGCTTACAAGTGTTTATTTAACTTGTTTGCAATGATAATTTGACTTTAGTTCGCTAAAAAGATATAAGTAATATTAGTAATGGTTTAGTAACTTTAGTATTAAATTAGTAATCACTTATTGAAATTACTGCTTACATTTTTAGTAGTAAACCCCTCAAAGTAATTACCTAAAAGAGCTGCATATTTATTTTTCTTTCCATGTGGCTTGCCCGCAACATTTTTATAATACTCATAAAATACTTTCATTACCTTTTGTTTTGTCGGTGCATCCTTTATCTTAAACAAAGGTTGTGGTATAGTCATTATTTCAAAGGCTGCTTTCAAATAAGAAAGCAAATCACTTTCAGTTAAATATTTTTTTTCTACTAAACCGCTTTTGAAATGACTGTAAACATCTTCAATCTCAGTGCTATCAAAGTTGTTTGTTATATCCGTAAGGCTTCTTACGTGATTAACCTTAACACTATTTCTTTGGTTTAACTCCTTTAGTAAGAACTTTTTAAATTCATAACAACCAAAAAAATCAAAAGGAAATAATAATTTTTCAAGGTCAAGTATATTTTCACTTTCATTTTTTATTTCAACATACCCGGTTTTAGCTTTTATTCGATTTGGTATTTTTAAATATGGAATAGGTTTTTTTTCTGCTTTTAATTTCTGAATGGCTATTGTAATATCATTTTCGGTAAACTCAGCACTTTTCACATCCTTTTCTTGAAACAAATAAAAATCAAAATCTTCAATTAATATTATCAGTCTATTAATTTCAAAATTATGAGTAAGGCTTTCAACCGTGTTTAAAATTTCAATTTGTGTTAAACTGCATTCTTTGATTTTATTAAAAAACTCTGTTACTATGGGTTTTGTTTCGGTACTAAAAAGTCTATTTACATTAGTATTCAGGTCTGATGAAATTAGTTTAAGGTAATATGCAATAAATCGTTTCTTTAATAATTCCCTTACCTTTAATAAACCTTCAATTGTGTTTTTATATTCGATTTTAAGCTCTTCTTTATCTTGTGCTTTTAAATCATTAATTAAGGCAATATTATCATTTAGTAACCCAATATTTCTTTCTCCATAGTGTTCAACAAAGGGCGTTAAATTTGCTATTAGTAATGCCTTTTCGTGATTAGAATATAAATTCTCAATTAGGTATTTTTCAACTGAATCAAAGATTTTAGAACTTAAAACAATAGGGTTAATCTCGTTTTTATATTCTTCATATAGATATTTATAAACAGTACCATTATCGACTTTGTTTTGCAGTATTCTAAGAGGTTCGTAATATCTTGAGCTAAAAGTTATCTTATTCATTTGCCCTTTATGAATTACGGCTACTCAGCCATTTGGTTTACAATCTTCATAGTTTCAAAGCTTACGGTGCAAACTCGTTTTAAAAGGTCTATAACCTCAGCTTTATAGTCTGCAAATTTGTAGGTATTGAATTTCTCTAATATAGTGGGGTCGCTTGGCTTTTTTTCTTTGTATTGGTCTAATACCCACTCTAAAGCACTACGATTGCCTAATTTGTAATTCCATGCCTCTGCGGGTATGCCCGAAAGGGTAGTTGCCTCATCTAAAGTAATTGCGCCGCTTTCTTTATCTGCTTTTAGTTTGCATTTAGGCTCTTTAACTTCTTTAGCGGTTGTTTCTTTTAGTACAAATGGTTTTACGGTTTCATAATCAATATGCAAATCCATTAATGCCTTACCCCAATCACTCCATTTTTTAAAGTCTTTATAAAAGGGTATGCGTGGGAACTCTCTTTTTAAATTAAGCTCATATTTTTTAAGGTAAGCCGGATATTGCAATACAGCATATACATAGCTAAATATGGTTTCTTTCGTAATACCTTTTTTACCGTATTGCTTTACAAATTGATTTAAGCCCCACTCTGTTATATTTTCGGTACGGTTGCCATTTTCATCATAACGATAAAAGGGTAAGCACTCCATTGGGTCGCCGTTAAAGTTATTATTGAAAATACAATTTGCAGCCAAACAAGTATAAGAACGCCTATTAGCTGAGTTATTTAGAATTAAAATTTTATTTTCTAATTTCCCTTTATAAAATATAGAAGGGATTTGATATTGCATTTCATTTAAGTCTCTGTTATAATAAAACTCATTTTTTGTAAAGGGTCGGTATAAAGACGAAACAATATTTTCCTTTTTTATAATTAGTGGGGTCTTTTTATCAAATCTTCTTTTTAATTCACGGGTATATTTAATGCCTTTGCTTATTACTTTTTTCTTTAAGTCTGCATTATAGGTATCTGCAAAATGAGTAAGTTTTTTAATTAGTGTTTCTTTATCGTAATCATAGACCCATTCATCTCTATTTGTAACAACGCCGAGAGAAAACAACTCAAATAATGCTTTCTTACTTCTACCAAGCTTTACTTCTTTATCTGCAATAGGTAATAAACTTTCAAAATCATTATCGGTAAGGTTAATCCAGTTATTATTTTTATCCGGTTGAACGTGTTCAAATGATGTCTTTTGTATGGAGTTTTCAGTAAGCCAATTTAATTTTTCATCTTTCTTCAAAAAGTCATCTAATGCAATATATTGTATTTGACAAACTTTATTATCACGCTTCAAATTTTTCACTAAAAACATAATAGCCACACCCGTTTTAATATCAAAAACATTACCAACAGGTAAAGCATTTTTATCATTATTAGCACGAATATCGCCACCCAAATCAATTACATAAGCATAATCAAATTCCTGTTGTACAGTCTTTCTAAATCCGTCAAAAGTCCTGCTATTAATAAAACTTCGGTTAGTAATGAATGCCACAATGCCGTTATTATCTAACCTATCAAAAGCCCAACGATAAAAACGGGCGTACATATCATATACTTTAGTTTTTTGGGCGGTGCTTTGTTTTATAAATGTATCTTTTATACGCTTATCAATTTCGGGGTACTCTCGGTTTTTATTATTATCGCTTTCGTTGGCTTGGTTAGCATTGTATGGCGGGTTGCCAATAATAACCGCAATTTTACGGTCGTTTTGCTTTTTAATACGCTTGCTGTTTTCTTCGGTAAAGGGTGCAAACATATCTATTTGTTTACCTCTGTAACCAAAACCCATGTTATCTAAAGTATCTACAAAGCAAAGGTTTTCAAACTCGGCATATTGCCCCATTTTTTGCGTGTAGGTAAACTCTATGTTGAGGTTGGAAATGTAGTAAGGCAGTATGGCAACTTCGTTGGCGTGTATTTCGTTTTTGTATTTATACTCTAATTTTTCTTTGCGTATATAATCTATTATATCACAAACAAACGTACCCGTGCCGGTGGCGGGGTCTAAAATTTCTACGCCTTTATCTTCTAAAAACTTACCAAAGTGTTTATTTAAAAGGTAGTCGGTACTTTCAATCATAAAGTTTACAATCTCATTAGGAGTATATACCACGCCTAAGCGGTCGGCTGCCTTTGGGTTGTAACTTTTATAAAAGGTTTCATATACAACCTTCAAAAACTTTTGCTTTTCGTGGTGGTCTGCTATACCCGCCGCCGCCGCATTAATAGCTTGGGAGTAATGTTGTAAAGTAGAAAGGGCGGTGCGTTTGGTTGCGCCTGTAAAGAATGTATTTATAACACCCTCTAATTGGTGGGCTATATTATTTTCTCTATGAAATTGAGTTTCGTCAAATATGGTATTAAAAATATCTTCGGTAAGTATGTGCTGTATTATCATTTCCCGCACATCGGCTTTTGTAACATCGGGGTTTATGCTATCGTGGCATAGCTTTAAAAATTTATCCCTTTCGGCTGTAAACTTTTTGTTAGTCTTTTCTTGCTCATCTAATAAGTCCCTTAGTGTATCTGTAACCTTTGGTATATCCTGTTTAAACAACTCTATTGCCTTACGAAAGTTCTTTACTTCGGGGCGTTCAAAGTTTATAAAGCTGTGTATAATGTGGTCGAGCTTTTCGGCATCACTCATCTTTATACGCTCAACCTCAGCATTATTTTGATACAATACGGCGGTTTGGCTATCTTCAAATAGGATATTATCAGATGGGTAGCCTTTGGCAAACTTCTTTTTTATTTCTTCGTCTATAATGTCGGCTTCGTCTTTACTCTCCCAATAGCCCCAATCTTGGCGAAGGCTATCTTTTAACGTGCCATCCGGCGTTACATTTTTGCCTTTAGGTGTTTTAATGGTTACTTCGGGAACGAGCATTAAGCCCTTTTGCTTGGCATACTCGTTAAGCAAATGGTAAAACGCATTGCGAATACTGGTTTCTTTTTTAGTGCCGCCAAAGTGAATTATCTTTTCGACTTCGGATTGGTATTGCTTTATTGCGTGGATGCTCATTTAGCTAAAGTAGGGCTTAATTGTTAAAATGGTATGCGTAAAAAATGGCGATTTTGTATATATGTTTTTGGGATATGCTCAAAAAATTGGATTTTCTGCGTATGTTTTTGGGATATACCCAAATTTTACGCATTTGCATTTATGTTGCCCAAAAGGTTATATAACTCAGTATTAATATAATAGCTATCACGCCCGATTTTTTGCTTGTTTAAAATCCCAATCCTTGCCAATTCATCTAAATACTTTGTAGCGGTGTTTCTACTAATACCTAAATCAGCAATAACAAATTCAATTTTAGTATAAGGGTGGCGAAAAATATTATTTAAAATATCCTGACTATAAATTTTTGGCAACTCAGTTCTAATTTTTTGTTTGTGGCTTTGCATCAAAACTTTAATACCCTGAATTTGTTTTATGGTTTGCAAGGCGGTTTGCTCAACACCGTCAAGTATAAATAAAACCCACTCTTGCCAAGCATTATCAGTTCTAACTTTTTGCAGTAGTTTATAATAATCTGCTTTGTTTTGATTTATATAACGGCTTAAATATAAAATAGGAATTTTTAGCAAGTCCTCTTTTACCAAATATAGAATATTAATAATCCTGCCCGTTCTACCGTTACCATCATAAAAAGGATGTATGCTTTCAAATTGATGGTGTACAACCGCCATTTTTACTAAGGCATCCCAATCACTAAGCGAATTATCATTAATAAACTTTTCGAGGTTGCTCATTAAATCAATAATTTCTTGCGGGTGCTGAGGTGGCGTGTAAACCACTTCGCCTGTTTTTTCATTTTTTAATGCAGTTCCGGGCAACTTACGAAACCCCGCATTGTTATCCTCAATAGTAGCTTGTATTTCTAAGATATGATTATTAGATAAAATACCCTTTTGCCTTACTATCTCAAATCCTTTACGAAGTGCAACTGCGTAGCTATGTACTTCTTTTGAGGCGGTGCTGGCAAATTCTTTACTCAAAGCATCGGCACGGTATAGCTCATCATGAGTAGTAATAATATTTTCAATAGCCGAGCTATCTTTTGCCTCTTGTAAGGATAATGTGTTTATTAATATGGTATCATTAGGAATAGTCTCAGCAATACCTTTTAACTCTGCCAACGCCCTGTGTGCCTGAGCTAATTTCTTTAGTACGGGTTTGGTTTCTAATTCGGTATCAAAAGGGAGTATAGGTATTTTATAGTTACTCATATAATCAGTTTATTTTTTATAGCCTGTTATTTTTATATCTACTTTTTGAGGTTTCATTTTGCAACCTCAGCGATATGTTACAAATCTAATTTAATTTTCTCTTTATCATAATGGGTTAAAAATCCATTAATTTCCCTGCAAACTCTTTTTTATCCTTATCCTCAAAACCCGCAAAGTAACCTATTGTGGTTTTTAAATTATTGTGGCTTAGTGCCTCCATAACATATTCCATACTTGCACCGTTTCTTATTGCTGTTGTTGCAAAGCTATGCCTTGCCCAATAAGTAGATATATCAGATGTAAGCCCTTCGCTTTTGGCTAACTTTTTAAGGTTTTGATTTATAAACCGTGTGAAGTTCTTAATCTTAGTGTGTTTTGTTAGTTCGCTTAAATTATCGGATATAATCGGAAATATATATTCGTTTTTTTCTTTCTCCTTATTACAATATTTCTTAATAACACTATTTATATAATCGTTGAGGTAAACCGTTACCGGTTTTAAGTCTGTTTTAGATGTATTAATTGTTTTAGCCCTGTAAAATATTATTTTGTCGCCTTGTATGTTTTCAAATTTCAGTAAAGCAATATCTTTAATATTCATACCGTTACAAGCGTAACTTAAAAACCAAAAATCTTTGGCTTGCTCAGGTGTTTTTGGTTTGGCATCAAATAATTTTTTCAAATCAAATTTTGATAATGCCTTTTTTACTTTGCGAACGGTAGGTGGTTTGTATTTTACAATACAATGTTATCTTATTGTTAAGGAATTGTTAGGGAAAAGAATTAAAACTAATTCTTAATTAGTTTGGTGCTGTAAAACTTATCGTTGGTAGTAAACGTAATTAAATACATTCCGCTTGCATTTCCACCTAAATCTAATTGGGTTTTGTTGGTTCCGGTAACACAATTTATTTGTTTAGTCGTTACCAACATGCCATTGCAGTCATAAACAGTAAGTATACCACCGGTTGCGGCACTACAAGAGTAGTTAATATTTAAAATGCCTGTAGTAGGATTAGGAAACACAGAAAACATCCCGTCATCATTTTTATTATTTACAGATTTAATGGTTAAGTTCTTAGTATTGCCGTTAAAATCTGTTTGGCTTAATCTGTAGTAAGAAGTTCCGGGCAACGGCTCATAATCAACTGTAGCGTAATTCTTAGTTTCATTACTATTACCGGCACCTTTTACTTTAGTAAAGTAGTCAAAATTCTTTCCATCAGCGCTTCTTGCAATGGTAAAGTAATCATTATCAATTTCGGTTGTTGTACTCCAGTTTAAATTAACCTGATTACCCTCTAAAACGGCTGTAAAATTTAAAAGAGATATAGGCAAAACCGTAGGCAAAGTACAACCTAATACCGCTGTGCCTCCAAAGGTAAAGTTAAAACTACTGCTTGAAGGGGTAAATCCATTTATATACAATAGGTACACATCGCCTGTATTAACATTTACATCGCTATTCCAAGGGTCTCCATCATCACTCGTATGATTATTATTACCATAAGCATTAGAACTATTTCTACATCCATAAGGGGTGCCGGGCTCATAAGAGCTTTCATAAAGTGAAAGAGCCGCACTGCTTATACCTGTTCCCGCATTAGGAAAATTAGTACACCCGCTATAATTACAGCTTACCGGGGCGTTTAAGGTACAGGAAGAGCCTTTATATAGAGCGAAGTCGTAATCATCTGTACCATCAGTAGGAGTGATAGAAAAGTTTAAGGTTCCGCCCTGCAAAATATTTAGCACAAACCAACTGGAATTAATTTCCTGAGACGCATTACAATCTTTAACTGTAGAACTTGACAGTTCTTGCGAACCCCATAAATTAGCAGCCCCCCCGTAGTTACCATTGCTACAAATAAGCTGAGCAGTAGAACAATCTGTACCGGGAGGATTAGGCGTAGGATTATTAATTTGAACAGAATAGGTAGCATTATGTGAACTACAATCACTACTTGTAATCATCACATAATATTGTTGACCGGCTGTAATAGCATATGATGCTGAACCCGAAGAGCCATTATTAAAAGTATTAGGATAGGCACAGCCACCAACATAGGTTAATGCACCGCAAGCGGTTCCCTGAAAAATATCTATTACTGCATTAAATCCGGCCGATCCAGTTGAGATTTCTAAATCCGGACCTTGAGCTGTAAAAGTAAACCAAGTATTAGGGCAAGCACTACCTCCCCCACCTCCATTACATTGATGCATATTATCATACGTTGCACAATTAAAACTAAAGCCACTATTCCAAGTACCATTTAAATTACTGGTAGCTATAACAGTAGGGCTGCCACAATTATCATTGGTAGAACCCGCAGTTTGGTATGCACAATATACAGGTGTAGAGGTACTTGTTACACCTGCCGCACAGGTTACTACACACTGGTAATAAGTGCTTGCACTTACTGTAACTGCCTGTGAGCTGCTGTTAGTACCAAAATTAGTCCATGTTGTACCGTTAGTAGAAGACTGCCATTGATAACTGCTTACACAGGCAGTACCCACTAAAGTAAGCGTTTGCGCATACGATCCGCTGCACGCACCTGAGGCTGAAGCATTAACTATACCTCCATCACACTGCGCCTGACAATAAGCGGCGCCGGAATAACCTGCGCCACACCCGGTAACTGTTTCAACGCATCTAAAATAGGTACTGGTGTTAATTGTGGTATTATAGGTAGCACCTGTAGCCCCGGCTATGGTAGTCCAAGTATTATCATCGGGTGATGATTGCCATTGGTAGCCCGTTACACAAGCTGCTCCTACTAAGCTTAGGGTGGTTGCATAGCCGGGGCAAGCAAGAGCCGTAGTGGCAACTGCCTGCCCACCACCGCAAACACTAACCGTGCTGGTAACAGCGGCAGTACAAGAACCCGCCGCACCCGTAACGGTATAATCGGTAGTGGTACTAGGGGTTACTGTAATTGTGTTAGTTGTAGCACTGGTACTCCAAGTATATGTACTTGCTCCGGTAGCGGTTAAAGTTGTACTGGAACCCGAGCATAATGACGGACTATTAACACTTAACGCTAAGGGAGTAAATGTTGGTGTTAAAGTAAAGGTACCTGTTGCGCCACCTTGCCAATTATCTGACCCTACTATTATGTAATACTGAGTCCCTGCCGTTAAACAATAACTATCCGAGTTACTGGATGAAGTAGGTCCATTACCGCAAAAACCTGATATATCAGCAACTATTGCATATCCCGCACAAGCACCGGTGGCAGAATAAATAGTTACATCAGGATAGGTCATGGTTCCTGCTGTAACGGTATAACTAAATTGACCACTTGTTGCGGGCGTATAACTATACCAAACAGAAGAAGATGCGCCGGCACTATGATTACTACATAAAGTACCCGGGTCTCCTGTAGAAGTACCGCAAGTATTATTACCTGCAACAGCAACACCACTTACTAACCCCACCGCACCTGCACATAAATCATTTGATGGTGCTGCAAGTGTATACGTAATAACTACCTGCCCTGACCCCCCTGTTCCTCCTGAATTAGAGCTAGAAGTATATTCTGAATAAGCACCACCGCCGCCGCCGCCAGGTGCAGTACCAGCATTTCCATTATTTTCATGGCAACAATATCCACTACCACCATTACCCCCCCCCGAAGTACCACCTGTGCCTCCAGTAGAAGTACCGCCAGAATTTCCTCCGACAGCCGTAGTACCTGCGCCGCCACCGCCGCCACCGCCGCCATAAACAGAATTACTGCCTGCAGAACCATTTCCACCGGAAAATAAAGTTGTCCCTGTGCTGCCGACAGTAGAACCTGTTGCAGCTGCACCGTTTGCTGTACCTGCTGCAGTACCATTTCCAACTCCACCACCGGCTCCACCAGATGCAACAACAGTTGCCCCATTAAATGATGAAGATCCTCCTGGACCACCAGCACCAGCCCCCCCTACAGTTCCAGCTACAGCCGTGCCACCAGCTCCTACAACCACATTATAATTATTTCCGGGGACAACTACAACAGCGGCATTCTGCGAAAAAGAGCCGCCAGCACCACCGCCTCCATCTGCAGCGGCAACACCTGCCGCAGGAATATAAATCCCACCACCGCCACCGCCACCACCCCAGCATTGCACGGTAACCGAAGTTATCCCGGCAGGACAAGTCCAAACGGTAGTACCAACCGTAGTAATAGTTGTGCTAATGGTACACTGAGCGTTTATTGTTTTGTTGAATAACAAAACAATAAACGTTACTGTTAAATATATATATATATACTTGTTTTTCACTAAAAATTTTATTTGTTATCTGTCCGTTGAATAGCTTTAGTGCCTCTATTGGGATCTATCTTAGGAGGCTCACTTACTGTTTTAGTTATAGGTTTATTTTGAGAAGGAGTTACCGCAGAAAATGTGGAATTATTGCTGCCAACCCTTTCAATTTTTTTATTCTCAATAAAAGATGGATTACAAGATGTTGAAACATAGCCCCCATTTTGAACTTTATTATTTTCCGCGTTTTGCTTTTCATTAGAATTGGAAGTTGGCGAACTATCTGTGGTTTTTATTTCAGCATCAAGTTCTTTTCGCTTAGTAATTCCAATAAGCTGCTGGTCTCCTTTATGCCTTACACCTATTGTAGCGTTGTTTTGCGGTTCAACTTGTTGCTGTGCAAAACAAACTGTACTTAAAAAAACAAAAACAATTAATATGTATAATTTAGTAAGCATTTTAAATATTGGTAACACACAATTTATGTGTTAAAGGTAACAATTAATTAATATTGGTAGAACATTTATGTAAATTATTTTTAGTATATGCCGCTTTTTTAAACTATTGTATTGATAATTAGCATAATAAAAAACAAATACCAAGTCGCTTTACGAGTTGAAACATCAAATCCTAAAAAAGTATAAAACAATATTCTATTAAGGCATTTTTACTACATTTGTACTATGCGCGTAAAGCTATTTGTAGCTATTATTTTCAGCACCCTAAGCAGTTTTGCTACCCACAACCGCGCAGGGTATATCAGTTATACCGCTGTTAAAGACTCAAATGGCAATTATATACCCGGCAGGTATCATTTTATCATTTATACCTATACTAACCCATATAGCTACCAGGCAGACAGGGACTCCGAAACCATATTGTTTACCAATTTGGGCAGCGGCGTATCGGATACGCTTCTTTGCCAAAGAACAAATACTACTATCAGTATCGATCTTGAGGGTGCCACAATTATATCTCAATATGGGCAACTTGCAAACTCTCCTTATAATTATCCGGGGCTGCCCGGGCAGGGGCAAATGCTTGTGTATCCATACCCTGCTGGCAATATCCCTCCTACCTACGGAGGTGTAAAAGTAAATACCTACGAAGGCAATTGGAATTTTAATAACGCGAATGGCACCTATGTTTTTGGTATGATAGACCCTAATTTAGATGCCGCTATTCAAAACCTTACGGGCGCATCAAATGGTGTGGCTTTTGCCTTGTTAGATACCCTGCGTTTGGGCAACTACACCAACTACAACAATACCCCCATAGCCACCAACCCCCCTATTGATAATGCTTGCGCGGGGCAGCCATTTTATTATAACCCCGGTATGGGCCTGTATGACATGGACGGTGACAGTATCGCTTATTCTTTAATACCTTTTAAAACAGGTGTAACAGGTAACCCGCCTACTTTTCCTAATGCATCGGGCTATATTCCTCAAACAAATCTTAATGTAGATGCAACCGGAACCTTAACCTGGACAAACGTACCATCAGGCGCTCAAGGCGAGTATGAAGTGGATATGTTTATAAGAGAATACCGGCACTATGGCGGGCACATGGTAGAGATGGGCAGCATGATATTTGCCGTGCAGATATACGTAAATCCCTGCACATCGGTAGTAGGCATTACTAACGCAAGCGGCACAAAGGGCTGTATAGAAGCCGGCAGCGCCTATACTTCGCCAAATATTACAGCCAGCGAAACCCCAAACGCATCGGGCACACTAAGCCTTACGGCAACAGGCGTGCCGCTTACAGCACCCAATACGGCTGTGTTTTCTTCTATTCCCGGTAATACATCCGTTTCGGGTCATCTTAGTTGGACACCCGATTGCAACAATATTCAGCTAAACCCTTACTTTATTACCGTGCAGGCTACCGATGGCGCTTCGCCACCCGATGCTAACTATAGTAATATTAGTGTTCAGGTAGTTTCGCCGCCTGTCAGCAACTTCAGCACCTCGGTTGTGGGCAATGATAGTATCAAATTAAGCTGGTCTCCGCCTGCTTGCATAGGTACCAATACAACGAACGTCATTGTAGGCTATCTTATTTATCGGGCCAGCGATTGTGTATCATATAGCGTAAGCCCCTGCAAAACAGGTGTTCCGCCTATACCGAATGGCGTAGCGTCATCATCCTGGTATTTGCCTATAGGCACTTGTACTTCAACTGTTTTTTATGATACGAATAATGGGTTGGGGCTTCCGGCAGGCAATTCTTATTCGTACATTGTAATAGCCCAGTATGCCGATGGTTCTTTGAGTGTGGCTCCTCCTTACTCATCAACTACTACTTGTGTAACGCTGCATTTGGGTGTACCTATTCTTACCAACGTAAGTGTGGATACCACCGATGCAAGTGTAGGCAGCATGTTTGTCAGGTGGCAGAAACCCCTTACGTTTTCTCCTAATTTAGATACCGTTAAGTATCCCGGACCATACCACTTTATATTGCAACACAAAAAAGTTTTCCCTGGCAGTAACGCGGGCACCTATACTACCATCTATACCTCACCTACAAGAACCTACTTTAGCCAAATAAATACCTTAGCTGATACAACATTTACCGATAACCTGATTAACACACAAGATAGTCAGTATTCCTACAAAGTGCTTTTTTACGCGGATACCAATCACTTTGTAGGAAGCGCGGACCCCGCCAGTTCTATCTTTGCGAGTGGTGTAGGACACGATAAAAGAGTCGCGTTAAGCTGGACATCAAATACACCCTGGCAAGATACCTTGTATTACATATACATGCAAGCCACCCCAAATACAGGGTACACGTTGGTTGGCAGCACAAAACTTACTGTAGATACTATAAAAGGATTGACAAACAAACATACTTACTGTTTTAAAATAATGAGTTTGGGTAGTTATTTTAATTCTCATATTACCAGCCCTGATACAAATTGGTCGCAAAAAGTATGTGTGAAACCCATAGATGATTCGCCGCCTTGTCAGCCCCAATTAAGTGTCGCCGGAAACTGTAACGAGTCTATAAACAAACTTACCTGGAGAAACCCAGACCATGCTTGCAATATAGATGATGTGCTTAAGTATTATATTTATTATACCCCAAGGCAGGACAGCACATTCGCGCTGATAGATTCTGTTTTAAATGTAAACGATACTACCTACACCACAAATTATAATTTGGCAACTATTGCCGGTTGCTACGTAATTGTTGCCGTAGATTCGGCAGGTAACAGAAGCGCCTGGAAAGATACTACCTGCACGGATGATTGCCCTGAATATGAATTGCCAAATATATTTACGCCAAACGGCGATAACATTAACGATTTATATATTCCTGTAAAAAACAAGTACGTGCGAAGCGTTAATTTTGTAATGTATAACCGTTGGGGAGAAGTGGTGTATGAAAACACGAGTCCGGCTTTAGGCTGGGATGGAAAATCAAAACAAATGAAACAGTTTGTACCTGATGGCACTTATTTTTATACCTGTACCGTTAACGAAATACATTATTATGGTATAGAGTCCATTAAACTGAAAGGCTTTGTTCAGGTTTTAAAATAAGTGCCTACCGCAAACCCTCTATCCAATAAAAAAATATTGCTTGCGCCCCTTGATTGGGGTATGGGACATACTGCAAGGTGCGTGCCTTTAATAAAAAAGCTACAACAGCGAAACAATCATCTTGTAATTGCTTGTACAATTCAGCAGAAACAATTCCTGCAACAAGAATTAGATAATGTGGAATATGTAAATTTATTTGGCTACAATATTTCTTACTCAAGCGTTTTACCCTTATGGGTAAAGATGCTGCTTCAGTTACCGAAGTTGTTTTCTGTACTAAGAAGAGAAAACAAATGGTTGGAGAATTATCTAAAACAAAACAAAACAGATGTTGTAATCAGTGATAATCGATTCGGTTTTTATAACAAATCGGTTGAAAGCATTTTTATTACCCATCAGTTGAATGTGCAAGCGTCTGTATTTAATAAGATGATTAATCACGTTAATCGTTCTTTTATAAAGAAGTATAATGTATGCTGGGTACCTGATTATGCCGAAAATGAAAAACGTTTAAGCGGAATATTATCAGATTATAACGGGCAATTAAAGGCTATTGAATTTATCGGGCCATTAAGCCGTTTCAATAAAACAGAGCCTCAACAAAAGAAATATGAGGTACTTGTTTTGTTATCAGGTCCGGAACCCCAAAGAACTCTATTAGAAGGCAAATTAGTTTCAGCCTTCTTAAATACGAATTATACCATTGCTTTAGTAAGAGGAAGTCGTTTTAAAACAGAAAGAAAAACATTCTCCAATATTCATGCCATAGATATAGCTTCTTCAGAACAATTACAAGAACTATTTAATTCATCGCGGAAAATAATTTGTCGTTCGGGTTACTCTACCTTAATGGATTTGCATGCGCTTGGCTTAAAAGCTTTATTAATACCCACACCCGGACAAACCGAGCAGGAATATTTAGCAAATTACTGGCAGGAAAAATTTGGATACACTTCTATAGAGCAAAAGCGTATTACAAAAGAACGTATTGAATTGTTTATGAAAGAAGTTTAGAGTAATTCTTTAGGAATCTTACATACAGGTATGGCTTCCATCTTATGTTTGTTCGCTCGGTTTCTGCTTTTATAAATCTCCATTACCTGCTTTTCTCTTTCAGAGAATTGTTTTTCATTTACCCGCTTCTCCAATGCTAACATGGCCCATTCAAGCTCATCGTAAGTTGCACCCATCTGGTCTTCATCACTTCTTCCATCAGCAAATAAACCATCGGTAGGTTTAGCTTGCAAAATACTTTCTACCACATTTAATTCTTTAGCCAACCCATAAACCTGGCTCTTAAGTAAATCTGCGATCGGACTAATATCAACACCGCCATCGCCATATTTAGTAAAAAAGCCAACGCCAAAATCTTCTATCTTATTGCCCGTACCTGCCACCAGCATTTTGTGATGACCTGCAAAGGCATACAACGTAAGCATGCGTAAACGCGCTCTGGTATTTGCCATGGTTAAAAAATCCTGTATAGAAACAGGGAAATCGCTTTCTATCTTTTCAAATATATGGGTAAGATTAACGGCGTCTGATGTAACGTTTGCATAATTCTTCTTCAACCATTCAATATGCTCCGCGCTTCTGTCAAACTCGGCTTTGTGTTGTCTGATTGGCATATTAAGTGCGATAACAGGCTTTTGAGTTAAAGCACAAAGCGTAGAAGTAAGCGCGGAATCTATACCACCCGATATGCCAATAACAAACCCACTTGTATGTGACTTAGCGGAATAATCGACAAGCCAACTAACTATATAATTGATAACTTCTTTATGCTTCATTATTAAAATCCCGGAAACAATCCTTTAAAACTTTGTCCCGATAATTTCTGTTGCTGGTCTATCGGGAATTTCTTTTTATAAAACCATTTACCAGCTTTTATATATCCTTTAATTTCCACCATGGGTTTACCCAACGTAATGTTTGCAATGGTTCCCAGGTTTAGTTCCTTAAAATCGCCATGCAAAACAAAAGTATTATCAACACTGGAGTTCGCGGCAATTTTCACTTTTTTTACAATTCGCGCTTCGCCTAACTTAGCGCCTGCCACAAAAAAAGCAGCTTTAGATTTATATACTTTAAAGCTCCGGCTGTTTGGGTTATTTATACTCACATTTATTTCTCCTTCTATACTTTTGGTGTCTATTTTAGTAAGCTTAAATCCGTTAATATTATTAATGGATATTTCCTTTAACTCTCCTATGCAGGATGATAAAAAAAGAACAACACTTGTAATTAATACCCTGAAACAAATCTTCATATAAACGCAAATATAAATACGAATTAGGTATTGACGATTTAAAGATTGACAATTTAGTTATTGAAATACAAAAATCGTAAATAAACAAATCGTAAATTCGTCGCCATGATTACAGAACAGCAAGTAATAGACGCGCTTAAATACGTTGATGACCCGGACTTAAAGAAAGACTTGGTAACCCTTGGTATGATTAAAGATGTGAAAGTTGACGGCAAACAAGTTTCTTTTACGGTGGTGCTTACTACGCCTGCTTGTCCTATGAAAGACATGATACAGAACGCGTGCATAAATGCCATTAAACATTATGTGGATAAGGAAGCTGTTGTTAATGTAACCATGTCTTCTAATGTTACACAAGCAAAGCAAAATAAAGACGCTCTTGCAGGTGTAAAAAATATTATAGCCATCGCATCAGGTAAAGGTGGTGTAGGTAAATCTACCGTGGCAAGTAACCTGGCTGTGGCACTTGCCAAACAGGGCGCTAAGGTTGGGCTTATTGATGCCGACATATACGGTCCTTCCATCCCTATAATGTTTGATGTACTGAATGAAAAACCCGCTACACAACAAATAGACGGGAAGAACCGAATGATTCCTGTGGAGAGTTATGGCGTAAAACTGCTTTCTATAGGTTTCTTTGCCGATCCCTCTCAGGCCATTATATGGCGCGGACCCATGGCTACCAAAGCACTTAACCAATTGTGTTTTGATGCTCTTTGGGGAGATTTAGATTACCTATTTATTGATTTACCCCCAGGCACCGGAGACATACCCATGAGTTTGGCCGCTTCTGTACCACTTACCGGCGCCGTTATTGTTACCACTCCACAACAAGTAGCCCTAAGTGATGCCCGCAAAGGAGCGGCTATGTTTAAACACGAACATATAAACATTCCACTTCTTGGTGTGATAGAAAACATGGCTTGGTTTACCCCTGCCGAATTGCCAAACAACAACTATTTTATTTTTGGAAAAGGCGGCGCACAGCAATTAGCTGATGAGTTTAATATTCCTTTATTAGCGCAAATACCTATTATACAAAGTATTTGCGAAGCCGGAGATGCCGGTAGTCCTGCCGCGTTACAATCTGATACATTGCAAGCGTTAACCTTTATGGATGCGGCTAAAAAACTGGCGCAAACCATTGCCGTTAAAAACGCGAATGAGATGGCGGTTGAACAGGTAAAAACAAAATTGTAATTTTATATTCCTTTTTAACTAATAAGCAAAAACACGCTTACCTCCGTACCTTGCTTAGGCTTCGATTTTATTTCTATCCGCCCTTTATGAATGTCAATAATCTTTTTTGTAAGGGTTAATCCCAGACCAAACCCTTCCCTACTATCAGTATTCTTACCTCTCGTCATAGGATTGTATATTTTATCCATATCAATACTTTCAATACCAATTCCTTTATCAATCACACTCATCCTCAATTCTTCTCCTGTATTCATCTCCATTCGTAAGTATATTTTTTTGCCGTCAGAGTATTTAATAGCGTTATCTATAATATTACTTATGGCTGTTTTTAATAAATCTTCATTCCCTAAAATAGTTATATTGTTACTTTCGAGGGCATATCCATCAGATATAAAAAGGTCGAATTCCTGATTTTGATTATTTCTTTTATAAATATTAATTATATCCAATATCAGCTCTAATAAATCAACCGGCACAAATTTAATTTGTGAGTCAACACCCTCTATTTTTGATAGTTGAAGTAATTCATTAGTTAGTGTAATGGCTTTTTTAAGTTCTTTAGAAGCTTGCTCTGAACTGGTTTTTATACTTTCTATATCTGTATCATACTTTGCAGAAGTTTCCAGTATCCCGGAAATAGCAGCTAAAGGCGTGCGCAACTCATGCGAGGCATAAGAAATAAATGAGCGTTGGGTTTCTACCAAAGCATTAATTTTACTAAGTAACCCATTAAATGAATTGGCAACAATAGACACTTCATCCTTATTTTTTCTTTTTATAAGCTTTACATTCAGATTATTTGGATTAATAGCCTCTATTTCATGTACTAATTTAGTTAATGGTTTTAGCGTTACATAAGAAAGCAAATAGCCGGCGATAGCTATCAAGAAAACAAAAACAACATTACCGTAAATCAAGATTGATTTTAAACTATAAAGCATTTCAAAACCAGTAACATTATATGCGGTAATAACAGCAATTTTTTTTATCCCATTCGACACGAAAGGGATGGCTAAACCATCTTTATCGTACTCACTGTTTTTTGTTTTATACTGAAAACGGTATTCCTCCTTTGCATCCACATGCCGAAAAAAGGTAGTATCAAATTGGTAATCATTGATGGGGTTTATAGAAAATATTTGTTTATGGTTATTGTCAAAAACGTACTCTGATTGTTCGGTCATTGAAGTAATTACCTTTTCCGAAAGAGTATCATGTTTATCATATATCTCTATGGTAGATTCAATTTTTTTATGCAATCTGCCATAAAAACCTTCTTCTCTGTTATTTTTATAAATGACATAAATGTAAACGGAAAACAACATCATTAGCATACTTGATAGAAGAACAAATCCAAGAATAATTTTGTTTTTTATCAGCATGTTTACCCTCTTAATACATAACCCATTCCGATTACGGTATGAAGTAATTTAGGTGAAAAATCTTTGTCTATTTTTTTTCTCAGGTGATTTACATATACATCGATTACATTTGTATTAGTATCAAAATCTAAACCCCAAACTTTTTCTGCAATATCAAACCTGCTAATAACCATTTCTTTATTTACAATCAGATATTCAAGCAAAGTAAATTCTCTTGCCGTTAAATCAATTCTCTTGCCCGCTCGAAAAACACTTTTTGAAGAAGCGTTCAATTCCAAATCCGCTATTACAAAAAGCCCTTTGTTGGGAGAAAAATTTCGGCGCGTTAAAGCCTTTATTCTAAGCAACAATTCCTTAAACTCAAAAGGTTTAACTAAATAATCATCCGCTCCGGCTTCAAATCCTGTGGTTTTATTATCAATACTATCAAATGCTGTAAGCATAATAATTGGTATTTGATTGTTTTGTTGTTTGAATATTTTGCATAAATCAAAACCGTTTATGATAGGTATGTTTACATCCAAAATTACCACATCAAAACTATCTTTTAAAAAAGCTATCCGACCTGTTTGACCATCATAGGCTATATCTAATTGAAAACCCTCGCTCTCAAATCCTTTTTTAATAAAACCGGCTACAGCCGGTTCATCTTCAACCAATAAAATTTTCATTCAGAGTAAAGGTTTATTGTAAAAGTAATTATTTTTCATAAGGGTAAATTAAGTTAATATTATTTGGATTAAAAATATAAGGTATCAATTTTAGAATTAAAAGGGAATATTAACACATTCGTATGGTATTGCAACGAAAATCCTTTTGAGTATTCGCAAAAAATTGAAGTGAAAATCCCGCCGTTGTAATCAACAGAACGCCCAAGTGAAAACCTTATAATTCTTTCTTTAAAAACTTAGCGGTAAAGCTTTCTTTATGTTTTACAATTTCTTCGGGTGTGCCGGTGCAAAGTATTTGTCCGCCGCGGGCGCCGCCTTCGGGTCCCATATCAATAATATAATCGGCCATTTTAATAATATCGAGGTTGTGCTCTATTAACAAAACGGTGTTGCCGTTTTCTACCAAACGGTTAAGCACATCTAACAATATACGGATGTCCTCGAAATGCAAACCGGTGGTGGGTTCATCCAATATATAAAAGGTTTTGCCGGTATCTTTTTTGCTAAGCTCGGTGGCAAGTTTCACGCGCTGTGCCTCTCCGCCGCTAAGTGTGGTGGCTTGTTGCCCTAAGGTAATATACCCAAGCCCCACATCGTGCAAGGTTTTTATGCGCTGGTTTATATAAGGTACGTGTTCAAAAAACTCAACGGCCTGGTCGATGGTCATGTTGAGCACATCGTTAATTGACTTGCCTTTATAACGAATTTCTAAGGTTTCGCGGTTATAACGTTTGCCCTGACACTCATCACAAAGCACATACACATCGGGCAGGAAATTCATCTCGATGGTTTTCATGCCTGCACCACCACAGGTTTCACAACGGCCGCCTTTCACATTAAAAGAAAACCTGCCGGGTTTATAACCGCGTATGTTTGCTTCGGGTAGTGATGCAAATAAATTACGTATATCGTCAAACACTTTGGTATACGTAGCGGGATTACTGCGTGGGGTTCTGCCAATAGGCGATTGGTCTATCTCAATTATCTTATCAATGTGTTCAAGTCCTGTTATAGATTTGTAAGGAAGCGGCTTGGTTTCTGATTTATAAAAATGGTGACTAAGAATGGGATATAACGTTTCGTTAATCAACGTTGATTTACCGCTACCCGAAACACCGGTTACCCCAATGAAACAACCTAAAGGAAGGTCTATAGATACATTTTTTAAGTTATTACCCGTGGCTCCTTTTAAAGTTATTTTCTTTCCGTTTCCTTTTCTTCTTTGTTTGGAAACGGCGATTTCTTTTTTACCCGTTATATATTCAGCCGTAACGGTAGTACTATTTATAAGTGCCTTTGGGGTTGAAGCAGCTACAATACTTCCACCATGAATACCGGCACCCGGACCAATATCAATAACATAATCGGCAGCCAGCATAATATCTTTATCATGCTCAACCACCAATACAGAATTACCGGCATCGCGTAAATTTTTTAAAGCGGTAATTAATCTTTCATTATCACGCTGATGTAAACCAATACTTGGTTCATCTAAAATATAAAGCACGCCGACCAATTGCGAACCTATTTGTGTGGCAAGTCTGATGCGCTGCGCTTCCCCACCAGATAAGGAACGGGAGCTTAAGTTCAACGAAACATAATCCAATCCGACTTCTAATAAGAAACCTATACGCGCGCGAATTTCTTTCAGTATCTCTTTGGATATTGTTTGTTGTGATTTGGTTAAGCGCTTTTCTATATCTTTAAAAAAGACATTCAAGGATGCTACATCCAGTTGGGATAATTCAGCAATGTTCTTATTATCAATTCTAAAATAAAGAGATTCTTTTTTTAAACGGGTTCCGTTACATTCAGGACAATTAATTTTATTGGTAAATCCCTGCACCCAGCGTTGCATAGCAGGGGAAGGATTCTCTTCAGCTTGTTTAATAATAAAGTTTGCTATGCCTTCAAAGGCAACAGAATACCCCTCTGAACTACCCTCCGTTTTTACTTTAAACAATTCATCACTTCCGTATAAAATAATGTTTACGGCTTCTTCATCAATTTCTTCGAAAGGGGTGTCAAGTGTAAAATGATACGTGTTTCCTATTGCTTCCAACTGACTAAAAATCCAGGTCTTTTTATAATCGCCAATAATTGAAATGGCACCTTTCTTAATCGAGAGCTTGGGGTTGGGTACAATTTTATGAATGTCTATTTCAGATATAACGCCAAGTCCGTTACACTTAGGACAAGCCCCGTAAGGCGAGTTAAATGAAAACAAATTAGGAGCCGGCTCGTCATAAGAAATACCACTGGTAGGGCACATTAAAAAACGACTAAAAAATTGCGGTTTGTGTTTAGCATTCTTTTTATCATCGTGTTCCAAAATCATTATAGTGCCCTTAGCCTGTTTCATACCCGTTTGCAGAGACTGAGCTAAACGCGCACGTATGTTGCCAACAACCTCTATTCTGTCTATTACAATTTCTATGTCGTGAATTTTATAGCGATCTAATTGCATTTTAGTAACGATGTCTTTTATCTCACCGTCTATACGCACTTTGGTAAAGCCTGATTTTCTTATTTGTTCAAACAGTTCGCGATAATGCCCCTTACGACCTTTTACAACAGGAGCTAATATGTTTATTTTTTTCTTATTGTACTTTTCAATAATCAAATCAATGATTTGTTCATCTGAGTAACGAACCATTTTTTCTCCCGTAACATAAGAGAAAGCTTCGCCGGCTCTTGCAAACAACAAACGCAAGAAATCATAAATCTCTGTTATGGTACCAACAGTTGAACGTGGATTCTTACTTACTGTTTTTTGTTCTATAGAAATTACCGGAGAAAGCCCTGTTATCTTATCCACATCGGGGCGCTCCAGATTTCCTAAGAATTGCCTGGCATAAGAATTAAATGTTTCGATATAACGGCGCTGACCTTCAGCATAAATGGTATCAAAAGCTAATGAGGATTTTCCACTACCACTAAGTCCGGTAATAACAACTAACTTATTGCGCGGAATGCTTATATCAATATTTTTGAGGTTGTGAGCTCTTGCTCCAATTACTTCAATAAATTCTTCTTCGTTAATGAGGTTGCTCATTTTTAGTAGTATCCTGGTTTAAAATTATATTTTCCAATTCATTTCCTGAATCTATAGGCGCAGTTATAGAATCTATCTTTATACTGTTCTGAAAAGAATTTGAATCAATAACCTCTCTTACTAAATCTCCTTCAAAATAAGTAAACCCATTTTTTAGATATTCCTTTTTGGGAAAATTAATGTTATACGTTTTCTTATTTGGATTAGATAATTTGTTTGTTCTTAGCCAGGGATTAAATATTTTAAGCAAGTTATATGTATAGCCTAAGTCGACCGAAAACTTTGCTAAATCGGCGATAGCGGTATCCACTTTAAAAGAAACCAAAGGAATGCCATAGAAGCCTTTTGACACTCCTTGAAATTTATGTTTAGCGGAACTTTCCACTAATGTTTTAAAAGATAACACACGATAAATATAACGTGCCGTTTCTTTGTTTAACATCAAATCATAATAGTTGTTTGATTTTTGCTTTTTTAATTGCTGTTCAATACCACCTGTACCTAAATTGTATGCGGCAGCGGCTATAGTCCAACTGCCAAATTTTTTATACGCTTCCTTAAAAAATTTGCAGGCGGCTTCTGTACTTTTTTCTACACTATAACGTTCGTCTACTTCTTCGTTAATTTCCAACCCATAGTTAGCGCCCGTGCCCGGAACAAACTGCCAAAAACCAGCGGCCCCCTGAGGTGATTGTGAATTGGTAAGATTACTTTCTTCTAAGGCAATATACTTTATGTCGTTTGGAATATCGTTTCTTTTTAATACGGCTTCGATAGGCGGAAACCAAAGGGCGCAGCGCTTAAGCAAAACAAAAGCGGAGGATTTAGAAGAGTTCCCAAAGAACTCTTTATCCAAGTTTTCTTTTATGCTATAGTCGTTTTGAGGAACCTCTTCTCCGGCAAAATGAATGTTTTTAGGAATACTCAATCCAAAAAGACTTTCAGTGGGGTTTATATAATCCGCATTAACTTCCGCTTTATCAGAAAAGTTTTTTGACAGAAAATATCCAAATGAGACAAGTATAAAACAGGAAAGTGATAATACAGAATAATTTATTTTTTTACTAAAGTTAAGCATGGCGTTTTCGCCTTGTAAGATACAGCAAAAACAAAAACAATAAAACAGGATAAATGGCAAATAACAATGAGCGCTTTAAATCAAAATCATGTTGATTAATAAGCATTAACGCTAAGATGGCTCCTATAGTGTTTATCAAGAAAAACATTGCGGCTATTTTTTTTTCGGTAATTCCATAATAAAACAAGTTATGGGTAGTATGGTCTTTGCCACCTACAAAAGGAGATGAGCCTTTTAGTATCCGATTAATAACAACAATAATCGTATCCGTGAGGGGCATTATAAAAACTAAAGCCACAATGATTAAATTATTTATCGGATAAATAACCGGAAAATTATTTTTTTCTATAACAGGCGTATTCCAACAAAACTCAATTCCGCAAAACGCTAAAAATATCCCTAAGAACTGACTGCCGCTATCGCCCATAAACATTTTAGATGGGTGCCAGTTATAAATTAAAAAACCACACAAGCTGCCAATAACAGCAATTATAATAAGGGTTATAGATTGTGTTTCTAAATTCATTTGCACACTAAAAAAAACAGCGAAAAAACATATAATTAACGTTGTAATAGACGATATCCCATCCATGTTGTCAAGCATATTAATAGAATTCATCAAAGCCACAACCCAAAAAAGCGTTAGAGAATAGTTTAAAAACTCACTGTCAAAGGTGTTTATTTTAGTTCCTGTGCTAATAAGTATAATACCACAAACACATTGTATAATAAATTTAACCAGTGGTTTTGTGTCATACGCGTCATCGGCCATCCCCATTAAAAAAGCGGCTGTAACAGAACACAAAAGTCCTACAATTTTTAACGTTGAAAACAATCCCTGTTTGCCTTGCGTTATTATCTCTAAAAAGATAAAAGCGAATAAAAAAACTATATAAAAAGACAGTCCTCCAAGGGCCGGTTTGGCTGTAGAATTCCAGCGTATTTGTACACTATTGTTTTTTCGTGTACCTAAGTTTTTAGAAAAATTTAGAAGTAATTCATTAATCAGAACCGAAAAAATCAAAGTTCCGCAAAACAGAAACGTATATAACAAAGGTATGTTTCCTAAAAAATTCATTTGCCTTTAGAAAGGGGAAATAAAATTCTTAAAAGCAACTCCAAATTTATCTTTTTCAGAAAGGAGTGGGGTGCTTATGCTCCAGTCTATATTAATGTCTTTGTCGTCCCAAGCTATCAAGCCCTCTGATTCTTTATTATAATAATTGGTACACTTATAATGAAAAATGGTTTCATTTTGAAGGGTTAAAAATCCATGAGCAAACCCTACGGGCACCCAAAACATCATCTTGTTTTGTTCGTTTAATTCAATCGAAAAATAGTTTCCATACGTTGGCGAGTTTTTGCGTATGTCAACCACCACATCTAAAACAGACCCCTTAATAACCCTAACTAATTTACCCTGAGCGTGGGGTGTTTTTTGAAAATGCATCCCACGTAATACTCCTTTTTGAGAGAGTGATTGATTGTCTTGAACAAATTCTTCTTTAATCCCCGCCTCTTGCAATAGTTTTTGATTAAAACTTTCAAAAAAATAACCTCTAGGATCTTCAAATACTTTTGGTTTTAAAACAAGCAACCCTTCTATAAAAGTTTTCTCGACTATCATATTAACTCACACTTATTTTCTTTTTAAACAATCCTTTTTTCTTTTCTGTTTTCTCTTCGTAATAACCATATTTATTGCCATAGCCGTATCCATAGCCATAGCCATAGCCATAGTTATAGCCATATGTGTTTCTATTAATATCCACACCATTTAATACAACAGAAAGATGCCTTACTTTGTTTTCATTTTGTAATCTATCCAATATTTGGATATAATTTCGTTTAGAGTAATCTGATCTAAAAACATAAATAGGGTAATCCGCCTTTGATATCATCGCTACACCATCCGTTACAAGACCAATAGGAGGATTATCAATTACAATTGTGTCGTACATACCTTTTAATTGGGTTAACAGCTCGTCCATTTTAGGACTAATAATTAACTCTGATGGATTTGGTGGAATTGGGCCGGCAGTAATAAAATCTAAGCCGGGTAACGCGCTTTGATTTATGCACTCTCCTAATACGTTTTTCCCTATTAAAAGTGTACTCATTCCTTTTTCATTAGTAACACCAAACCCTTTATGTATCTTTGGTTTGCGCATGTCTAAGTCTAAAATGATTACTTTTTTGTTTGAAAACGCGATAATCCCCGCCAAGTTAATCGCGACAAATGTTTTTCCTTCTCCGGAAACAGTTGAGGTAAGCGCTATTATTTTCGTGCCATCGGTATTTGAAATATATTGGAGGTTACTCCGTAAGGTTCTAAATGCTTCCGCTATTAATGATTTGGGATTTTTATCTACTACTAATTGCGACACGGGGATTTCCTTATCATAGCTGGGAACTATTCCCAAAATATTTACACCGGCGCTCATTTGTTTGGTTATTTCGTTTAGTGAATTTATATCGTTGTGCATTAAATATCTTATAATGATGATTACTAATCCTATTAAAACGGCCGATAAAATAGCTACCAGCATTATATTTTGCTTATTGGGAGAAATAGCGTTCATATTCGCCATGCCCTTTTCCAACACTATTGTTTGCGATACAAAACCCGCCTTTGAAATAGCAAATTCGGTTTTTTTCTCTAATAAAAGAGTGTAGTATTTTTCATTGATACTAAAGAATCGCATCAATCGAGCGTATTCAATCTCTTTTTGCGGTTGTGAAGTGTATTTGTTTTCATACTCATCCGATTTTAGTTTAAGGCTTTGGTATTTTGATTGCATTTTTTGTCTCAATGAATATATGCTTTGTACCAATAAGTTTTTTTGATTCTCAATTTGAAAATTTAAACGTTTAATTTCTTCACTACTCGGTCTTACCTGAAACAATAAGTTTTCTTTTTCAATTAGTAGTTTTTGTAAATTAGTTACAATGTCTTTTATACCCGCCTCTTCTTGGCTTCCCGCTATAGTAGAAATCAGTTGATACGAATCGATACTTTTATTCCTCTGTATATCCTGTTGTATATTATCTAATATTTTTTCTTCTAATTCCGTTTTAAGAAGCTGGTCTTCAATTGTTGATATTTTAGTCATATCAGATTGTATCTGCCGCTCGTTGGTGCTATAGTTCTTTTCCTTTCTATATGTTTGAAGGGTATCTTCCGAGTGTTTTAGCTGGGCGTATACATTATCGAGTTGATCGTTTATAAATAAAATAACCTTTTCGGAACTTTTACTTTCCTTTTCAATGTCGTATTGCTGAAACTCGGAAGCAATTGTGTTTACCATATCTGCCGCTTTTACAGGGTTGTAATCACGAATACTTATACTTACCGTTTTGGCTAATTCGTTTTGTAGTCTTACTTCTAAACGCTGTTGGATATTTGATGTGACGGCATTTTCTGTTTGTTTGATAAAATAGATAGGATATAGCTCTTGATAATGCTTGAAACACTCTTCTTTTCCAATAAGAGGATTACAACTTATTTTAAAATCAAAAGACGGAGTATATATCCAAGAGTCTGTTATAAACCGTATTTTCTCCTGTTTGTTTTTGTTTTCTTTTAACTCTATATATCCCGCGTCTGAGTTATTAAAAGTTACATAAAATTTTTTGCCATAAAAAGATGGGTCTTTAATGTTTATTTCAGCAAGAAATGGTGTGGAGGTATATAACTCGCTCGACTTGAATGTTCCTTCATTAAAATAACCGGTATATAAATTTAGGGCGTTAACCACCCTATTTAAAAAAACTTTAGACTTGAGTATTTCTATAGCTCCCGCCAAAGGGTCTTGTTCTTCGTACATTTGATTAATATTCAAAATCTTGTTGGCCTGATTTTTGGTATTTATCTGTACAATTGTTTTAGCCTGAAAAACAGGTTGCGCATAGCGCAAATACAAAAACGCCAACGACAAAGAAATTCCTAACAACAAAAAAACCCAGATTAGGCTTTGTCTGGCAATATGTATAAAAAGCCCTAACTCAAACTCACTGCTGAACTTGGTTATACGCTCTTGATATTGGTTTATGCTACTATTCTTATCATGTAAGTCGCCACCAATCATTTTCTATTGATGTTTAATTAAATAAATAGTTGTATAAACTAATATAATGGATGAAATTATGGACAAATACGGCGCTAATTCATTAACAGCTCTGCTTATAAAACGAGGGCGAGGTTCTACATAAATTACATCATTGGCTTGCACAACCGTATTTCCCGCCTGTAATCCATTAATAGTTGACAAATCGATTAAATAAACTCTTGGTTTAGGAGAGGCTTGTCTAATTAATTTAATTCGATATGCCTTCCCGTCATCGGTTATACCACCCGCGTAGGCCAGCGCTTCTAAAACAGTTGTATTTAAATTGGGAATGGGGATTACTTTGCCCGCTCCGCCAAGTCCGGGAAAAACAGAGACTCTCTTATTAGTAACCCTCAATATAACATAAGGCCCAACATAAAACTCTGAAAATTTGGTTTCCAATAATTGTTCCGCTTCACGCATGGTTAACCCCAATACTTTTACCCTTCCTATAAGAGGAACTTTTATAGTTCCATCATGCTCAACTAAGGTTTGTATTGTTGAGGCGTTATTATTAGCTCCGGTGGTGGTTCCGTTAGTATTAGAAAAATCAACTAATTTAAATCCTTCGTTAGACAATATCCTAAGCGAGATGTCATCCGTATAGGATATACGGTATTCCTCTGTGGTCATTGTATCATTTAGTTGATCAAAGGCATAATCTTTTGGGGTTTTAAGCATTAAGTTAGGGCGCAAAAGGCGACAAGATGATAAACTTAAAATAGCAATGAACAACAGTAAGATTTTTTTCATAAAATTTTAATACCCCGTAAAGATATAAAAATTATTGCTTTAGTAATTTAACGGCTTCTTGTATAATCTTTTGGTATCATTTACCAGACGCGTATAGTGAAAATTAGTAAACACAAAAGCTTTTCCGGCAGAGGTCATTTTATCTCGAAGCTCTACATCTTTAACAAGCAATACCAGTTTTTCGAGATACGATTTTTCATCCTCTATGTCAACTAAAAAAGCGGCGGCACTATTTACGGAGTTTTCTATTCCGCCAACTTTAGTGGTAATAATTGCTTTTGAGGCCGCCTGAGCTTCAATTAAACTCACGGGGGTTCCTTCATTGAAGGAAGTTAAACAAACAATGTCGCTTGCCGCTAAAGGATAAGACACATCCTGTATCCACGAGGTAAATGTAATCGTCGCGGTCTTTTGTTCCGTTGGGTAATAACAATAATCAAGGCTCAGTTTTTTACATTCATCCATTAACTTATCTCTCAAACTACCATCTCCAACAATAATGGCGCGTATTTTTTTTTGAGAATTATTTTTTGAATACTGAATGGCCTTTAAAAACAAGGAATGGTTTTTTACAGGAACCAAACGCCCGATAATTACAATACAAACCTCATCTTCCTCAATTAGATACTGTTTTCTAAACACTTCTCGCTTTTCTATTTGATTTTCTGAAAACTTCAATAAATCAAAGCCCAGCGGAATTACCGCTGTCTTTTCCAAAGGGGCTATTTTATATTCCAAACACAATTCTTGTTTTTGTTTTTCACTAATGGCAATAATAGCAGAGGTTTTTTTTGCCAAAAAACGTTCTATGTTTTTATAAATAGTTGTTTTTATCCTGCCGAAATAGGAGTGGAAAACGTGTCCGTGAAACGTGTGCACAACAACAGGCACCTTGCAATTATACGCGGCTAAACGACCTAAAGCCCCTGCCTTTGCCGCGTGTGTATGAACAATATCTGGTTTAAATTCTTTAATTATTCTTTTAATTCGATAATACGCTTTTATATCATTTAAAATGTTGATAGAACGGTTCATTTCACTTAATACAAGGGGTTCTATTCCCATTTCTTTAAAAATAAACAAAGAACTCTCCTCATCGGGTTCCTTCTCGCCACCAATTAAAAGCGTTTCGTATTCAGGGGCTAAATATTTTGTAAGATAGGCTACATTATAAGCCGGCCCACCTAAATTAAATCTGTTTATAATGCGTAGTATGCGTGGCATTAATACATGTTTTGTTTATACCAGTAATTAAAAATTAAAGCGCTCCAAACAACCGATGTAGAGTTTCCGGAGTTAGCGCTTAAAGACCGCTCAACGGCTTGTTTAAGTTCCTTATAGTCAAACAAATTTTGGTGTTCTATAAAATCTTTATCTAAGCAATACTCTTCCACTTTGTTTTTAAAAGCTCCTTTCAACCATTTTTGCACAGGGGTTTCAAAACCATGTTTTTTCCTTTTCAGTATTTCAGCAGGCAATAAGTGCGCGCAGCTTTCTTTTACTATTTTCTTCTGGATAGCGGCATCAATTTTATTTTTTATGTCAAGTGAAAAAGCAAAATCTACAAGTCTGTAATCTAAAAACGGATTGCGCACCTCAAGCGCATTTGCCATACTCATTTTATCAACTTTAGTAAGCATATCACTTGGAAGAACTAAGTTCATATCTGCCAATAAAGTGCTGTTGTAATCAGTATTAATGCCGTTTGTATAGGCGTTTTTTATTTCCCTAAAATATTTTCTTTCAGTCGGAGACAGCGTTATAAGTTTCTCCACCTTATCTTCTCCATAAAAACAAGCCCATTGCCAATATCTTTCTTGAGGCGATAATTTTGCGCCATCCGCAAACCGGTTTAGCTGTCTGATTTTGTTTGAAAGTTTGCCGTTACGTGATGTCGGGAATGATTTGGAAACTAAAGACGCGCCTTTTAATAAAGATGTTTTGAGTTTCTGATTTCTTATCATCCATTCGGCACGATGCTTATTATAGCCGGCAAACAGCTCATCAGCCCCATCGCCTGATAAAACAACCTTTACATACTGCTTTGTTTTTTTAGAAAGCACAAATACATTAAAGGCAGATGAATCCGCAAAAGGTTCATCAATCGCGGTTAAGAAATTCTCTATCTCGCTTTCCGATTCTTCTTCACTTAAATAGAATGTTTTATGTTGTGTGTTATATTTTTTGGCAATTATTTCCGCATAAACAGATTCATCGAAATAGGTATTGTTCTTGAATCCAATCGAAAACGTTTGCAGGTTTTTATTTTGTTTTGATGCAATGGCTGTAATTACGCTGCTATCAATGCCTCCGCTTAAAAAACAACCTACCGGCACATCAGAAGTCAGGCGCTCCTCTACAGCGTTTTCAAGAAGAGTAAGGAAGGTTTTATTTACATCCTTCGGCTCTTTATATTCTACGGGAAGTTTTAGCGAATAATATTTTTCTTTCTTAATGTTAGTGTTCTCAATAGTTAACCGCTCTCCCGGTTCAAGCTTATGAATGTTTTCGAGGATGCTTAGTTTTTCGGGAATATAGGTAAGTTGCAAATAGGTATATAGGGCTGTTTTATTAATGGTGTTACAATCTGTAATATATTTTAGAGTTCGTAATTCAGACGAGCAGGCAAAGTAATTCTCATCCGCGTAATAATAAAAAGGCTTTACACCAAACCTGTCTCGGGCAGCAAAAAAGGTTTGTGTTTGTTTATCATATAGTAGAAAAGAAAAGAAGCCGTTTATTTTATGCAGACAATCCTTTCCATATTCTTTATACAGATTAATTAAAACCTCCACATCGCCCTCAGTATAAAACGTGTGTCCGCTTTGTTGTAATTGATTTTTTAGCTGCTTATAATTAAAAATCTCTCCGTTATAAACTATGGTAAAACGCCCATCATGTGTGGTAAAAGGCTGATTGCTGGCTTCCGACAAATCAATAATGCTTAGGCGGGCATGGGCCATAGCGAAATTAGATTCAATAATATATTTTTGATTGTCCGGACCGCGATGTTTTAATAAGGTGGTGCAGTTTGAAATACGGCTTAGTCGTTCTTTGCCTTTATCCTTATAACTTACTATAGCCGCTATGCCACACATTTACCAACTACAAAGATGCTGAAAAGGTTTAACAGATAAAAGGAAAGCGAGGGTCTATTCAGAACAACTTATTGCCAGCCGCAAACAATGCCACCCATTAGGGTAAGGCATACAATCCAAAAACCGGCATTAATAGCGATATACTTAAAACCCTTACGCTCAAACATAGCGTTAACCGAAATAACGGGTAGTATAAATAGAAAACCACTTATAATGCCATGAAAAGCACCATGTTTAAAGGTACGAAAGTTATTACCATACTTTGCCATATAATCCGCTAAGTATGCTCCGATGGGGGTTGTTGGGTCGGCTAATGCTTTTGCATCCGTCATTAGCGAAGATTGCATACCAAACTGGTGTATGGTTACAAAGTTCATGGTCATAGCAACAAAGAAACTAAATACAAAGGTTAGTCCGAAAACAAGAGCCATGTTTGCTCCCTGCATTTTTTCTTTGTTCATATCGGCTGCTTTCATCCAGGCGGAACCAAATACTTTCGGATTATACCAAACGAAGCCAATTATTAAAGGAATTAGTGACGCTACTAAAACAGCTAAAAAATTAACGTGTACCATGTTTATTTGCTCTTAAGTTTATTAATAAAAAAGCCCCACAAATTTTGCAGGGCTTTATTGTTTTTAATTATTTATCTCCACCCGGAGCGTCTTCAATTTGATTAGCATCTTCTTCACCACTTACTTTAGGGTGGTATTTAGGTATCTCTGTTTTTGGAGCTTTAGGATCTACATAATCCCATGAAAGAATTTTGAATACTGTACGACGGTTAACCGCATGCATGGCTTCTTTTCCTTCTTTGGTTTTTTCTTTAGCGATTTGCGCGTCGGTTATTTTTAATTTTCTTTTGCCATAACCAACGGCTTTCATACGTTCTGCGGGAATGCCTTTTGAAATTAAATAATCAACACAAGATTGCGCGCGCGCCTGAGATAATTTTTCGTTCAAGGTCGCGTTACCACGACTATCAGTATGCGCGCTTAGTTCAATAATAATGGTTGGGTTGTCTGTTAATACTTTATATAAAGCGTTAAGAGAGTCTTTTGAGTTGATTGGTTTGTGTGTATCATTTGCCTTATCAGTACCGTTTAAGTCAACCAATAAATCCGCTTTACCCAAAGCATATAACACGGCAGGGAATTTAATATCTCCTTCGGGTACAATACTTAAAGTAAACTCCTTTTTAAAATTGGTAGATTCTCCTACTCCAACCGTTGTAAATTTACCTTTGTCTTCTGACCCAAGGAACCCGTGTTTAGCACAAGGAGCTGTTAAATCTTTACCTGTTTGCGGATAAACCTCATAAGAAACATCCGGTTTTAAGGGAATACTGTAATTACCATCTTTATCTGTAGTTACCTGAGCTAAGGTACCATCCGATCCTTTGATGATAATAGGGCAATTAGCCACTATACATTTGTTTCCCTTATCATCTACACCTGTAACTGTTCCGGTTGCGTTAAACACCAATGGTGGAAGGTAGAAAGACCAAATATCATCTTCTCCTTTTCCGCCTTCGCGGTCTGATGATAAATAACCACGGTCTTTGTTTCCGTCATAGATAATTCCAAAATCATCATGCGGAGAGTTCATCGGGTATTTTAAGTTTTCGGCTTCTCCGGTAAAGCTTCCGTCTTTCGCGGCTACAATTTTATAGATGTCTAATCCACCCATGCCAAGCATCGCGTCTGAAGAGAAGTATAATGTTTTACCATCCGAGTGCATATAAGGGAAACCTTCATTTCCGGCAGTATTAACCGAAGGGCCTAAGTTAACAGGTGTACCCCAAGATTTATCTTTTTTAGAATAAGCGCTTTTCCAAATATCATAATGCCCCTTTCCCCCGGTCATGTTAGAAGAGAAATACAAGGTAGTTCCATCCGGAGAAAGAGCGGGGTTGTTGAACTGAAAGCTATCAATATCAAAAGAGATAGGGGTTGGTTCCGCCCAGCTTGGTCCTTGTTTATTTGAAATATAAAGCTGGCATTTTAGTTGTTTCTTTTTTGCTTCGCCGCAACGAGTGAAAACTACAAAAGTCCCTTTTTTATCTACTACCGCGCAACCTTCGTTAACATTGCTACTGATAGGAGGACCAAGTGGTGTAGGTGTACTCCATTTACCGTCTTTACCAAGTTTAGTTTCAAAAATATCTGAGTGCGCATCGCCGGTTGTACCATCAGCTTTACCATCACCGGTAGCACCACTTCTGGTTGAAGTAAACCAAAGAGTGGTATTCTTTTTATCGGCAAACGCGGGAGAATAATCATCTTCCTTATCGTTTATCATAGCCATGTTTTCAACTTTATGGCGGGTAGGATTGTCAACCCATTTTTGAGCTAATTCGCAAGATTTTATTTCATCTTCGGCGCGTTTATCGGAAGGAACTTCTTTTTGATATGCCTGAAAAGAGGTAATAGCCTCATTATACAACTTTTGCTCCTTTTTTATTTCTCCTATGTAGAAATTACATTTAGGGTCCGGGTATTTCGCGGCAATAGCTTTTTGATAATAGGTAATGGCCTCGTTAAGGTCATTAATCTTATGATAACAAGCTGCGGTACGGAAAAGTATTTTCGCTTTTTTCTCCGCTTTTTTCTCTTTCACATACGCTTTTTTATACCAATCAATGGCGGTAAAGTATTCTTGCGCAGTAAAGGCGTTGTCAGCCTCTTTTAGGGCATTTTTTTGTGCAAAAGCATTAACAAAAACAGCTACCGTAAAAACTAGAGCTAAGGTAATTTTCTTCATCATAATTTAGTTGTTATTAAAAATAAACAGCCGCTAAAGTAACAATTAATGTTATTCCAAAAAACTTTTTTTATTTTTTATGGGAACAGAGGGGAAATAATAAACATGGCTTTCTCGAGTGTAATGGTTATGACGCTCAACCAATTCTCATCCACTCCCGCTGATTTGCAAATCCGCATAATCAACTATAGCGTTCAAACCACTTTCTTTTCGCAAAACTTAATTTGCACAGCTAAGCTTATTTCTATCTTTGCGCCGCCATGCAATTTGAGGTAAATACCGAGCTACTGGATGAGTTGAAATTATGGGTTGAAACCCATGATAACAAAAGCATTCAAACCCTTCTGCAAGATTTGTTTCCGGCAGATATTGGCGAACTACTCAATCATCTTAGTGTAGAAGAAGCGGCTTATGTATACGAGCTGCTGGATGAGGAAACCTCATCGGCCGTGTTGGTAGAGCTGAAAGAAGAGTTGCGCGAAGAAATACTGGCTACTTTTTCCAGCAAAGAAATTGCCGAAGAACTTGATAACCTTGATTCGGATGATGCTGCCGACGTTATAAACGAACTACCCGAAGAAAGACAAAACGAAGTACTCTCTCATATAGAAGATATTGAGCAGGCAAGCGATATAGCCAACCTGCTTACCTTTGAAGAAGGAACCGCGGGCTCCTTAATGGCAAAAGAGTTGGTGTGTGTGCATCATTATGATACCGTTACTACCTGTATAGAAAAAATAAGGCAACAGGCCGAAACGGTAGATGTGATGTACGCAGTGTATGTGGTAGATGATAAAGAAAGGTTGCTGGGCATGCTGTCCCTAAAAAAACTACTAATTGCACAACCCACTACGCTTATTGAAGATATATACGATAAGGATATTATCATGGTAGCTACCTCTGCCCTATCTGCCGATGTTGCCGATATTATGCAGAAATACGATTTGGTGGTGGTGCCTGTGATAGATACATTAGAACGGCTGGTGGGGCGCATTACCATTGATGATGTAGTAGATGTAATACGCGAAGAGGAAACCGATGAGGCGCATAAAATGGCGGGTATAGAAACCTTTGATGAGCCGTACATGAACATGCCGTTTATTTCCATGATAAAAAAACGCGCGGCATGGCTGGTTATACTTTTTATAGGCGAAACACTTACCGCTACCGCCATGAGTTTTTTTGAAGGACAACTTGCCAAAGCCGTGATACTGGCTTTGTTTGTACCGCTCATTATTTCAAGCGGGGGCAATACAGGCTCTCAGGCATCTACCCTTATTATACGCGCCATGGCTTTGGGCGAAATTACCTTTAGAGACTGGTGGCGCATCTTTAAAAAAGAATTGGCTATTGGTTTAACGTTGGGTATTATACTGGGCTTGATAGGATTTTTGCGCATCGCGCTTTGGTCAACCTTTGTAAATATATATGGCCCGCACTGGATGTATATTGGTATAACAGTTGGCGTAACCCTTGTGGGTGTTGTGCTGTGGGGAAACTTAGCCGGCTCGCTACTACCCATTTTATTAAAAAGAATAAAGTTAGACCCCGCCGTTTGTTCCGCTCCTTTTGTAGCCACGCTGGTAGATGTAACGGGTTTAATAATTTACTTTACCGCAGCTACCATTATACTAAGAGGTATTTTACTTTAACTCACGGGGTTTAGTAAAGTAAAAGAGTGTTACTTAATAAGCTTTTGTGTATAATGATTGTTACCGGATGTAACCGAAACAAAATAAACACCTGAACTTAATCCGCCAAGGTTTAGTTTCATTTGATCAATCTGATTTACCGTATTTTCAAACACAACTTTTCCAAGTTGGTCAGTAACTTTTACCGATAAGGTTTCTCCGGCATTTTTTACATTAACATTTACCGCGTCTATAAAAGGGTTTGGATATACTGCGACTTGGTCTGTTCCAAAATCGTATTTTTCAATTCCTAAATAAGATGTACAAGCTGCACCGCCTAAGCTGGCAAAATCCGCACAAAGCGACTGATAATACTCATTAGCAACCGTAGCATCGTGAATTACCATAAAGTTTTCATCACTAACGTTTGAAGCCGTAGAGGTCCAGTTATAAGAACCACAACCCACCTGAGGGTCAGAACCCGGGTGATTAGGATCTACACAAATTACTTTATTATGATAAATATAAGAACCCGAATAGATTTTAAAATTGGTTGTTCCTAAAACACCTGATGCACTTAATGTTGTATACGGCGAACTCGATTCTCCGAATTGGTCTTCAATACCAAAACCTGTAACACCACTAGTATATTTAGCCTGCATACTATTTGTTACCGGATTAGTAATTGTAAAATCATAAATACCAAAATACATTTCATTGTTAGCTGAGTTTACAACATTGTTTAATTGGCCCGCGGTTCCGTCAAGCGGACTAAAATAAACCTGAATTGGAGTGCCATTAACCGTAAACGAAGTAGTTGTAGAGGCCGTTTTGTTTGTGCTAAACTTTGGAGACGGACCCGGAATGGAATCTGTGCCACCCCACATTTGATTGAATTGAGAGTCGTAAGCCTGAGACAATTTTTGGTCTTGTATTACCACCATGTTGTTATAATCTTCATCACTCATCTCATTACTCCAGTCAAAAGAGGAGGTAGAAATTATAGCGTCGGTTGGATTAGATGAATTAGCATCTACCACCACAAATTTATTGTGCATAATATAACCTGTTTGCATTCCGCTTGTTGGGCTTGATTCTGTATGAACACGAGAGCTTAATAAACTTAAAGCTGAGTTAGGCTCCGTACCACAATATATCCATCTTACAATAACACCTCTTGCCGCGGCCGCATTACACGCAGTAGCAATGGGGTTAACCAGAGATCCTGAAGTATAATCATATTGGGCAATATCAACCGAGTATTTCGCGTTGTTTATAAGCTTGGCAACCGTATCGGCAAAATATTGTGTAAAATAAGGGGTATGACCTAATGAAACAGAAGTATTAGGCATGTGGTTAAAATATACTTTAATGTTAGGGTTTTGCGCTTCAGCCTTAAAGCTCACTACCGTTAACATAATCAACAAAGCGAAACCCTTGGCTATTTGTTTTAGAGTACCTTTTCTCATTTTCTTAATTTTTAATGTTTTTACAAACTTCCTGAATGCTTTAAGTTAAGTCCTAAAATTATAGTATTCCCTTTAAACAGGGATGCAATGTACAACCAAAAACAAATATTGCCAAGTTTTTAGATAAATTAAAAAACCCTTTGTTTTAGCAAGAGAGCTTTATAATTGTTTAGCGCCCGGCTAAAGACGCGCTGCTCCATAGACTATCCAAATTTAAATGTTCGCTCTTAGCCCAACAGAAAAATGCAATCAAAAGCTTTACTTATATTTGTTTAAACATATCTAAACATGAAAAAGTTTTTACCACTTCTTTTAATTGTCATTTCGAGCGTATCCGAGAAATCTCAGGCGCAAATAATTACTACGGTTGCGGGTAATGGAGCGGGAGCAGAAACTTATACGTGTTGTTATAGCGGAGATGGGGGACAAGCAATTGTCGCGGAATTAGACGAACCGATTGGAGTAACCTTTGACACAAAAGGGAATATGTATATTGCAGATTCTGATAATAATCGTATACGTATGGTAAGTACATCTGGTGTAATAAGTACATACGCTGGAACCGGAATACAGGGTTATAGTGGAGATGGGGGACTGGCTATCAATTCGGAACTAAGCCAACCGCAAGGAGTAGCCTTTGATGCTGTCGGCAATTTATATATAGGCGATTACGGAAACATACGCATAAGAAAAGTAAATACTGCAGGTATTATAACAACTATTGCCGGAAATGGAATGGAGGGCTACAGTGGAGATGGGGGGCCTTCTACCGCTGCAGAATTAAGTGTTCCATCTGGTGTAGCCTGTGATACTGACGGAAATCTATATATAGCTGATGAGGCGGCTAATGTAATCCGAAAAATAAATACAGCGGGAATCATAAGCACTATAGCCGGAAATGGAACAGCTGCTTATAGCGGAGACGGTGGGGTGGCAACCGTAGCCGAACTAAGTGGTCCGATAAGCATAACAACTGATGGAACAGGTAATCTATATATCGCTGATGCGGGTAATAATGTTATAAGAAAAATAGACCCTTCGGGTATTATAACCACTGTTGCGGGTAATGGATTTGATGCTGGCTCAGGATATGGGGGGTATAGCGGCGATGGAGGACAGGCAACTGCGGCAGAATTAAATTTTCCAACTGGAGTAACCATTGATGCTGTAGGAAATATATTTATATCAGATTATTTTAATGCCCGCATTCGCAAGGTAAATACATTAGGTATTATAACCACTATAGTTGGTAATGGTAGTTTTGGTTATGGGGGGGATGGTGGTGGCGCAACAAATGCAGAATTAAATTATCCGTGGGGCATTACTTTTAGCACAACAGGTAATTTGTATCTAGCTGATGCAGGTAATAACCGAATACGTAAAGTAACCAATGCTGGACAAATGGGCATAGAACAATTTGCGGTTAATAAAGAACAGCTAACCATTTACCCCAACCCGGCTACCAACAGTTTGCAGGTTTCATTTGCAGGCAACAGCGAGGGCAGCACATTGGTAATGACTGACGTGTTGGGTAACACTATAAAGGAATTTAAAATTGAAAATGCGGGGGCACCCTCCGAGTCATTTAAAATTGATGCTGGAGGTGTAGAAGCGGGTGTTTACTTTATAACATTAACAAGTGGCGCAACTGCCACTACGCGAAAAGTTGTGATAAGTAAATAAGGTGTTGGTAAGAATATTAAGAATCTGTTTAAAATTCATTTAAACCTTTTTATGGTTTTCTTTTTCCTTGACGAAAAAGTATTCTAAAAAAATGGAATAAAATTAAAACAATCTCTAAAACCTGTATATTTGGAGGACTTTAAATTAAGCAAATGAAAAAATTAATTCCAATTATTATGGTTGTTTTTGCCACCAACATGGCAATGGCACAAAAAGAAGTTACCACTACCCCTGCGGTAAATAGCACTCCAATAGAGGCGGCTCAGGTAAAAACGCATAGCAACACCAATAACAACAGGGAAGCCGGCAGCGCGCCTAAAGTAGGTGGCGCTGTTTCATCGGGTACGGGCGCGTCGGGCACCAAAAAGAAATTTGATTTAGGCAAGTTTCTTAAGAAGAAATAAGCTCCTTTTAAAGCAAGCCCGGAGGTATTAAACCACCTGCCACACTTTTCATCTCGTCGGCACTGCGTTTATCCGCCGCTTCAATAGCCTTGTTAATAGTAAGTAGCAATTGCTCTTGCAACCCTTCTTTAGACGCGCTTTGCAGGGCAGAAGCTATTTCAAGCTTTTGTATTTTGCGGTTTCCGTTTATGGTAATCTTAATATCGCCACTCGCGCCCGTTACTTCTATCTTTTCGTTTTCAAGCTTTGCTTTTATCTCTTCTACCTTCTTCTTCACTTCCTGAAGCTTGCCCATCATATCGCCTAATTTTCCAAACATGTTATAATATCTTAATTTACCGCAAAAGTCGTTTTTTTAGTGTTATGGAGCGTAATTTTTTTACATTTGAAGGTTTAATTTGTTGTCCTGTTAAAATCTGTTAGTGTATGAAATTTTCTGCTTCACAAATAGCCTCGCTGTTAAACGGAATCGTGGAAGGAAACCCCGATGCCGCCGTTAGCAATCTTTCTAAAATAGAAGAAGGCAAGCCCGAAACACTGTCTTTTTTGGCAAACCCCCAATATACCCCTTACATCTATGAAACCGACGCGTCTATAGTAATTGTAAATAAAAGCCTTGTATTAGATAAACCTATAAAAAGCACCTGCACCCTAATTCGTGTAGAGGATGCCTACGCCTGCTTTGCCCAATTGCTTGAAATGTATAATCAGGTTAAGAACGATAAAAAAGGAATTGAGCAACCTTCGTACATTGCTAAAACCGCCAAGCTGGGCAACGATTGTTATGTGGCTGCCTTTGCCTACATAGGAGAAAACGTTGTGATGGGAAACAACGTAAAAGTTTATCCGCACGCGTTTATAGGCGATAATACCCAAGTAGGAGATAACACCACTATTTATGCCGGCGCAAAAGTTTACAGCGATTGTGCTATAGGTTCAAACTGCACACTACACGCGGGCTCTGTAATAGGCGCTGATGGGTTTGGCTTCGCGCCTAACAGCGATAACAACTACAAAAAAATTCCGCAAATAGGCAACGTGCTTATTGAAGACCACGTTGAAATTGGCGCTAATACTACGGTAGACCGGGCTACACTGGGTTCTACCATTATCCGTAAAGGAGTTAAGTTGGATAATTTAATTCAAATAGGACATAATGTAGAGATTGGCGAAAACACCGTTGTTGCCGCGAGCGCCTCTATCGCGGGTTCTACCAAGGTAGGCAAAAACTGTATGATTGGCGGACAAGCCGGTCTTGTAGGACATTTAAAAATTGCCGATGGCGTAAAAATCGCGGGGCAAACCGGCATAGGAAGTAATATTAAAAAAGCGGGCGAAATCTTACAAGGCTCTCCGGCTATGCCACACCTCGATTTTCAGAGGAGTTTTGTTATCTTCAGAAAACTGCCACAGCTTGCACAAAAGATAAGTGAATTAGAAAAACAATTAAGCGTTGTAAAATAGCCAAGCGAAGTGCAACGAAGCGAATACATGAGTACCAAATAGAATAAAAAGAAAACGAATAAATAAGGTTATGATGAGCGAAAAACAGTGTACTATAAAAAAAGCCGTATCTCTTACAGGGGTTGGCTTGCATACCGGAAAAAAAGTTACCATTACGTTTAATCCGGCACCCGAAAATCATTGGTATAAATTTCAGCGAACCGATTTAGAAGGTAAACCAATTATTGAAGCCGATGCCGATTTGGTGGTTGATACCTCTCGCGGAACAACTTTAGAACAAAACGGGGCACGCGTATATACAACCGAGCACGTGTTGGCCGCCCTGCGCGGATTAGAAATTGATAATTGCCTGATACAGGTTGATGCCCCCGAAATGCCCATTATGGATGGCAGTTCCATAAAATTTATAGAGGCTTTAGAGGCGGCGGAAATTGTTGAACAAGAGGCGGAACGCGAGTATTTTATCCTAAAAGAAAATCTTTCGTTCGAAGATCCTGTAAAACAAGTTGAAATGCTCGCGGTTCCGCAAGATACCTTTCGTGTTACGGTTATGGTAGATTACAGCAGTGATGTACTTGGCACACAGCACGCGGGTATGTATAATTTACAGGAGTTTAAAAAAGAAATCGCTTCTTGCCGCACGTTTGTTTTTTTACACGAGTTGGAAATGCTGCTGCAGCATAATCTTATTAAGGGCGGCGATTTAGATAATGCCATTGTATTGGTTGATAAAGAAGTCCCAAAAGATAAATTAGACCACCTGCGAAAAGTTTTTCATAAAGAAAACATGGAAGTGAAAGGGCGTGGTGTTTTAAACAATACCAAGCTTCATTTTTATAACGAGCCTGCTCGCCATAAACTATTGGATATTGTTGGCGATTTGGCTTTGGTGGGTCGCCCGCTTAAAATACATGTATTAGCCGCGCGCCCCGGTCATGCCGGCAATGTGGAGTTCGCGAAAAAAATAAAAGACCTTATTAAAAAAGAAAAACGAGAAGGAAATCTTCCGCATTTAGATTTAGCGGCACCGGCGCTTTATAATACTATTGATATTATGAAGATGCTTCCGCATCGCTATCCTTTTTTGTTGGTAGATAAAATAATGGAACTTACATCAGACTATGTAGTGGGTGTAAAAAATGTTACCATTAATGAGTTTTGGTGCCAAGGGCATTTTCCCGATGAGCCTGTAATGCCGGGTGTTCTTATTGTTGAAGCCTTGGCGCAAACAGGCGGCATTCTTTGTATGAAGACCGTTCCAGACCCGGAGAACTATCAAACCTATTTCTTGAAAATACAAGAAGCTAAGTTCAAACAAAAAGTAATTCCCGGAGATACGGTTGTGTTTAGAATGGATTTGGCAGAACCTATTCGCAGAGGGCTTTGCCACATGAAAGGAGTTGCCTATGTAGGAAACAAAGTTGTTGCCGAAGCGGATATGCTGGCGCAAATAGTAAAAGTTCGCAACGTTGATAAAAAAGTAAGAGAACCTCAATCCGTATGATCTCACACCTTGCACACATACACCCAAAAGCACAAATTGGGAATAACGTAACCATAGAACCCTTTACCAGTATTTCTGCCGATGTAGTAATTGAAGAAGGCAGCTGGATAGGACCTAATGCCGTTTTGATGGACGGTACTCGCATTGGAAAAAACTGTAAAATATTTCCGGGGGCTGTTATCGGTGGTATCCCACAAGATTTAAAATATAAAGGAGAACCCAGTTTAACCGTTATTGGTAATAACACCACCATTAGAGAGTATGTTACTATTAACAAAGGTACACTCGATAAAATGGCAACCAAGGTGGGCGATAATTGTTTGATTATGGCTTATGCGCACATTGCGCACGACTGTACCATTGGCAACCATGTTATTGTTGCCGGTTATGTGGGCATTACCGGACACGTAGTGATAGAAGATTACGCTATTATAGAAGGATTAAGCGGGGCACAACAATTTATTACCATTGGCGCGCATAGCTTTGTTGCCGGATGTTCTCAGATACGCAAAAGCGTTCCGCCCTTTATTCGTGTGGCACGCGAACCCTTGCAATATATTGGCGTAAATATTGTGGGCTTAACACGCCGAGGGTTCTCTAAAGAAACCATAAAAAACATAGAAGATATTTACCGCATCATTTTCGTGCGTGGTTACAACATGACCAATGCCGTGGAAATGGTAGAAGCAGATTGCGCGGATACACCCGAGCGCAAACAAATCCTTGACTTTATTACGAATGCCAAAGACGGCATAGTAAAAGGGATTTAACAAATAGAACCCTAAATCATCCTAATTCAAAAGTTTTTATATTTGAACACCATGATTAAAAGATATTTCTTATTGGCATTTCTGCCACTTATTTTAAACGCGCAAAACGAATCTACTGATTATCGTTCCGCATCAAACCCATACTACTGGAAAAACCGTAAACCCAATGTCGCCTATTGGCAACAGGATGTTAGTTACAACATTAAAGCGCAATTAAACGACCCCGAAAACATTGTTGCGGGTGAAGAGACGCTAACCTATTACAACAACTCGCCTGATGAATTGCCTTTTGTTTATTTTCATTTATACAGTAACGCTCAAACCAAAGGTTCTTATTTAGCCGACCTATATAAGAACAATGGAGTAAAGCTACAATTTGGTCAATATCGCGATGCAGGATTGGGAACGAATGTGGAAAGCATCAGTATTGATGGACAGCCTTTAAAAACAGAAGTAGATTACAGTGTAATGAAAGCTTGGTTGGCAACCCCATTAAAACCAGGCGAATCAATCACTTTCAAAATAAAATTTAAAACCTATTTTGATAATGATGCGCTTATACGCAACCGTATGAAGTTGTTTGGCGTGTCGGGTTACAAACATTTTAATTTGGTGCATTGGTATCCACGCATTTCGGTGTACGATGCCAAGCAGGGTTGGGATACCGACCAACACATGGATCATGAATTTTACGGAGACTTTGGTTCTTACCACGTTGAGCTTTCTCTTCCTAACCAATACATATGCGATGGAACAGGTGTGCTGCAAAATGAACAGGAAGTTTTACCAACCGCTCTTCGTCAGCAATTAGACATCAGCAACTTTGCTAAAAAGCCTTGGAACTCTGCCCCATCAGAAATCATAAAACCGGATGGCACCTTTAAGACATGGATATTTAATGCGATTAATGTACACGATGCCGCTTATACTTTTGACCCAACCTATCGTATAGGAGAAGTAAAAGCCGGCGACGTACGTTGCATAGCTTTGGTGCAAGAGCAACATGCCATGAAGTGGCAAAATGCTGCCGCTTATGTAGCAAAGGTTATCCTAAACAATTCTAAAAACATTGGGCCTTATGGTTATCCGAAAATGATTTCCGCAGATGCCGAAGATGGCATGGAATATCCCATGATTACCTTAAACGGTGGTGCTGACCCAACTTACAGGGGTTTATTTATTCATGAGATTTCCCACAACTGGTTTTTTGGAATGGTGGGTAGCAACGAAACTTATCGAGCGTTTTTGGATGAAGGCTTTACGCAATTTTATACCTGCGATGGTTGGGAAAACATAGAAGGTCCTTATAATTTATATCCTAAAACGAAACATGCTTACGTTCGCAACCATACCGACAGCACACTTTATAAAGAAACCAACGCATACCTCAGACATTTTAATGATGTATTGCGTGGCGATGAAACAACTTTAAACACACACAGCGATTATTTTAACGGAGCGCTTGCACATGGCGGTGGCTACGGACAAGTGTATATGAAAACAACGGTTATGCTTTATAACCTGCGCTACGTATTGGGCGAAGATTTGTTTAAAGCCGCTATGCAGAACTACTTTAACCAATGGAAGTTTTGTCACCCGTATCCCGAAGATTTCAGGAACTCTATCATACAATTTACCCATGTAGATTTGAATTGGTTTTTTGATGAATGGCTAGAGACCGCTAAAACCATTGACTACGGCATTAAGAAGGTAAAACGCGTAAAGGGTACCAAAGACCAATACGCCATTACCTTTAAACGTTACGGGCGTATGCAAATGCCGATTGATTTCTCGGTAAAAACAAACACGCACGACCAGTATGATTTTTATATTCCCAATAATTGGTTTGTAAAAAAAACAAATGCAACGGTGCTACCACGCTGGATTGGATGGGATAAAGTAAAACCTACTTATACCGCAACCGTTACCATTCCTTCCGGAAAAATAAGCAGCATTATTATTGATACGGCGCATGTTATGACGGATGTTAATCCGTTTAATAATTATAAACCCAAGAAGATTGATTTCAGGTTCGATTCTAAGATTGCCAACATTCCAAACCGAAATAAATATCAGCTGTATGCGCGCCCATCACTTTGGTACAATGGGTATGACGGGGTAAAAGCCGGTGTTCATCTGAATGGAAATTATATGAACTACAAACACATATTTGATTTAACTGTTTGGATAAATACCGGCATTGCACAGGCAACCGGAAACAATTATTTAGGTCCAAATGTGTCCATAAACAGCCACGACCACCTATCGTTTTTGTTCAATTACAAAACAGCAACAGATAAGTTTATGAAGAAGTCGGGGTTTTATACTACCCTCAAAGCTCTTGACGGACTTCTTTCCGGACTTGCCGGCTTTGAGAAAAAGAGTAATAACGAGAAGACCCGTTTTTATGCGCAGTTAAAAGGCATGATGCGTATTACCCTAACCGGATCCGCAGCCGATTCGGGTGTATCAAGAAGCGCGAGACTTCAAGACCCAAGCGCTTTAAATTATCTTATCTATAAGGGTGAGTGGAGTGCTACCGGAACGGTAAACTCTTACGCCTCTTTTGGGATTGACCAAAACTATACTTACCACCGCGGGGCAGGCTTTATAAACTTTAATGTGCGCGCGCCTTTTTTATGTACTTATGACTTTTCTTCGGCAAGCGTTACCGCTATAAACAAAACCTACTTTGGCAGAGTGGGCTTACACACCCGTGTGTTTGCGCAGTATGGGGTGGGCAATAATGTGCCTGCAGAATCTATGCTATACGCGGCGGGTGCAAACGGCGAAAGTTTAATGGATAATCAGTACACCCGCGCCATGGGCATATTTCAACCATTTAGTTTTGGGGCAGATGTTAGTCACTTTGCCGCGGGCGGCGGTTTAAACCTGCGCGGCTATATGGGTTATTTGCTACCGCAGGTAGATGCTAAGGGCAATCAGGTATATGCTTACAAGGGTACAAGTGGCGCATCAATTAATGCTGAATTAGATTTTAGCCGTTTCTTTGGATTTATAACTAAAGCGACTAAACAAACCCTTGCTTTTGGCACCTACTTGTTTGGCGATGCAGGTGTTATTAATACCAATACGAACACACAACCTCTTACCCTATCTACCTTACTGGTTGATGCCGGTGCGGGTGCTACGCTTACCATACAAAAATGGGGCACATTGCAAACCGCAAAACCACTTACTATACGTGCCGACTTCCCGCTGTTTCTTAACCGCCTGCCAAACGTAGAAAACAACTATGTACAGTTTCGTTGGGTAATTGGGGTTAGCAGGGCGTTTTAGTAACTTTGTTAAAGTGCAGTAGCCTTTTCTTTTATTTACAACCCACTACTTTATTATTTCTTCCGTTTTTGTTGCTGGATTTATAGAAGTATATCTAATTATTTTTAGATTCTTTATATCTATTCTGATTTTTCTCCAAACATCATCTTGATTATAGTGAACGGTTGAACTTACACCGTTACCACCTGTTGTATAGGAGTCTCCTTTAAAAGAACCTAAATCATATGTTATTATGTTATCATTGTAAACAACATTTATAAATTTATATCCAGAACCAACTTCCATTAGTTCATTTAGAGAATTTAAGAAGTTTAATAGAGCATCTTTACTCTCAAATTTCTTACCAATAAAAAGTTTAACCAAGCCTTCACTTATTCCGCCATACCAAAGAGGCTCAACAAGCAAAACCTTTGATTTTAAGCTATCATATAATATCAAGCAAGTCGCTTCATTAATGTGATACCCCAAATAGTTGGTTAATATAACCTTGTAAAAACTGTAGTTTGGAATTTCTGATTTGACAAGCGGCTTTTCAATCTTTTCGATATTTGCTTTATCTGAATAGAAAACCCATCTTCCATCAGCATCTGATTTTTCTGAAAACTCTTTAGTTAAAACCTTTTCGAAAACAGGAAATTTCTGTGCATGGATATTTATAAGGGATATGGAGAGTAATATGGTTATAAATATTTTCATTATTTAGCTTTTATTATTTACTAGAGCCAAACAAATATACAAAAAGCCCCCTGTCTTTCAACAAGAGGCTCTTAATAGTAGTTGTCATTTCAACCGCAGGGAGAAATCTAAACAGTAGATTATTGAGCTTGATTGAAAAGCGATTTTGTATATTATTACGTACTTTTGCAAATAAGCAGGTCGTTCTATCGCTGTGAGAATACTCGCAGAGGAAAGTCCGGACAACACAGGGCACCTAACCTTTTGAAAAAGAGGGTATGCAAAAGGCAACTTAGCATAACAGACAGTGCCACAGAAAATATACCGCCTTGCTTCGGCAGGGTAAGGGTGCAAACGCGAGGTAAGAGCTCACGCACAACAGCAGCAATGCTTTGTGAGGAAAACCTTAGGGGTTGAAAAGCCAAATAAGTTGCGGTTTAAGCAGCTCGTTTATGTGTTACTTGTAACACGCCGCAATGGGTAGGCCGACCAGATAAATGATAGAAGCCGCGCAAGCGGAACAAAACCCGGCTTACAGGCCTGCTTATTTTTTCCTTACACCCGAAATGATACCGGGCTACGCATCCAAATTCCCATAGTCTAATTTTTTGCCTTTTATATAAAGTACTAAACGCAGGATTAAAATTAAGAAAGGCACATACATAACCGCTGTAGGTAACTCAAAGTGATTAACGATAATAACCGATTTACGTTTTAATCTTTCAGTAATTAAATACATGGCAGGTACCAGCAACAAAGTAAGTATGGTGGCAAAGCCCAAACCAAAAATCATTGTCCAAGATAAAGGTCCCCAGAATACTACATTATCTCCACCAAAGAATATGTGCGGGTTTAAGTGTGTAAACAAGGTTTCAAAATCTATGTTCAATCCAACAGCCAAGGGTATTAAGCCCAATATGGCTGCTGTGGCAGTAAGTAATACAGGAGTCATACGTGTACGTCCGGCCTCTACAGTCGCTTCATAAAGACTCATGCCACCTTCTCGTGCAAACTCGGCAAACTCTACTAGTAAAATACCATTACGTACCACAATACCGCCAAGGGCAACAATACCGATACCGGTCATTACTATACTCATATCCATTTTAAAGAGAGCTGTACCCAGCAATACACCAATAATACTCAGCACAATTTCAGAAAGAATAATTAATGGTTTACCTAAAGAGTTGAACAATGCTACTAATACCAACAACATTAAGCCAACCGCGGTAAGCATGGCATTACCCAAGAAACTGGCTGTTTCTTTCTGGTCTTCCTGTTGACCGGTAAACTTAATGGTAACATCGCCATGTGGTCTGTAACCCACAGCTACCTGCTGCAATTTAGCCACCACTTCGTTGGCATTAAATCCTTCTTTCACATCTGACGACAGCGTAATAACACGCTTGTTGTTCTTACGTTTAATACCCGCAAAGGTGTAATCGTATCTTATATTACAAACCGATGAAAGCGGTACTGAACGTACCTGTCCGCCCATGTTCATGTCACGATACGTAATTTTTAAGTTGCGCAATGCTTCAATATCAATACGCTGATCAAATTTATAGCGAAGCTGAATAGGATATTCATCATCTACGTCTCTGAATTTAGAAGCTTCTATACCATACACGGCACCACGTATTTCGGTAGCTAACAGGTAAGTTGAAAGTCCTTCGCGGTTAGCACGCTCTCTGTCTATATCAAAAACGATTTCGGGCTTGTTGCTTTCAAAATCAGATTTTAAACTTGCCACACCACCTACTTTCATCGAGTCTATAAATTTCTTAAATCCTGCGGCATTGCTTACCAAATCATCAAAGTCATCTCCTGCCACTTCAATATTTATAGCCTTGGCGGTAGGCGGACCGCTTTGCTCTTTATTAACGGTTATATCAGCACCCGGCAAATCCCATTTAATATCCTGTAGTTTCAACAGATAATCTTTGGTAGCAATGCCGTGTCGTTTTTCAAACTCTACAAAATTGATGGCGATTTTACCACGGTTAGGATATTTGTTTTGATCCTGATCTGCCGGATCTGTTGTGCCAATGGTTACGTTGGTAATGATAGATTCTACAATATCATTATCTTCTCCTATAACTGAATACACTTTCTTCTCTACTTTACGCATTAGTGCGTTAGTAACAGCGGGGTCGGTACCGGTAGGTAATTTCACATATACATATACGTTGTTAGGATCTCCTTGTGGGAAGAAAACAACTTTAGGACTGCGTGCTCCAAAAAAGATAACCGAGCCTACAAAAATTCCTAACACAATAAATAAAGATACCCAGGGAGATTTTAATGAATACTGTAAGGTTCTGGTATAAACGCGTTGAAAGGCTGGCCAAGCTTTAAACTGCCAGTACTCAATAACTTTGTATAACCACAAACGATTAAGTATCAAAAAGAAAGCAAGAAAAACTACAATGTTGGCAGCCATAATATGCTTGGTGGCATAACACAATAAGATAATAATGCCATACACAATAAGTTGCAGGCGTGCTTTTTTAGTAAGCTTGCCGTGTTCTTTAGATTCTTCTTCGTGCGATTTCATAAAATCTACCGCAAATACAGGGTTGATAATATAGGCTACAAATAAAGATGCGAGCAGGGCTATAATTAAAGTAACGGGCAGGTAATACATAAACTTACCGATAATGCCTGGCCAGAACGCAAGCGGAATAAAAGGTGCAAGGGTTGTAATGGTACCCGATAGTACAGGCATAAACACCTCTCCGGCAGCCATCTTAGCGGCAGTTTTAATATTTCGTTTACCATTATCAAACAAACGATGCGTATTTTCTATTACCACAATGGCATCATCTACCACAATACCTAAGGCAAGTAAAAAGGCAAACAACACAATCATATTAAACGTAAAGCCTATACTTGGCATAACCAAAAACGCGATGAACATAGATAGCGGTACAGAAAGCGCTACGAACAAGGCGTTGGTAACCCCCATAAAAAACATCAGTACTACGGTTACTAAAATAAAACCAATGATGATGGTGTTTATTAAATCATGTAACGTAACTTTTGTTTTTGAACTTTGGTCTCCGCTCACAGTAACTTCCAATCCTTTAGGAAAGGAATGAAGTTTCATATCATCAATTACTTTGTAAATTTTATCGGAAGCATCAATTAGATTCTCGCCCGAACGTTTAATTACATTTAGGGTTATTACATTTTTTCCGTGCGTACTTGAGTAACTCTCCTGTTCTAAAAAGCCATCTTTTACTTCGGCAAAATCTTTAATAAATAACTTAGCTCCCGATGCGGAGGTTACTACAATATTTTCAATTTCCTTCGGGTCTTTAAACTCACTTTTAATACTTAACGTTGGTTTCATTCCGTTTAGCGGAACGTTACCACCTGTAAGCGATAAGTTTTCTGCAGAAATAGCACGCGATACGTCACTTAATGTAAGTTGAGCAGCTTGCAATTTATACATATCAATATTCACCTGAATCTCTCTGTCAAGCGCACCCACAATTTTCACTTCGTTAATTTCTTTCAGTCCTTCTATTCTGTCTTGTAAATCTTCCGCATGCTTTTTCAGTTCTTTTAAATCGTAGTTACCGGCAATGTTAATATACATAATAGGAATCTCAGAAAAAGCAATCTCCTTAATCATGGGTTCCTGTGTAAGGTCTTGCGGTAAATCAGAACGCGCGTCATCTACCGCATCTTTTACTTTTACTTTAGCCTCTTCAACACTAACACTGGTATTAAACTCAACCACAATTACCGATACGTCTTGCAACGAAGTGCTGGTAAACTTTTTAACGCCCGATACAGCTTTCAGCTTTTTTTCTATCGGCTTGGTAATGGTGTTCTCAATATTGGTAGGCGAGTTACCCCCGTTAACCGTATTGATATAAATGGTAGGTACGGTTATATCCGGAAAGTTTTCTTTAGGCAGCGAGTTGTAGGTCATTACACCCACTATGCATATAAAGATGGTAATCAGATAGACGGTCATTTTGTTGTCTATCGCCCAACTGGATGGTTTAAATTCTTTAAATTTTTCTAACATAAGAAATTATTTAGTTTATTTTTTTACAGTTATAGCGTCTCCGTCGTTAAGCATATCGTAACCTGCTATAATAAGCAAGTCGCCTGCATTTAAACCACTGGTTACTTCTATCATACCGTTATACTCGCGGTTTGTTTTAATAACTTTTTTAATTGATTTACCGTTTTGTGCCACCAGTACATAATTCTCTGAAGTACCACGTTGTATATACTTTACAGGGATTATAATTTCGGGAGTGGGAGATTGAAAATCATTGATACGCAATTTGGCTACCATATTTGGATGATACTCTTTGCTGTTATCAAGCATAACCTCTACATTAAAGGTTCTGCTTAAACTGCTGATGGCACGTGATGCATAAGAAACTTTAGAAATGATGGAATCTTTCGTGTCAGGAAAAAGAACCTGCACTTCATTACCTGTTTTAACGCGTGCGGCATAACTTTCAGCCACATCGGCTTTTACTTTTAGATTAGAAAAATTAATTACAGTTATAGCGTTTAAACCTGGTCCCGCGGTTTGTCCTAGTTTTATATTTACAGCATCCACAGTTCCGTCTATAGGAGAAATAATTTTACTCATACGTAATTGTTCCTGCGCAGAGTTTAACTTTCTTTCTAAACTTTCCTTATTTGTTTTAGCTTGCAGGTATTGCACTTCGGTTCCTATCTTTTGATCCCAAAGATTTTTTTGTCTGTCATACACCTGTTTAGCTAAATCCAAATTAGTTTGCAAATCAGATGTTTGCTGCTGGATAGCGCGCGCATCAGTCAAAGCCAATTCTTGTCCTTTTGTTACCTTGTCTCCTACCTTTACATTTATTTGCGTAATAGTTCCGGGCATTTGTGTTGATAGTGAAACGTTTTCATCCGCATCAATACGTCCTTGCACTTCAATATAGGTTTTAAAAATTTCAGGCTGAATAGATATTGCAACCACCTCGGTAGTTTTTTCTTTACTTTTTGTAGTATCAGACTTTGCCAAATCTTCTTCCAACGAAGTGATTTTACTTTCAAGCTCTGTTTTTTGTTTTTTAAGTTTTTCGAGTTCCGCTTTTTTATCAGGTGCTCCGCACGAAACAATAATAGCCGAAAGAGCGATGTAGAGAATTTTGTTTTTCATATCTGTTTTTGTTTTAATTAGCTCGCTGTTTTCATTTTTTTGTTGCTTCGCCGAGCGCTTCGCGATTTTTAATTCTGATTTCATAATTCTAAATTATTTAATAAGTGTTCCTGTTGCTTTTTGATAATCAATTTTAGCGATGATTAAATCATATAAGGAGTTATAATAATTTGTTTCTGCGGTGTGCAAATCGTTTTCGGTGGTATTCATATCAATACTTGAGCCTATACCTTGGTCATATTTCTTTTTAGTAACCTCATATACATTGCGCGCTAGAGCAATGTTTCTCTTTTGTGTTTGCAGTGATACTAAAGCGTTTTTATAGTTAACGGTCGCTGTTTGAACCTCCAAACCAATGGATTGTTTTAATAAGGAGAAACTGTTTTGTGTTTTCATTAAATTCATTCTTGATTGTTGGGTGCGCCAGTTCTTTTGCAAGCCATCAAAAATGGGTACGTTAAGTGTAGCGCCTATATATGCAAATGGAAACCAGTTTTTACTGCTAAAATCTAATTGATTCTTTTGAAACTGTTCTGCAAACAAACCATAACCCGATAAGGTTGGAAGATAAGCCAATTTGGTTCTTTTTAAATCAAGTTCATTTAACTTTTGTTGAGATTGCAACGCCATGTATTCTGGTCGCTTGGTTATATCAATGTTATCGGCACTAATGCTTTTTGCGTCCTCTCCGCTTTCAATCTTACTCATATCATCGGTTAATTGAATAGACTTTTGCAACTCATATCCCATCTGAAACTTCAACATAACTTCACTTAATTCAACCAACCGCAATGTTTTTTCTTTTTCGGTAGCCAGGTTGTTATAGTTTACTTCCAGCCTGTCTACATCAATTTTTTCGGCAAAACCGTTTTGGTTAAGCGCAATAGTATTGTCTCTTAATAACTTTACACGGTCAATATTTAAATCCAATATTTTTATACGCTCCCTGTTTACCAATACTCCGTAATAAGCCTTAGAAACATTTTGCGCGGTTTCTACTTTACTGCGCAGTTGGTTTTTTTGAGAAAGATTCATCATCTCTTTAGATGATTTAACCCCCATGATATAATCGGTACTGAATATTAATTGGTTTATAGAAGCGGAAGCGGTAACGTTATAAGAAACCCCAAACCTGGCTGCCAGATATTCGCCGGCAGGCGCTGTTGGATAAAGTGCTTGGGCAGGAATTAACTGGGTAGGAAGCACCAGATTATCCCTTAAATCTAAACTTCCGTTTATTTGCGGCATACTTTGTGCGGCTATTTCCTTTTTTCTGTACGCGCTAATCTTTGAGTCGTTATCGGTATTTAAGTAAGTATAGTTATGTGCAAGCGCGTAGTCTATAGCCGCCTGCAGGGTAAATGCTTTTGTGGCGGTATCTCCCTGACTATAACCCGTATTAGTTAACAGCAAATAGCAAACAGCCAGTAGTGCTAATTTTTGGATTTTGAATTTTGAATTTTTCATTTTGTTTAATTATTCTTCTTCGTTTTTATTTTTATACTTATTAATCAGCTTGTGTCCTTTTACAGTTGAGATGCCATGCATAAAAATATCCATTACCATTTGGTGGGCTTTGGCGTAGCTCATCGTACCCAAATTAAAGTTATCCTTCGTCATCAGCAAATCCATCTGTGCCACACGATATTGGGTTACAAAATTTATATCCAAATCGCTTCGGTATAAATCCAGCTTCACGCCCTCTTCTATATTGCGGTATATGCTTTTAAAAATGAAATCCTTTTTAAAACATTCAAACTCATTTGATGCTTTTGTAAACGATTTATGCAAATCATAAAAAAACACCGGATTAATATCGCTATACACTTTTTGTATATGATGATAAATAAGTATCATTTCGTGTATAGGATCTTTGGCTTCGGTTACCAAAGCATCAAAATTTTTAGCGTGTTTTTTCAGCTCTACCTCGCAAAGCGCGGTTACAATATCATCCTTCTCGTTAAAGAAACGGTAAATGGTTTTTTTAGATATGCCCATCTCCTTCGCGATATCATCCATGGTAACGCCTTTTATACCAAACTTGTAGAACAACATCAGGGCGGTTTCTAATATCTTATCTTTCACGATTCTTTTTTATTTATTTTATTATGGTATCGTGGTGTTCGCCTAAAAACTCGGATTACTTCCATCTCTAAATCGGAGACAAAACTACGGAAACTATTTTTGACTTGCAAGTTTCCTGTGAAAATTTATTTTTCGGATATTGTTTCGTCAAAAACATATTTATCTGTTGCAAAAAAATTTTAATTGATTTTAGTATGTTTACAACATGAACCGAGTCTTTTTGGGCGAACAGCGTGATACCTAAGAAAAACAATAAATTAAAAACAGCATGAAAATTCTAATCATAAACGGACCCAATTTAAATTTATTAGGTACCAGAGAACAAAATGTTTATGGCAACCAATCCTTTGAAACGTATCTAGCTGATATAAAAACAAAATACCCTGCGTTTCACATGGATTATTTTCAAAGCAATGTAGAAGGCGAATTGATTAACCATATACAGGCTGCCGATAAAAAGTATGCCGGAATTATTTTAAACGCGGGTGCATATACACATACGTCTATTGCTATTGCCGATGCCATTGCTGCTATTAGCACTCCAGTTATTGAAGTACACATCAGTAATATTTTTGCCAGAGAAGATTTTCGCCATGTTTCTTATTTAGGTAAGCATTGCAAAGGCTCTATTTCAGGCTTTGGGTTAACCAGTTACGAACTGGCTCTGCAATGGTTTATTTTGCAGCCTCGTGCTTAGGCTTCTTTTTTCGTAAGTATAAAACCGTGCCAGGCGCAGGGTCTGCCGACCTGAAACGCATACGGTTCTTTTTATAGAGTGAAGTCAGTTTAATGCCATGCAACTGCGATATGCTTGCCATCGTCTCTCCTTTGGTAACTACGTGATAGGGCTCTAAAGCCTTTCTGCGCTTAGCTTCCACGTAAATCTTCTCATACGGAATAATTTTATCTCCCTTATTAAAATCGTTATATTTTAATAATTCATCCAGTTCCAAATCAAAATCAAAAGCTATTTTATAGAAAGAATCTCCGGGCTTGGCAATAATAAATTTGGTGCGGTTAAACTTTAGTACCTGTCTTAAGTTTAATTTTACCTGCGGCTTCTTTTCTTTTATAGTGCGCATGCTAAGTGCCACATCCTTATCCAGCTCATATAGTTTATATTGCTCAATCAAACCAATCAACTGTTCGGCATAGGTAGGGTGTGTAGCATAGCCCGCCTCCTTTAAGCCTTTTGCCCAGGCTTTATAATCTGTTTTGGGGTATTCAAACAAAAAGGCATAACGGTCGCGGGTGCTTAAAAACTTAGAGTGGTCGGCATAAGAATCCAGCACATCCGAGTATTTTCTAAAACACTCATTCTTGGCATCATCATCCATTATGTAGGTTGGGCCCGTCCAGTCTTTATGACACTTAATACCAAAATGGTTATTCGCATAAACCGACAAGGCGCTGTTTCCGTTGCCGCTTTCCAGCATGCCTTGCGCCAACGTAATACTGGCCGGTATGCCATACTGGTACATCTCTTTTACCGCATCTTCTTTATAACGGGCAATGTAATCATCGGGTGTAAGCTTCTTTTCCGATGGCTGCGCCAACAGACCATAGGCGGGCAAAAGAAAAAGACTGATGTATCGTAAGTGGCTTAACATTATCTTACCAAAGGTACGAAATCAGGCAATAGCAGTCAACTAAACAAACATGGGCTTTTAACAGGCTTCTGTTAATACAGGTTCAGAGCTTTTGGCGTATAATCTTTATGCCGCAAGTGAGAAAATGCTCAAACATCTTTTATACACACTATTTAATGCAGCCATTTTTATTCTACTTTTGAAACAAACATATTTCCCGCGTGTTAAAGTCTCCTTACCTTAAATATACATTGCCCGTACTGTTGCTTGCCTATATTCTATTGGAAACAAGGCAGCACCAGGATTTTGATATATTTCTGCTGGCATCGAAAGATTTTATGCAGGGGGGCAACATTTTTGTGCATCATTATGAAGATGGTTTCCGGTTTTTTTATAGTCCGCTTTTTGCCGCGGTATTAATTCCGTTTACTTTTTTGCCTGTGTATGTGGCGCGTATAATCTGGCTTACGCTGAATGTGCTTGCGTTTGTGCGGATGTTTAAAGTGATAAAGAGTTACCTGAATTTTGATGCTTTCTCAGATAAACAAAAGCGGTGGTTTGATTTCTTGTCGGTGGTGTTTTCTGCCAAGCTGATACTGGATAATTTTCATAACGGACAGATGACAATATTTATGCTGTTGTTTATGCTGGAGGGGCTTAGGTTAATTAATGCGAACAAGGTATTATGGGGTGCGGCGCTGATAGCGCTGGGTATTAATTTTAAGTTTCTTCCGTTGGTGTTGCTGCCCTATTTGTTTTATAACAAGCAGCTAAAAGCCTGTGCGTTTATTGTAGGCTGGTGTATGCTGTTTTTGTTTCTGCCCGCGCTGGTTTGCGGTTTCGAATTTAATACAGTATTGCTTAAAGATTGGTTATTGGCCATTAACCCATCAAACACAGCGCATTTGATTGATACAGATGAAACTACGCTGAACGGGCTGACGACGCTTATACCTACTTTATTAATGGATAAGGTACCCGACCCGCATGCGCTTATGTATAAAAGAAACATTTTAAATGTAGGGGTAAGCACGGTTGTTGCCACAATTACAGTAGCACGATTGTTGTTGCTTTGCTTTGTGTTTTATTTTTTGCGCAGGAAACCATTCACGCCTCCCAAAAACAAGCTGCAAACCCTTTGGGAACTGTCGTATGTTTTTCTGCTGATACCGTTAATCTTTCCGCACCAGCAACATTACGCTTTTTTGATGATGATGCCGGCAAGTATGTATGTGATGTATGGCTTGTTTGTTTCTAAGAAACATACGCATAAAATGGATTGGGGGCTTCTTTCGGGGCTGATTTTAATTTACCTGTTTACCAATGCGCATTTGTTGTTGGGTGAGTTCCGGGAGTATTATAATCATTATAAAATAATAACGTACGGAGGTTTATTAATGATTGTTTTGCTGGCAATTTTAAAGCCCGATAAGCTTTCAAAAGAAAATTAAATTAATTTTGGGGAAATAATTTAGAACAATGGGACGCGTATTTGAAAAGAGAAAACACACCATGTTTGCGCGCTATGCAAAAATGGCGAAGGTGTTTACAAGAATTGGAAAAGATATAGCCATGGCTGTAAAGGCCGGTGGTCCACACCCTGACACCAACGCCCGCCTGCGTATTTGCATACAAAACGGCAGGGCGGCAAACATGCCTAAGGCAAATATAGATGCTGCCATTAAACGCGCTTCTGATAAAGACGTATCTAACTACGAAGAGGCTATTTACGAGGGTTACGCTCCGCACGGAGTGCCTGTGTTGGTAGAATGCACTACCGATAATCCTACCAGAACGGTAGCGAACGTGCGTATGTATTTTACCCGCAATGGCGGTACTTTAGGTACCAATGGTTCGGTAAGTTTTATGTTTGAGAGAAAGGCGATGTTTAAAGTTTCTTCGGTGGGATTAAACAGAGAAGAAACCGAATTTGAACTGATTGATTTTGGCGCGGAAGAATTTACCTGGGATGATGAGACTAATGAATTGATTATTCAAACGCCTTTTGCCGAATTTGGTAACATGCAAAAAGGTTTGGAGGACAAAAAGATTGAGATTAAGGAATCATCTAAAATATTTATTCCCACAACCTATAAAGAATTAACCGACGAGCAGGAGGCTGAAGTGCTTACCATGATTGAGAAAATGGAAGATGATGATGATATTGTGGCGGTTTATCATAATGCACGATAGATACTTATATGCGTCGCAAACCAAAACAACAACCCGATACCGATAAAATTAACGCGCTTGCTTCTGCCATTAACACAGACAGGGTTAATGCTACTCTGCTTTTGCAAAGAGGTATTAGTGATTTTAATTCGGCAAAAGAATTCTTTCGTCCTGATTTAAGTTTATTGCACGATCCATTCTTAATGAAGGATATGGATAAGGCCGTGGCTCGCATCATTACTGCCATAAACAATAAAGAAAAGATTCTTGTGTATGGCGATTATGATGTGGACGGAACAACCAGCGTGGCTTTATTTTACAGCTATTTAAAATCTATTGGGGCTGATGCCTGGTATTATATTCCTGATAGGTACGCCGAAGGGTATGGCATTTCTTTTAAAGGAATTGATTACGCTAAAGAACATAATTATGGTTTGGTTGTCAGTTTAGATTGCGGCATAAAAGCCAACGATAAAATTGAGTATGCAAATAAACTGGGAGTTGATTTTATTATTTGCGACCATCACCTTCCCGGGGAGCATCTTCCTAAAGCGCATGCGGTTTTAGATGCCAAAAGAAAAGATTGCGGGTATCCATTTAAAGAATTATCCGGTTGTGGAGTTGGTTTTAAACTGGCGCAAGCCCTGCAAAGCAAACTAAACAAACCTTTTGAAGAATTAATCCCTCTGCTTGATTTGGTGGCTGTTAGTATTGCCGCCGATATAGTTCCTGTTAACGGAGAGAACAGAATACTTTGTTACTATGGCTTACAGGAACTTAATAAAATGAAGCGTGCGGGTATAAGGGCCTTGTATCAGTTAAACAATTTAAAGAAGGAACTTACCATAACTGATGTGGTTTTTGTTATTGCTCCCCGCATAAATGCCGCAGGACGCATTGACCATGCCATGCGAGCGGCGGAACTTTTACTAACTGACAACGAGGAAGAAGCCGCACGATTTGCCGGAGGTATCAATCAGACAAACACCAACCGCAAAGAAATTGATCAGGGCATGACCGCTCAGGCTTTTGATATGATAAATATTAATCCGCAATTGATAGCCAAGAAAACAACGGTTGTGTATAATGAAGAATGGCATAAGGGTGTGGTGGGTATTGTGGCATCAAGACTTATTGAAAAATATTACCGTCCTACTATAGTACTTACTAAAGCAGATGGAATGCTGGTAGGTTCTGCGCGCTCGGTAAAGAATTTTGATATACATACGGCAATTGAATCCTGCTCTGATTTGTTAGAGCAGTTTGGCGGACACCGACATGCGGCGGGCTTAACGCTTAAACCTGAAAACTTAGAATTGTTTGTAAATCGTTTTGAAGAAGAAGTAAATAAAACAATTTCTGATGAAGACCTTATTCCCGAAATTGACGTGGATGTAAATATTCACTTAAATGAAATAAGCCCTAAGTTCTTTTCTGTGTTAAAACAATTTGCCCCGCACGGTCCCGAGAACATGACGCCTGTTTTTGTTACCGATAACGTATTGGATACAGGTTGGGCAAGAGTGGTGGGTACGAATCATTTAAAATTAGAATTATATCAGCAGGAAAACCCCACTGTAAAGTTTCATGCCATTGCTTTTGATAAAGGTGATTTTTTATCCTTCTTCCAAAAGAAAGTTCCGCTAAGTATTTGTTATACCGTTGCCGAAAATCATTATAACGGAAATACTACTTTGCAATTAGTAGTAAGAGATATACAAATGAATTAAATAAACATAAAAAACATGAGAAAGATTAAGGTTGAGGCGAAAGACCATACCCCCTCAGTGGTTTTGGATAAAGAAAATTCTATCATGGAGATTAGGGGGTACTCTTATCCGGATGAAGCTCATAAATTTTATGACGATGTGATAAATTGGTTTAAAGAATATGCTACAGAACCTAATCCGAATACAAAACTTGTTTTCGATTTTGTTTATGTTAATTCTACTTCTATAAAGTTCTTTAACGATATTTTAAAAAAACTTGACGGTATTGTTGCCGGTGGAAAAAGCGTTCAGGTAGAATGGTATTATATGCCGGACGATGAAGATATGCAACAGTTAGGAGCTGTACTAAAAGATTTTCATAAAGTTTCTTTTACTATCTTACCTAAGAATACCGCTAAAGAAAACGGGAAACAAAAATTGTTTTAGTTTATAAAACTTTAGGCGTTCTTTTTTTGCATACAAAAGCAAACAGCATAAACAGCAACAGAGTGTAACCCCAAACCTCTCCGCGCGAAGGGGCAATATCACTTAATATATAGCAATGCAGAAAGAATGATGTCGCTATAATGGCCAGTGTGCTCGTTGCAATAATTATATCTTGTTTGGTGGGTTTGAGATTAGAAAATTTTGTGTCCATAAAAAACAAGAAAGTAAGCAAGGCAAATAATCGCAATATTATAAAACGATATTGCATAACAGGCAGTACAAACGTATGCACTGTGTTTTTGATAGATTGAGGCAGGGTAAAATTTGGCAAACTGTTCATGCGACTTTCATATCCACCTGAAATGGCATTTACCGCAAGCGAGCCTACCATAATAAATACTGCCAACCAAATAGTAAGCTTATTTAATTTAAGTTGAGGGTAATAAATCTTTTGCACAGCAAACAACCCAACCGCCGCCATCGCACAACAAACAGCGTTTACCTCATTTAGTCCGCCAATGGCGGCAGCAAGCAAGCAAACTAAAATTATTTTTATAGTGCCGCCGCTTTCTTTTATTAATTCCGAGAAAAGAAAAACACAAAGTATAACACTCATTAAATGATTGTTGGCAGAGCTTACCCAAGCCCACACTTCTTGTCTGCCTACAAATAATAAAAAATATAATGTAGCGGTAAATACAAATGCAAACGCAACAGGTTTTAATAAGGTTACTTCTTCTTTAAGAAAAGTATGCAGGTAGTTTTTATATAAAACACCCACGGAAGCGACAAATAAAAGCATCATGCCGGTTACATACACAGCATAGTACATGTAATTGTGTTTTAAAACAGCAAAAGAAATAGCGGTAATAATGTGGCTAAACCAACGTCCGTTTATATTAGAAAAAAAAAGTTTGGCGGCATCTATAACACCCAACTTACTTACATACTCATCATTAAAATCATCATCCCCATTGGGTATATAATGCAGCGCGTCATAAAAAAAGAAACATAAAAAACCCGCAACCAAGGCCGCGGGTAAAACATATTGAAACAGTTTTTTTTTCATCTGAATTTAATCCGCAAACAAGGGATATTTGCTCATCATGGTATTAATTTTTGTTTTAGTCTTTGCAAGTTCTTTAGGGTTGTCTTTGTTTTTTAATACGTGGTCTATTAATCCTACAATCTTTACACAATCTTTTTCTTTCAATCCGCGCGAGGTAATGGCAGGAGAACCAATACGAATACCCGATGTAACAAACGGAGACTTATCATCAAAAGGAACCATGTTTTTGTTCACAGTTATATCGGCTTGCCCTAATGCGTTTTCCGCGTCTTTTCCGGTTAGGTTTTTGTTGCGCAAATCTATCAGCATACAATGGTTGTCTGTTCCACCCGAAACAATTTTATAACCTAAATCGGTAAATGTTTTCGCTAAAGCCTGCGCGTTTTTAACTACCTGAATACAGTAGTGCATATACTCATCGGTTAAAGCTTCTCCATAAGCAATAGCTTTTGAAGCAATAACATGCTCAAGCGGACCGCCCTGTGTACCGGGGAATACAGCCGAATCAAGTAAAGCACTCATCATTTTCAATTCTCCTTTAGGTGTTTTTTCTCCCCACGGGTTTGGAAAGTCATTACCCATCATAATCATTCCACCTCTTGGACCACGTAATGTTTTGTGGGTAGTAGTAGTAACAATATGGCAATGGGGCAACGGGTCGTTCAGCAAACCGCGCGCGATTAATCCCGACGGGTGAGAAATATCTGCCATTAACAAAGCGCCAACCTCATCGACTACTTTACGCAAAGCAACATAATCCCAATCTCTGCTATAAGCAGATGCCCCACAAATAATCAATTTTGGTTTTTCAGCAAGCGCGGTTGCCCTAAGGGTATCGTAATTAATTTGTCCGGTTTTTTCTTCTACTCCATAAAAAGTAGCGCGGTATAATTTACCGCTAAAGTTTACCGGAGAACCATGCGTTAAATGTCCGCCATGCGAAAGATTAAATCCTAATATAGTATCACCGGGTTTTAAGCAGGCAAGCATTACCGCCGCGTTTGCCTGCGCACCCGAATGCGGTTGTACGTTTGCCCAAACGGCACCAAACAATTCCTTAGCCCTGTCAATGGCAATTTGCTCTATTTCATCAACCACCTCACAACCGCCATAATAACGTTTATGCGGTAAACCCTCGGCATATTTATTGGTAAGAACCGAGCCCATGGCTTTCATTACATCATTGCTTACATAATTTTCTGAAGCAATTAACTCTATACCTCTTGTCTGGCGGTCAAGTTCTTTTTTTATTAAAGAAAAAATCTTCGAATCTTTTTTCATAGTCTATATTTAATTTATTATTGGTTAATATTTATTCGCTTCTTAATAGGTTTCTTTTTTGTGCTCATGTGTTTGTTTCACTCGGCTGTTTGTCTGTAAAGATAGATTGCCGGAATTAAAATCATACAGGGAACCGGCGATTGCAATAGCCCCATAAATAAACGACTGAAAGCATATCCATCATGTATTTTTCCAAAAGCCCATCCCGCTACAAAAAAAACTCCCGCCAGTAAAAATAAAGAAAGATACAATACGCCTAACCATTGTATAATTCTTTTTTCGTTAAAAATAAAAAGTAAGAATTTCCGCTGTATAAACCAATAAAAAAAAACAAACAAGGGGGTAATAACCCATTTGGCAATATAAACAGTTTGGTATGACAAGGCGTTTACAAAAAACAGAAACCAAACAACGTGGTGATGGTTTTCTTTGTAAAACTTATCATATAGGATACTATTTATACTTACAAACAACGTTTCTCTAAAAAACCCCAATGCAAGTAAAGCCAAAACAAAGAAAGAAATTTTAATTGTTCGGTTCATGGGTTTTGAATTCTTTTAGATGTGGATTAAAGTCCTGGATTAAAAAGGATGGTTCTTTCGCGCCAACGTTTCGAACTACGGTTTATTGATTATATAAAACTTCTTTCGTATGTATGAGTTTCCCGCTTGCATAACCATAATATAAACTCCCGCGGAAAAACCGGAGGCACTTATTTTAAATTCATTAACCCCTGAATCGAAAGAAAAATACTCTTCAAACATTTTTTGCCCAATGGCATTATATATCTGCGTTAAATAATTGGCTGGAACATAAGCATTAAAAAAAGCATCGATATACCCACTGTTCGAAACGGGGTTAGGAACTATAGTTAAAATAGCGTTTGAAAAATCTAAATCAGGTGGTGGCAAAGGTACGGTAATTTTTAAAGTATCTATATTTGATACCAACCCACACGCGTTACTAACACTTAATTTTACATAATACGTTTTTACCGTATCCGCATAAATATGTGTAGTATTCTTGCCTGTTCCATTTACCCCGTCTCCAAAATTCCAATTGTAGGTTGCAGTTGGGACAGAAGTAAAATTCGCCTGCAATGATGTAGTATCACCGAAACTTGTTGTTGTAAAGTTTGCGTTCGCTGAAGAAGTAACATCTATATGTATTTGTTGTGTAATTGAGTTTGAATCATTCCCGTTATAAGCCGTTAAAGTAACTTGATAATACCCCGTATCTGCATACTGATGACTGGGTAAAACCTCTGTAGAATACGTATTATCTCCAAAATCCCAACGAAAAGAATTGGCACAACTGGAGCTATTGGCGAAATTATTGGAACAATGAATAAAGGAAAAACCTGCTATAGGAATAGTGCCAATGGTAATTGTTTTCGTGATGGAGTCCGTATAAAAATTATCATTAGTGGTTAGTGTAACCGAATAATTTCCCGCTGAAGGAAATCGAAAACAGACGCTGAAACTGGTAGAGGTATATATAGTTGGTAAGTGTGGGTCTGCATCTTTTACTGTCCAGGTATAGGTAATACCTCCAATGGTTTGATTAATAAAGCAAGTGGTATCTCCCAAACAAGTATTAATAAAAGAAAAATCAGGTAGTGGTGGTGGTTGCTGAGAAATACTTATTGTATTTGTACTAGAGCCGGGACCACAGAGACCATTAATGGCAAACAATGTTATAATATAAGTAGCTGTAGAATCTTTATATACATGAAAGGTGTCTTGTCCGGTTGAATAGGTTCCGTCTGCCCAAGTCCAGTTAAACGCATTATTAGGCGAAGAATCAACCCCATGCACGAAAACGGTATCGTGAGAAACAGTATAGGTAAAAGCAGGGTTTACAAAGCCTACTGAAAGAATATGAATTTGCTGCCTAAGCGTATCAGACTTCAATCCATTATATCCTATTAAAGTTACATTGTATCGTCCCGTATCGGCATACTCATATATCGGTGAAACGGCGGTAGAAGTATGTCCGTCGCCAAAATCCCATTTAAAAGAATCTACACAAGTCGATTGATTAACAAAAACATCTCTGCAATTAAAATAATAAAAAGAAAGTGACATGGATGAATCGATGCTGATTACCTGCGTGAGAGAATCCAAATGGTTGTCGTAACAAGTTAAGGTAATAGAAAAGGTACCGATACCATTAAAGTAATAACAGTTTACAGAATCATTAACTGTTTTTTGTAATACTTTTTTGTGAGAAAATCCAAACAACCCAAGGGTATCAACAAATACCGTCCAGGTATATGTAGGGCATAAAATAGATTGATTGTAAAAACAAATGGTATCTCCCGAACAATCATTAATCCATGAAAAATGAGCTTGTGGTGGCGGGTTTTTTATAGGTGGTGACGGTGGCACTTTATTGTTTTGTGAAACAATGGTTGTTGTGTTAAAAAGCAAAACAAAAAAAACCATGTGTTTAAGTTGTTTCATAGTTTAGTTAATAGGGGTTGGTTTTTCGTGAAACTCGAACAACTTGCTTAACGAGACACTAAAAGCGTACTTAGCCGCTAATTGTATTCCATCATAATATTGATAGATAGGGAAATCTCCGTAAAGAGAAAATAGTAGCTCATGCCCTAAATTCATGGTTATTCCGGGTGTCGCGAATAATCGCGTGGAAGAACTGGAAGACAACAACACGTTGTTTACTATATCTGAAGCTTTGTTTTCGTTTCGAAACATCACAATCAAAGATATATCTTTATACAGTTTAAAGACAGTGGAAAGCGAATTTATATTTTCCACACCATATTGATAGCCTTGGGGGTTAACTCCATTATAATTTACTCTGGAGTTAAACATAATACTTTGTTTCTTGTTTTTAAAAGGCTTTAGCATCACATATAAAACAGATGCGCCTGAATAGGCTCCCGAACCGGGTTGCACATCTCTAGTCAGTTCTACCTTATCAACGGCAAGTTTATACGGACCTGTGGGGAGTTTTCCGCCTAAAGCCAAAGTTAGAGAAAGCACATCGTTTTTAGAATGGTAGATATTATATTTAGCAAAGAGCTCAACATCAGATAATCCTTTCCCGGCTAATTGTTGTTGCCCGATAATGGGGATATTAAAGTTTTCTGTTTTAGTTAAGTAATATCCCAAACTGCCCTGAACCGTAAATTTTTGGGTAATGCCATAAGACAGGGTTACCGAGCCATAATCCGCGTAATCGTTTGTAAGGTAATTAAAGTTGGTAGGACTGTTTCCTTTAAAATAAGTGTCGGAATAATCTCGTTTAAAAAAAGAAAACAACAACAAATCTCCTTTATCTAATACCCCAAAATTCGCGGTACCCGGGGCACAACAACCCGACGTGCATTGCGAGAATAGAGTCCCTTTAAATCCTAAAAAGAAGAAGAATACTGCTAAGCAACGCATACCTTTTTTGAACACTAACTAGAAACAGTAATAGGTACGGTAATTGTAGCGGTATGTGTTCCATCCGAAACCACACAGGTTATGGTATAAGTGCCTATGCAAGAATCGCTGTAATAAATAGCAGAGCCACTACCAAATAATTCTCCATGTGAGGTTGACCAGGTGTAGGTTAAATTACTACCTGTAGCCGTTGCGATAACTTTAGATGCCGCACCCTGCTTTATCGTGCCGGGGGTTGTTGTTATTTTTGTGAAAGAAAAAACTCCCCCTGTATTTGATGGGGTACTGGATAAATCAGAATAATTTACGGATGTGCCGGTAGGAATGACATCATTACTTTTTTTACACCCACCTAACATGAGATAAAAAACAAAAATTATATAAATTGACTTCCTCATGCCTTTATACCTTTCAAATTTACAAAAAAAAGAGACACCTGAAGTGTTAAAATAACCTGCTGTTTTGGTAAGTTTTAATACATTTGCCTGATGCAAAAGGCAAAGAAACATATAGCAATATTTTTATTGGCTGTATTTTCTATGGCTATGGCGCCTCCGGCACTATGGCACAAAGCTTTTGCTAACCACGTTGATACGGCAGATAACTATTGCAATTTTTACCACAAAGATTTAGGTACACACATAGAAGATTCGCACACCAGTTGCGATTTTTTTAAAACAAATACCCCTGTTTACGACGCGTTAACGGTTAGTAATGATGTTGCCGTTTTTCGTGTTGTAATATCCCAATACAAAGAAATAAGAGTTCATCCTTATTCCCATACTTCCATAGTAAACCTTCCGGCAAGGGCTCCTCCGATAGTTTAATTTTCCCATTTCTTTATTAAATGCGTAATTATCCAATTACGTGATTTGTTATTAAATAAATAATTTGAAAAGTAAACGATACATATTGTACGCGCTTTGTGTGATGTACTTCGGGTTAGGGCGACTAATTGCTCAAACAGATTGTTCTTACAGTCTGTCAGGGAAAGTAACCTGCAACAAGCTAAACGAAGAACTTGGCTTTGCAACGATATTTATAGAAGAGTTGAAGAAAGGTGTTTCTGCTAATGAACAAAGTCATTTTTATATAGGAAATTTATGCAAAGGAAATTATACGATACGAATTTCAAGCACAGGGCATAAAACACTTGATACGCTAATAAATCTTACAGGAAACAAAACCATTACTTTTAATTTACTTCCTGATAATGATTTAAAGGAAGTAGTAATCGAGGAGCATCAGGTAAAAAAGCAAGAGGTAGAGACTTTACAAAAAGATGAGATTAGTGGTATTGCCATAGAAAAGACAAGAGGCTTATCTTTAGGCGAAGCATTAAAAGCCATTGTAGGTGTAAATAGTTTACAAACGGGGCCCGGTATTTCCAAACCCATGATACATGGTTTATACGGTAACCGTGTTTTATTATTAAATAATGGTGTTCGGTTAGAAGGGCAAAACTGGGGAGCCGACCATGCCCCTGAAATAGACCCTTTTATCGCAACTAAACTAAGTGTTATAAAAGGAGCTGCCAGCATACGTTATGGAATGAATGCCATTGCAGGTGTAGTATTGGTTGACCCAAAAGATATGCCACATACAAGTTGTATAAATGGTGAAATAAATTTAGTTGGCGCAACAAACGGAAGGTCGGGAACCGGCTCAGGTTTTTTAGAAGGAGCTTTCGGTAAAAAATTATCCGGTTTAAGTTGGAGAACCCAGGGTACTTTCAGGAAAGCGGGAAACTTTAGTACACCTACTTATTATTTACCTAATAGTGGCATACAGGAAAGAAATTACTCAGGAGCATTCTCTTATAAAAAACAAAAATTTGGTATTGATGGCTTCTTCAGTGATTTTAATACAATGATTGGTATTTCTTGGACTTCAATCATTGGAAACTTACAGGATTTAGAAGCGGCGGCAACAAGACCAACTCCTTTATGGCCGTCCTACTTTACATACAATATAGCAAGGGGCTATCAGCAGGTTGACCACAAAACGGCAAAAGGAAAAGGGTTTTATAAATTTAATAAAGCGGGTAAATTAGAATATATATACGCGTGGCAACAAAACAGGCGTTCTGAATATGGCGATGAAGTACCTCTTGGCAATTTGTTGGGAAATACACCTGATGCCTATTTTCAACTTACCTCTACAACACATGAACTTATCTGGGAGCACCCCTCTCTAAAAAATATTTCAGGAAGTATAGGCAGTAGTTTTATTTCGCAGGGGAATATTTATCAGGGACTTGATTTCAGGGCTTTAATACCAAATTATAGGAACTATGGCGGTGGCGCATTTATTCTTGAAAAATGGAATAAAAGAAAGTTGACTATTGAAGCCGGAGCTCGGTATGACTATTTATGGATGCAAACTTATACATTGCCTTTTGGGGCAACATCTGTGCTGTTTTCAAAACCTTATACGTGGGCAAATTATAGTGCCACTTTAGGTGGTATATACAGGTTTAACGAATATCTTTCATTAAACTCTTCTTTAGGTATTGGATGGAGACCCCCTGCGCCTATAGAATTATTTGCAAATGGCATACACCAAAGTGCCGCATCCTATGAAAAAGGAGATACTACCTTAAAAGCTGAACGCTCTTATAATGCACAGGCTTATTTCAATTTCAGTTCAAAGAAGTTAGCGGCAGAAATTGGTGGTTATTACAATCTGATTAATAATTACATTTATTTGAAACCAGAGTACCCCCAGGTAATAACTACTTCGGTAGGAACGTTTCCTTTATTTCAATATACGGCAGCAAATGTTTTTTTAACCGGAGTTGATGCCAACATTAATTATAAACTTTTTAACTGGTTAACGATTAATTCTAAAACTACTTATCTGTATGCCTATAACAGAACCATTCATAATTATCTGATTTATGCGCCCGCCAATCGTTATGAAAATGGCTTTACCATTTCAAAAGCTTCGCTTGGTAAACTAAAGCAACTTTATTTTAGTTCTTCCGCTTTGGTAGTGAGCAGGCAAACTCATGTGCCTCCTAACGAAGATTATCTCCCTCCACCCGCAGGATATTGGTTATGGAATGCCGATATAGGTTTTTCAATTCCTATTAAGCAACAATTAATCAATATTAATTTTATGGCAAGTAATATTCTTAATACCGTGTACAGAGATTACTTAGACCGCTTCCGTTATTTTAATAATGCGTTGGGGCGCAATTTTACTTTACGTTTAAAGATACCATTCTCTGTGTTTAGCAAAAAACCGGATGTATAGAAATAAAAAACATACTCTGTATGCAAAGCTGATGCTGATAATCTTTTTAGCAGGGCAGGTTATTTTATATACACACCAACATGAAACAGGTAAATGTTGCGGTGAGGTATCATTGGCACATTATTCAAAAAACGGGTATCATGCGCATAAACCCGAAATACAAAATTGCTTGTTGTGCGATGTTATTACCAACAAGAAGTTATTGTTGAGCGAGTTTACCATTCCAAAAATATACTTCACTATTATACATAACCCTGTTATTTATTTACAAGAAACAGTATGCGCTACTATAAAGTTATTACAATCAAGAGGGCCGCCGATTGCTTGATAGAGATACTATATTAAAATCAGATAAATCATATTAACATAAAAAATTAAATTAAAATGAACAAAAAAATAAATAGAACATTATTTATTGCATTTGTAGTAAGTGCAATAATATTTGGTTCCTGCAAAAAAAAGGAACAAGCTGTTTCTCCACCATTACCGGGGAATGAATTTATGACCACCATAAAGTGGCGTTTTCAAAACGTATCAAATGCAAGCGATTCATGCTGGGCAGTATGGAGAGATAGTACGGTTTTAAGCAAACCTTATAAAGACACGCTTAAGCCAATAGCTCGTTTACACGCTAATTCTACGTATGCTTTAACTGTACATATCCTTGATGAAGTACATAACACCGACCTGACGAATGAAATAGGTGTACAAAGACAGAATTATCACCTTTATTTCTTTTTTAATTCTAAAGGGCTTTGTGGAACGGCTGGTCAAAATGCGACCACTAACCCTGCCAATTTTAAAGTTACTTACGAAGACCATGATAGCAACAACCCACCTTTACCTATTGGGCTTACCAACCAGGTTGCTACAACGTATACGGTTAATAGTGATAGTGCATATTGTTTAGGTTATCTAAGACATCAGCCTAATGCCAAGAATGGTACGTTTGCACCGGGTTCTACAGATTCTGAAGTACACATGCAGATTATTATTAATCCTTAAAAATTTAGAAAATGAAATCGAAGATTCACAAATTCATTAATTCAAAAATAAAAAAAGGCATGAGTAAAAAGATAACTTTATTTGTGGCGGTTTGCTTCATAAGCCTTACTGCTTTTGCACAAGATGAAGCCACCTCTAATAAAGCAAAGAGCTTTATAGGTGTTACAGGTGGTTACTCTAATCTGATGGGAAATATTACAGGAGTAAGTTATGCCGACCCAAAATCTGGTTTTGCAAACCCTAACGGATATAATGCAGGTTTGGAGGGAGCTTATTTCTTTAGTAAGTATATTGGCGTTGGGGGAGTGTTTTCATTCTCATCATTCAATATAAGTCAAAAGGGCTTAGACAGTTTAGCGGTTGGTTACCAAACCGATTTTGATAGCGATAGTGCTAAAGCATCGGCGGGAACTAAGTACAACTTCTATAACTATTTTGTAGGACCTTATTTTTCATTCCCTATAAAAAAGTTTACGATTGATGTACGAGTTGTTGGAGGGCTTACGCATGTTAGCACAGCCGAGCTTAATTTTATTGATATAGACGGGGGAAAACCACATCCGTTTACCCAAAGTATGTCAACTGCTAATGGTTTTGGTTTTCAGGCGGGCGCAGGTTTACGGTATTCTATAACCAATCATATAGCTATTAAGCTCAACGTAGATTACTATTACACCGACCCAAACATTACGATAAAAAACTCTAATAGGATTGCAAACACAGGCAGGTTGATTACCGATTATCACCAACCCATTACTGCGCTGCATTGTAACTTGGGTATAGCTTATCAGTTTGGTAAATAATATTGTTAAACATAAAAAACTAAAAATGAAACAAATAATCTTATCACTTATACTAGTTGCAGCATTATCTGCATCGTGCAGAAAGCCATATAACTGCACCTGCACTACAGCCCAACCGGGTGTGGATGTGGTTACCACGCAGGAAACCATAACTAACTTTAAAAACAAAGCCAATACCATTTGCACCAATATTGGTATTACCATAGCCGGTACTGCAACTACTACCTGCGCTATACAATAAAGGAGAAATCTTTATTGTAAAACAAATGCCCCGTTTCGATGGGGCATTTGTTTTAACCGCTAAAAAAACAAAGACATCTCTATTAAAGATGTCTCTGTTTGTATAACATTATTGGTTAATTCCCGTTACTTATCATCATACATTCTTAAGTTAAGCGGTGTTTTGCCGTCAGTGATAATTATCTTTTCGTTAGGCGATTCAGCCAAAGCCTTCATCACATCCAATGATTTGTATTTAATCATCATCGGTGTTATGGTAGAGTTTGCCAAATCCTGCACCTTTTTAGCTGCCGTTGCTTCTATCACGCTGCGCTCGGCATCCTTTTTTTGTTTTTCTATAGAGAAATCAATCTGCATACGTTCTTGCTGAATGCTGGTTTCTTTCTCGCGTTTTTGTTTTTCAAAACCAAACTCCATTTCCTTTCTTTGTTTTTCAATAGAGGCATCTGTGGCTTTTTTCTGTGTTAATATATCCACCTCCTGCTGTTTTATTTGTTGTTCAGAAAGCACTTTCTTTTCAATGGCTTGGTCTATATCATTAGGCACATCAATATCTTTTACCAACACCTGATCTATTACAAAACCATAATGCCCTATGTCTGCGTTAAGATTTCTGAAGACAGATACTTCCAAAGAATCGCGTTGGGTTCTTAAATCCATAGCTTTATAGTTTAAGCAGGTTTCTCTGGCAATAGCGCCCAGATTGCTCATCACAACCTCATCTTCATAATTCATACCCAGCGTTAAATAAATGCTGCGTATGTTTTCGGGTTTAATGTGGTAAAGCATGGTTAAACTTACTTTCGCTTCAATACCTTCTTTGGTTGGCAAAAGTGTTTTCATGGATATTTCTTTTACACGGGTGCTAAACAGTACAAAATTTGTGTTAGGTCCCACAGGATACCTACCCGCTGTGTAGTTCTTATCATCTAATGTTCCGCGCGTAACCTTTAGGCCAATTACTCCGGGGTCTATGGTTACACAACTTTGCATGATTAAAATGATAGCTAAACAAAAAACCACGATACCGCTGCGTCCGATAGAGTGCATAACTCTACACTGAACTGTTTTCACAATTGTTCTCATTTAATTTAAGATTTAAGTTTGAATTACTTGTTTTATTGTTGTTTGGTAATTCATCTGAAAACACTAACCGGTATTTTGTTTTTCAAACGGACTATCAACCTTATACTACCTCTTACAAAATCTGTGCCAAACCTTTTCAAACAGGGATGTTTTAACAAGGGTTAACAATTGAAGGGTAAAACTTTTGTCATTTCGATGGAGGAAGACAAAGAAATCTAAAGACAATGCTATTCCAGATTTCTCGCTACGCTCGAAATGACAAGAGATTCAATAAAAAATCAGAAACTACTTCTGTTTAGCTTTGTCTTTAAACACGGTAATGGTTCTGCCCGGAGACATAAGCACGGGTATTTGTCCCCATGTTTTATACTTGGCTACCAGTTCATCTTTTTTAGATTCGTCTGTTGCCGCAGTTTTCATATCAAGAAAATACTGACGGAAATTATCTATCAATTCTATACCACCCACAGGTCCGTGTCCCGGCACTACTTTTTGTATATCAAATTGCTTTGGCAACATATCAAAAGCGGTTAAATAACCCTCGGGGTCTGCCGCACCAAACAGTGCAGGGACCTGTTGGTTTAAAATCACATCGCCGCCAAACAACATTTTTCTTTTGTGCAAGTATACCATCACATCACTGGCGGTGTGTATGTTTTGAGCAAGGTTAATAATGGTTGCGGTATCATCGCCCATCTTAATATCCATTTTGGTGGGTAACCATAGGGTAGGCAGGTTTTCTTTATCAACTTCTTTCGCCCAAAACTCTTTGGTGTAGTTACCACCTACCAATATATTTTGTCCTTTATAAAATTTATTTCCTTTGGTGTGGTCAGGGTGAAAGTGCGTATTAACAACCAAAATAGGTCTGTTTCCCGCTATTTGTATCACTTGTTTAGATAATTGCTCGGCGGCATCATCTTGTTTGGTATCTATAACAATTACCAAACTATCAGAAACTAAAATACCACTGTTGCCACCACCACCTAAAACAAGGGTAAGTTCCTTGTCATACTGCAAGGTAGTTACCTGTTTCATCTTATTCATAAAGGGGCGCAGGTATATCATATATAAGGTTGCGCCAACGGCCACTATTACTAAAACAAGTACGCCTATCCACTTTAGTGTTTTTTTAAGTATTTTCATGTGTTATAATTTTGAAGCTAAAGTAGTAATTGTTTAGTTTAGATTATTCAATCGCTAATGAATTGTTTTTTTATGTAATGAATTTCCGGTGTTGCTTTAATGATTACCGCAGAGTTTGCAAATCCTGCGGAACGGGGGGCTTAATAAGTAGAATTTGTAATTAAGCTTACTTTACCAAATTCTTAAAGTAATCAAATATCAAACGGATACCCACACCCGTGCCGCCTTTGGTACGGTAAGCGTCGCGTGCTGAAAGAAACGCAGGAGCCGCAATATCAAAGTGCATATAAGGATAGTCGGTGTACTTAACCAAAAACCTTCCGGCAGTAATAGCGCCTGCAACGGGTCCTCCGATGTTTTTTCTGTCAGCAATATCCGATTTTAAAAGTTCATCGTACTCTTCCCAAAAAGGAAATTCGGCTAAACGCTCGTGTACTCTCTCACCACTTTCTTTTAATTGGTTCTTCATTTTTTCAGGAATAGTACCCATGCACACAATACCTTGCGCGCCAATAGCGGCAGCGGCCGCACCTGTAAGTGTAGAGAATTCAAAGGTGGCTAATGGTTTATATTTTTTAGCGTAGCTAAGCGCGTCGGCTAATATCATTCTTCCTTCAGCATCGCTGTTAAGCATCTCGACGGTAGAGCCATCGTGCATGGTAATAATATCTCCGGGGGCAAAGGCATTAAAACCCGGACGGTTATCGGTTGCCGGCACAAGGGCTATCACGTGCGCTTTTAATTTTGCTTTAGCAATAGCATACATTAAACAACCAACGGCTGCACCACCTGCCATATCGCACTTCATGGTATCCATACCCGCGGTTGGCTTAATACTTAACCCGCCGGTATCATACACAACACCTTTACCTATCAATACGTAGGGCTGTTTATTAACAGCTCCTTTTGGTTTGTATTCCATAATAGAGAAAGTAGGTGGGTCTACACTACCTTGGTTTACCGAAAGCAAGCCCCCCATTTTAAGCGAGGTAATTTTTGCTTTGTTTAATACCTCTACACTAAAACCTGCTTCCTTACCCATCTTCACAAAAGCATTGGCAAGGTCGGTAGCGTTTAAAATGTTGACAGGCTCATTTACTAAATCGCGGGCTTTGCAGGTAGCCTCGGCAACAATGTTTAGCTCTTCTAAATGATTTTCGGTAACATCTTTTGCATGAACAAATAAGGTATTCAGTGTGTTCTTCTCCTTCTCTGCTTTTGTTTTGTGCTTAATAAACTGGTAGTTGCCCAACAGCATTCCCTCAATAAAAGCAAGGGTAAATTTTTTATCTAAGTCGGAAGTAATAATAACGGAAATCTTTTTAAGTTCGTTTAATCCGCCTGTAATGGTATTAGCTGTTCGGCGCAGGGCTTCTTTTTGTTTTGGAGCATCTTTCTTGTCATCGGTAAGCACAACAAATACAATACGTGTAAACTGATTAACAGCCACAAACTTCTTGTCGTCTTTTAATTGTTTTTCTATGTAGGTAACCTGCTCGGCGGTTAAACCATATTCGCTTTTGTTTTTAAATGATTTGCAGAGGATAACCAGGTTATCGTCTTTAAGTGCGGATGTTTTTAAGATTGAAGTCATATATTGTGTAATTTTGAAGTGCTAAATGTAACAGAAATATCTCTGATTGATGCAAACAGATAAACTTTTATCACGCGCCCTTAACTTAGAATTTTTAAGTATTGAGGAAGGTGTTTTTCTTTTTGAGAACGCAGCCCTTACCGACCTGATGTTTACGGCGAATGAAATACGTAAACTAAAAAAAGGCGATAACAAACTAGTAACCTGGCAGATAGACCGTAACGCTAACACTACCAATGTATGTATAGCCAATTGTAAGTTCTGTAATTTTTATCGCATACCGGGTCATGCAGAAAGTTATATTACTACTATACCTGAATATAAAAAGAAGATAGATGAGTTGTTCCGTTATGGTGGCGACCAACTCTTATTACAAGGCGGGCATCATCCTGATTTAGGTCTGAGTTTTTATGTGAATTTGTTTAAAGAATTAAAGAGCCTTTATCCGCAATTAAAACTGCATTCTCTTGGTCCGCCCGAGATTGCACACATAACGAAGTTAGAGAAAAGCACACATACAGAAGTATTAAAAGCGTTAATAGAAGCCGGCTTGGATAGTCTACCCGGAGCGGGCGCCGAAATATTGAATGACAGGGTACGCAGATTAATATCTAAAGGTAAATGCAATGGCAGAGAATGGTTAGACGTGATGCGTGCAGCGCATCAGTTAAACTTAACTACATCAGCTACCATGATGTTTGGGCATGTAGAAACCATTTACGAACGCTTTGAACATTTGGTGTTATTAAGACAAGTGCAAAGTGAGAAACCAAAAGATGCCAAAGGCTTTTTAGCTTTTATTCCCTGGCCGTTTCAGGATGAAGGAACACTGCTACAACGTTTAAAGAACATTCGCAACCACGTAAGTTCAGAAGAATACATCCGTATGCTGGCGCTTAGTCGTATTATGTTACCTAATATTGAAAACATACAAGCATCTTGGTTAACGGTAGGTAAGGAAACTGCTCAACTTTGTTTGCAGGCAGGCGCCAACGATTTTGGTTCTATTATGCTGGAAGAAAATGTAGTATCGGCCGCAGGTGCGCCACACCGCTTTACTTACAAGACTATACAAAACGCTATTAAAGAAGCGGGTTATACACCACAACTACGCGGACAACAATACAACTTCAGAGAACTACCTGCTGGTATAGAAGAGCAGGTTGTTAAGTATTAAATATTGTACTACGCCTCTACCTCAGTAACAATACTTGGGAAAATGCGCACGGAGTTATCTTCTTCTCTGCGGAACTGATAGGTATAACGGTAATGACTTTCCAAACCACTCTTGTTTGGTAACCCGTTAATCATCATAATGTTTCTGTTCTTCGCAAATTTCAATAGTTCTTTTAAATAATGGGCGGATATTTGTCCTACCTCATCAATAATACAATGTACTTTAAAGTCTTTACTGCTGCGATGAGAAGACTCTTTTATAAACACATGCAACAGCGTGATGTAGATAATTGCTTTTACCAAAATATCTGTTCCGGTAGAACCAATGCTGTCTATTTTGTGCGTCCAGCCGGTTTCGTTTACCCCTTCTTTAATATTGAATTTTAATTCAAATAAATCTTGTAAACGAATTTCTTCCTGCTCTTGTTCTTTAATAGCGCTGCGCAAACTCTCCAACAATTTAACAGCACGTTGGTTAATATCACGATTCTTTCCGGTAGCAAAGTCGGTATTAAACAAACCTTCTCCATAAAAATGCCCGTGCTCATCTTTAAACTCTTCTATCTTTTTAAGCAGTTTATAAACTTTGTTATCACTTTCTTCTAACTTAATTTTAATGAACTCTATCAGCTTGCTTTCTTCAAACTCCGCCTTTTTAAAATCTTCTGCAATCAAGGAAATAATATGCTGAATTTTATGCTGCTGGTTGCTTAGCTCTTTTACTTTGGTAGCAATAGAATCGGTAACCAAACTTATTTGTGTAGCTGTTTCCGCAACCGATAATTCGATTTTATTTTCGTGAACGAAGTTGGTCAAATACCCTGCAAATCTTTCGTACTCGGCTTGTGTGGCATCATTACGAATCATAAAACCAAAGTGGTTTTCTAAACGGAACTTGCCGCTAAACTCATTTACATAACGCTGGAAAGCACCATACTCTTCATTAAAATGCGAATCGTTTTTAAGCAATTGTGTACACAAATCCATCACACTGTAATTTGTTTTCTTAGGCTCTGCACGCTCAATAATTTCGGCGTACTTATTATACACAGGTGTTTCTCTAAAGTTTTTAGAGAAATAAGAAATACCATTGTTAAACTCAATCAGTTCTTCTTCAAAGGCGCGTTTTTCCTTGTTAATATCCATGCGCTTTAAATTGTACTTACGGTTAGCTTCTTCCAAAGCTGCCGTGAGAGAATTCATTTGTTTTACAAGTTCTTCTTTCTTTTGTACAAAATCAGGAAGTTTATCAAACAATTCACGTTTATCTTTCAGGTAATCATTTACCAATTGCGCGAAGCGGTCAATTTGTTTAATGTCTTCCTGTAAGTTTTTTATTTTTTTATCGATTTCTTTTAGATGTTTGCTGTCAACCCCTTTGTCTTTATAGTTCCCTTCTTTCTCGTTGTTTAATGATTTCTCTTTATCCTCCAGCGCTTTAACGGTTTTAGATCGCTCCTCTTCTAAAGAATTTGTTTCGTCTTCCTGTCTTTGTTTTAATTCAGCAATGCGCTCATCGAAATGTTTTTTCTGCGCATCAAACTGATCGTTGAATTCGGCCAACTGCATGTTCTTTCTCTTGCTAAGAATAGAAAGCTCTTCTTCCAATAAGTTTTGTTTCTGACGATTACTGCTTAAGGATTGCTCAATCTCACTGCCCGCGCGGTTTTTCCAGTCTTCTAATTCGGTAATTAATTTTTTCTCGCGTTTTTCAGAAAGCTCTAAGCTGTATGATAACACTTTTACTTCTTCTTTTAGTTCGCCAATTTGTTTGCCAAATCTATCGGATGATAAAGCCTTTTCTTCGTTATTGGTTGTTTGAAACAGGTTTAGTTTTTCTTCCGCTTCGCGAATCTCTGCCAGCAAAACATTTTTACCCGCCTGGTATTCTTCAATAGATTTTGAAACAGCAGGCACGGTTCCTAATTCCAAACTAATGCCATAAAGTGTATCCGTAAGTTTCTCTTTCATTTCAGGCTTCAAATCAGCTCTGAATAAAATATCTTCGTTACAAACCTTACCAATCGTTTCGTGCCAGTTCTTATAGTTCTTTTCAAGATAACCATAAAAAGCATCGGCTTGTATATTTAGTTTCTCTTCAATAAGTTTTATCTCGTCCTTCTTTTTAGAGATGTAGATATTGCCTTTATCAATTTCGGCATTCAATACCGATTTTAATTTCAACTCGCTGTTCTCCCACTCCTTTTGCAGACTTTGAACCAAGTTGTTTTTAATAGCGCGCTCCGAACGGTTCTTGTAGGTAATGGCACGCAACTCGTTCAACTCAGCTTCCAAGTCCTTTATTTCTTCTTCATGGAAACGTGTACTGCGTATAACTTTCTCTTCTGATTTTAATTCGTTGAACTCAATTTGTTTTGACGTTACTTCCGAATTTATCTCAGCCAGCATTTTATCTCTGCGGTCTTTTAAATCGTTTTCTTTACGATTAAAATCATTCTTACTTAAAAGCTGACGCTCATTATAATCATTTGACAACTGAGAAATCTTAGCATTGATACTATTTAAGTAGGCGTTCTTTTCGTTCTGAACTTGTTCGAACAAGGAAGTAAACTTCAACTCCAGACTTTGTACATTGCTTGTTAACGATTCGTATTCTTTACGCGCAATGTTTAATTCAACCTGTAGTTGTTCACGCTCGTTAAACTTCTCAACGGCAGCATCAATATTCTGTCCTTGATACTCTTTTAGTTTTTTGTTGGTATCACGAATAGTGCGGTCATAATAGCCAATTTCTTCACGAATATTGTTTTGTTGGTCTTCTATATTGGCTTTTTGCAACTCATGGTCGGAGGTATGCTGACGTAATTCTTCTTCTTTTTGTTTTACCGAATTAAGCATGTTTTCGTTTTGCGTTTCAGCATAACGAAGACTGTTACCAAGCTTTTCAGACATCTCAATCTGTGCAGATTTAATCATTTTTACCTGATCGAATTTCTTTTCAATCATTTCAATCAGCTGCTGCGATTCTTTTTTCAGGTAAGTTTCAATATCCGTATACTTTTCGTTGAACTGGCGCAACTGGCGTTCTACCTGTTCTAATTTAATCCCGGATGTTTCTGTAGTAATGGCGTTTGCAATAAAATCTTTTATAAAACGAGAATCAATAGAGGATTTAGAACTTAAGAATACATTAGTAATTGATTTCGGAATGTTTTGATATTTCTCATTTCCTTTCAGAATAAAGAAATTGTTCAGGTGCTTATCCGTTTCTGTTCCGTACAAAATATTACGATAACGTTCAAAAGTGTCAATCTGGTTGCTGTAATAAATACCCGCTTTATCCAGGTTCTTTAATATCTCCTGTATTTTTACTGCTTCATCATTATCATTAAAGAAATAATCAGAACTATAAGGAGCATCCACAAAACGGAAGCAAACTTTGTTATGACGATAAGCGATTACAAAAAAGTTTTTCTCTTCGGTAGCTACTTCATAAACTATATAAGAGTTCTCATAACGGAAGTAATGCTCTTCAAAAGGTTTTTGAGAAGCAGAGATACCAAGCCCACGGCTATTTGCGCTATAAAAAAACAAAATAGCGCGTTGCAAACTGGTCTTACCAAAGTTATTAGTTCCAACAAAACAGGTGTTTCCGTTCAACTCAATATCGGTGTACTTTACGTTTGAAATGTTTATCTCAACTATTCTGTTTAAGGTTCTGTAATTAGTCATGATTTAAATTTATTTTGTTTTTGTTCGTCATTCCGAACTCGTTTCGGAATCTCCTGAGATGCTGAAACAAGTTCAGCATGACACATGTTTAATTATAAATAATTCCGGCAGTTCCTTCTGTTGTTCCGCCCTCTTCATAAATAGCAATGGCATTGATTACGTCCAACAAGTATGCATAAGAGTCAAGCACCTTATAGGTTTCAGAAGCCTCGTCTTCACGCTCTAAGAAAGAATCTCTGCTCATCAAATCACATATCTCGCGTACTTTGTTGTGCAAGGTTTCTGAACGGTATAAAGGGATTTTTTGGAGTTTTTGTTTTAAGCGCACATTGGCATTACACTCTTCTGCCAAAGCGCCTGTACGGAAACGAGTACCAATGGTAATCTTATTATCCATTGATGCAAACAAATCAATGATGTCAATGTACTTTTCAAATGTCTCCAGTTTCTTTTCTACAATGCTGTTTATCTCATCAATCTTGGAGAAATAGAAAAAATTATTGCCACGCTCAATACGATACTTAATTACACCAAAGTAGTTTTGCAGGTTTTCAAAATTCTCCGGCTCGTTAATAATATCATACAAACGGTTCATTCCGTCTTTGGTGCCATTGCTTGAAATGAAATGCCCGCGCGCCATAATGGCGAATATATCGTGGGTTTGTTTCGGTAGTTTAATATCCATCTTCTTTCTTTATAATTGTTATGCCGCCTTTTTCTCTTTTACTTTTTTAGGTAAGATAAGTGTGTAACCAATCTTACGTTTTTGCTTTTTATCATCTTCAAAATCGTACCAGTTTAGGGTAAACTTAAAATCAAGTTGCTTATCAAACTCCATAGAAATCTCAACAAACAAAGTAACACGCTCTTCAAAAGTTACATTGCCCAATGATTTCGGGAATTTAAAATCCATCAGGAACTCGAACAGATTTTTATTCTGTTTCAGGAACTTCTCTAACAACGTTTGTGTATCCAGTTTTACAAAAGCCTCAACACGGTGGTCTTTAAAGTTTGCGGGAAGCTTATCCGCCAAACGGCGAGCCATTAAGCGGGTTATCTTATACTTCTCTGCAATGCGGCCACAAAGCATGTAGCCATCATCGGTTTGTAAAAACTCTACCGATATTTTTGTACGAGGCGCTTTTACGCCATTAAACCCAAGCGGATTTAATCCTAAAACAACTTCCTTGAAATTAGTTTTGTAATGCAGTTGTCCGTGGTCTTTAACCTCTTTAATGCGCTGTACTTTTTTGTACACATCTAACTGGAACTGTATTTTGTTGATGTAATCGGTAATGTCGGTTTGTATTTCAATCAGGTAATCAAGGTTTTCAATCAGGGTATTTCTTAAAGAAGATACAATACCATACAATTCCAAATCATTCGTAAGCTCAAACAACTTACGGGTTTCATCAATCATTTCGTTTGCACGATTGATAAACTCAATAATGGTATCGCGCTTTAAACGGTAGTCTTCCAGCTTTTGTAGTTTGATACGGTAATTGCCTTCGTTCTTGTAAGTATCATCTACGTTCTTTTGCAGCTTGATAATCTCCTTACTGATAGCGCCACCAATGCGTTTTAAATATTTTTTAATGCTGCGTAAAAAGCGGTACTCATTGCCTTCCTGATAATAACGTATGTTGCGTTTAAGCTCGCTGATATAATCGCTGATGAAGCTTGGCGTAACTTCGCCTATCTCCATAAAGTCTTCAAACATGGCTATCACAGCGTCGTTTAAGCCAACCACCTGCTGGTGTTCATACAATACATCGTGCGCCACAAGCTTTTGGTATTGCTCTGCCGTGATATCTTCGCGGTTTAGTAATTCGTTTACGGTTACTGAATCGCGGTTACCAAATAAAAAATCAACCACATCGCGGTTGTAATATAATAGCGACAGAATCTCCTTTGCATTAACCTGCATTCCCATATTTGTACGCGTTTAAAGAATAGATAAAAATATAGCATTTGCATGGTATGCAAGCCATTTGGTTTTGAACAAAAAGGGGAATTAATTAACAATAGAACGCCAACCATTCTTATTGGGGCGTTCCGGCAGATTACTGCCGACAGGCTTTGCATTGCAATTTTTTGCCGATTACTAATTTGTGAGCCCTATATTTATAATCGCCGGAACGGTCTTATTGAGGTAAAACAGCAATAAGGTTGTTGCTAACAATTTTTGGTTAAGAAATTGAATGGGAACTGTGTGCTAAATTCATATTTATTGTCCATTTTTATAATCGACAATTCTACAACTCAATAATTGAAATAAGTGCGTACCCTTTTAAATTTTCTCGTAAGAAATTACTACAATTTACTTTTCATTTTTCTGTTTATCGTTTGCATCTTATTAATCTCTAAGAACAGAAACTTTCAAAGCACTCATATTATAAATTCATCGAATACTGTTTCAGCAGAGACCTTTCAGGCAATATCAAACACCAAAGAGTATCTTTCGTTAAAAGAAGAAAACAGCAAGTTAGCCAGAGAAAATGCGGGGCTACTGAACATCATCCGTTCGCGTTCATATGAATTGATACAAATCTCTTCGCTACAAAAAAACGATACGCTGTATAAACAAAAGTATATTTATACAACCGCCAAGGTAATAAACAACAGCACCAACCTGCGCAGCAATTATTTAACGCTTAATATTGGCTCAGCGCAAGGCATTACGCACGATATGGCTATTATAAACAGTGAGGGGATTGTGGGTGTTATCAATAACGTATCAAAGAATTTCTCGTCGGCATTATCTATTTTGCATAAAGACGTAAAGGTTAATTGTATGTTGAAGAAAGACGGTTCTTACGGGCCGCTTAGTTGGGAGAAGGATGATGATTATACAACCGCTACGATAACCGATATACCCATCCACGCGAAAATTAAAAACGGAGATACCATTGTTACCAGCGCATTATCATCCATCTTTCCGGAAGGAATACCTGTAGGTACTGTAAAAAGTTTTGAGCGAAAAAGCGGCGATGCCTTTTATACTGTTAAAGTAAACTTAAGTACGAGTTATAAGAAACTCAATCATGTGTATGTGATAAAAAATCTGTTTAAGATAGAGCAGGATTCGTTGGAGTTAAAATCTCAAAAGCACGATAAGGATGATAAGTGATGTGCTAAAGAACATAGGTCGTTTTACCATACTTGTGTTGTTGCAAGTGTTGATTGTAAAGAACATTAACCTTGGCAGGTATTTTATTTTCTTTCCATACATTTTATTTATTCTGCTGCTGCCGTTTAACACGCCAAAACCCGTAACGCTTATTTTAGCTTTTGTGTTGGGTTTGAGTATAGATATGTTTTATGATACACAGGGTATGCACGCCGCGGCCTGTATTACCATGGCTTTTGTTAGGAGTTTTGTTTTGGAACTATTCGCCCCGCGCGAAGGTTACGACGAGCAATTAAAACCAACCATAACCTATATGGGTGTAGGATGGTTTTCTTCGTACGCGTTAGCGCTCATCTTGGTTCATCATTTTGTGTTATTTTACATTGAGGCGTTTACCTTTCACGAATTCTTTCGTACCCTCTTACGTGTATTAGGCAGTACGGTGGCAACTTTCGGGTTTATTTATCTGATGCAATTTTTGTTTTATCGTCCAAACAGCAATCGGTTGTCATGAGCAAGAATCCTTACTTAGAGAATCGTAAGTTTATTATAGGGGGCATTTTTGTTTTGGTAGCGTTGGTTTACATTGCCCGATTGTTTTATATGCAGGTAATAGACGATAAGGCAAAACTGGATGCTCGCAATAACGCGTTCCGTTACCTGACTGAATATCCGGTGCGAGGATATATATACGACAGGAAGGGCAAGTTGCTTGTGTTTAACGACCCCGCGTATGATTTGATGGTTGTGCCTCACAATGTTTTGTCTTGCGATACACAAGCGTTGTGTAAGATATTGGAAATAGACACCGCCGGTTTTAATAAAAGAATGAAACGCGCTAAGCTAACGCCTCGAAAAGAATCTTATTTCGAGAAACAAATATCATCTGAAACATACGCCAAACTTCAGGAAAAGATGTATCGTTTTTCGGGCTTCTTTATTCAGAAACGAACGATAAGGCGTTACCCGAAAAAAATAGCGGCACACTTACTCGGATACATTGGGGAGGTAAGTAAAGCGCAGGCCGAAAAAGACCCTTATTACAAAGAGGGTGATTATATTGGAATTAGTGGTATTGAAAAATCATACGAAAAAGATTTACGCGGTATTAAAGGCACCCGCATTGTGATGGTTGATGTACACAACAAAGAAAAGGGAAGGTTTGCAGGCGGCATGTACGATACGCTTGCCATCTCGGGCAAGGCATTGTATTGTACCATAGATGCCGAGTTGCAGGAATACGGCGAGTATTTAATGCAGGGGAAACGAGGAGCTGTTGTAGCTATAGACCCAAGCACCGGAGAAATCCTTGCTTTGGTATCAAGTCCTACGTATGACCCAAATTTATTGGTGGGCAGAGAGCGTTCTAAAAACTACGGTGTGTTGCAAAGAGATACTTTGGGCATCCCTTTGTTCAATCGCGCGTTGATGGCGGCCTATCCGCCGGGTTCTATCTTTAAGTTAATAGACGCGCTAATCGGACAAAAAGAAGGGGTGCTTAAACCTTCTACGGTTTATCCTTGTTCCAGAGGATATGCCCCTATGGGCGGACACCCGAAGTGCCACGCGCATCCCTCGGGAGATTTGTACAATGCCATATCCGCGTCTTGCAATTCGTATTTCTCGTATGTATTCAAAAGTATTGTAGACCACCACCCTAACGGAAAATTTGTAGATGGTTATAACGCCTGGCGCGATAATGTAATGAGCTTTGGCGTAGGAAAACATCTGGGTTCTGATTTACCTTACGAGTTGGGAGGCAATGTACCCAGTGTAAAATATTACGATAAGGTATTCGGTCCCGGAAGATGGTTTGCCAACACCGTAGTTTCGTTGGGTATTGGACAGGCAGAGTTAACCATACTTCCGGTGCAGATGGCGAATGTGGTGGCGTGCATCGCCAATCGCGGGTATTACTACACGCCGCATATAATTAAAGCCGTGGCAGACCCCAAGAACATCAATACAAAATATGCCGAGAAACATTATTGCTCGGTACCTGCCGAGTATTTTATTCCGGTGGTAGATGGCATGGAGCGTGTGTTAAAGCCCGGTGGTACGGCATGGACATCAGCCATAAAAGATATTACCGTTTGTGGAAAAACAGGTACCGCCGAAAATCCGCATGGCGATTCGCACGCGGTGTTCTTGGCTTTTGCCCCAAAAGAGAATCCTAAAATCGCTATTGCCTGTGTGGTAGAAAACTGCGGCTTTGGTGGAGTTTTCGCGGCGCCCATAGTAAGTTTAATGATAGAGAAATATATACGCGGACATGTTACTCGCCCTGAAATGGAAAAACGTACCGCGGAGATAGACATCATTCACGGAAAAAATTTACCTACCAGCGGTCACCATTAATAAGTTTGCACCTCCGCAAACCTTATTGCCATTGGAGGTGAGCTTGACAAATAGCGCGTAAATAATTTTGGTTATATTTGAATTACTAAAAAAAGTAACATGAAGAAAATATTTATGCTTATAGCGTTAGTGTTTTGTTTGGATGGGAAAGGGCAAACAGGTAATTGCAATAATCTAGGCTTTTCTAATGGAAGCTTAACCAATTGGATTGGAAAATGGAATAATGCCGGATCTTCCGATGATACAACAACAGGCGTAACTCCTGAAGGTTATGGTAATTTAACTGTTTCAGGATTTAATTCAAGTGGGTTTAATTCTATGGGTTATGTTCATGAAATTTGTAATGGGGGTATTGATCCTCATGTGCCAATAAATATTATTCCTTCTGGACAATCTTATGTCATTCGTTTAGGAAATGACAGTGCTTATTATAATTCTATCTATGGGATTCCCACACATCCATTTAACCATCAAACTTTATCAAATACTTTTCTTGTAGATTCCTCTAATTATGCTATCACCTATTGGTATGCCGTTGTTTTTTCTGGGTCAACCCCACCCCATATTCTAACTGAACAACCATATTTTTGCGTAAAATTTTACGACGCTACTGGCTCTGAAATAGATTCCGCAAGAAATTGTATAAATCTTTTTAGTAGATATTGGGTTGGAGGGTATGATTCTTTAACTGATCCAACGGGTAATTATGAATTTGTTTATAATAATTGGACACCTGTTGGTGTTACCTTATTACCTTATATAGGCCAAAATATTACAATGACTTTTGAAACATCTGATTGTGCTTTAGGAGGGCACTTTTGCTACGCATATATTTATGCGAATTGCTATTCTAATTTAATAACAAAGTCTAATGTCTTATGTGCAGGGGGCAGTACAACCTTATTAGGTATGCCTGGTATGGCAAGTTATCAGTGGAATGGGCCTGTAACAGGTAATACACAAAATTTAACAACAAGTATTCCCGGAACATATTACTTAACTACAACATCAATTATAGGGTCTTATACCAATACAGCTTATTATACTTTAACACAAACGACAACTACCTCTCCAACGGTTAGTATACAAGTTTTAAATGACACCATTTGTGCAGGATCTACTGCAACTTTAACTGCTATAGGTGCTAATACATACACATGGAATAATAATGCAACTACAAACTCCATATCTGTATCACCTACAAGTGATATGACTTATTCCGTAATAGGAATTGATACAGCTATTGGTTGCATTAATAATACAAGTGCTGTTTCACAATCTATTTATATAAAAACTTGTACAACTGCCGGCATTAATAAATTATACTTAAGTAGCCAAGTCTCAATATACCCCAACCCCAACAACGGTAGCTTTGTTATAGAGCCAAGCAATGCAACAAAACAAAGTATGCAAGTGTATGATGTAAACGGTAAACTTGTATTAAGCCAAACCATAAACGGCAAAACAACTATAGATGCCAGCACTTTAAACGAGGGTGTTTATAATATAAGCCTCATTAGCAATGAGGGCGCGGTAAATAAGAGGGTGATTATTCTTCGCTAATAGATAGATTTCTCAACTTCACTCGAAATGACAAGAGATTGCTTCCCTTCGTTGCTTTCTCGAAATAACGAAAAGCCTTAAAGCATCCTTATAATCAAATCAGGCAACAAGCCTATTACAATAGTAATTACGGTAGTAATAGCCAATAACATGGCGTGAGAAGAATCTATTTGCAGGGGTTCTTCGGTATGCGGTTTTTTAAAGTACATGGCAATAATTACTTTAAAATAATAATACACACCTACACAGGAAGTAAGCACAGCTAATATCAACAACCATTTAAACGAACTTGCCATAAGTGTAGTAAATATAAAATACTTGGCAAAGAAGCCTGCTGTTACCGGTATTCCCGCTAAAGAAAGCATGGCAATTAACATGCCTAGGGCAATCATGGGGTTGCGTTTGGCAAGACCGTTAAAGGCTTCGAAACTGGTATCGCCATTTTTGCTTACCTGATAAAGTACTGTGAAGCTTGCTATAGAGCCTATTGAATAAGCCAACGTGTAATACAAAATTGCCTGAACAGAGAAATGCGCGTTAACCGCCAAGATAGCCATCAGCATAAAGGCCGCATGACTGATACTTGAATAAGCCAGCATGCGTTTTACACTGCTTTGTGAGGCTGCCGTAATATTTGAAATAACCAGTGATAATGCTATAATAATGCTAAGTGCCACACTCCAGGTTTCGTTAATGCCACCAAAGCCGATTAGGAACAAACGCATAAAGGCAGCAAAGGCAGCTGTTTTAACGATGGTACTCATTAATGCGGTAATTACAGTTGGAGAACCTTCGTACACATCGGGTGCCCAAAAGTGGAAGGGAGCAGCACTTACTTTAAAACACATAGCTACCAACATCATAATAACACCTGCATAAAAAAACACAGGTAAATTGCCTGCTGATATTTTAGAACGCATCAGCATAATATCAAAGGTTCCGGTTGCTCCGTAAATTAAGGCAATACCAAAAAGCAAAAAGGCCGAAGCCAAAGAACCCATAATTAAATATTTAAACCCGGCTTCGTTCGATTTGATGTCGTTCTTTTTACTTGCCGCAAGCACATATAAAGGAATGGATAGAATTTCAATTCCTAAGAATAGGGTAGTCATATTACTGAAAGCTGTTAGCATTAACCCACCCGTAATAGCAAACAGTACCAAAGCAAAATGGTCGGCTAAGGAAGTTTCGTTATTAAAGTAATCATTAGCTAAGATAAACCAAAAGAAAGCAGTGATGAGAATTACTCCGCTAAAGGCAAGGGCAACATTATCAAAACGAATCATGTTATTGAAATGTTCAATAGACATGTTGTTGTTAAATTCCATGAAGTTAGCTGCATAAGCAACCAATATTCCTAACAGCACAATGGGATAAAGCAGGCGTTTGAATTTAAAAATCTCAGCCAGCATGGCTAAAATTCCTAATCCGCTTATAATAAAAAGTCCTTTCATATAGTGATTTACGATTTTTAGATTGACAATTTATTTATTTTTGCTGTTACTATTTGATTTGGCTGTTCTTGCGGAAGCGGAAAAAATCTTATTCAGTTCGTTTGCTTCTTTCAATAATGGTTCTACTGATTGGGTTTTTGCTTTGCCATAAGCTTTAAGTATATCCAACCAATATTCTGATTCATCAGCTTCTTCTTCAACAATTTTTAATTTATTAACGAAATCAGCAGGTGATTTTGCTTTACAAGCAGAACGATAATTCGCACCAACAGAAGTGCATGATTTTATCAATTGATAACTTACCACATCATGCGATTTGCAAGGGGGTAATTCATCAATCATTCGCATTACATCAATGGCAAAAGTAAAAGCTCTATTTTTTAATATTTCAGGAGTCATGTATTCAAATAATCAAATCATAAATTTTTAAATCGTCAATAATTTTAATAATGCTTTTACAGCAGGTTCAGCCAAATCGTTTAATGGTTTTGGATACACGCCAAATGCAATCACAGCTAAACATATAATCATTAAAACGGCTTTATCGGTATCTGCTAAAGAACCAAAGGTTACTTCATTCGCTTTTTTCTCGCCCAACATAATTGCCTGATAACTGCGCAACATATATACCGCACCCAGTATTACAGTTAACCCAGCAAAAGCTGCCAACCAAGCACTGTATTGAAACACACCGTTTATTAATAAGAACTCGCCCACAAAACCATTAGTAAGAGGAAGTGCTACGGAGCCTAACAAGATGATTAAAAACAATACTCCAAATTGTCCATTCATGCTGCGGATGCCACCTAACTTATCTATATCGCGTGTGCCGGTATGACGAATTAAAATATCGGCAATTAAAAACAAACCAACTACGTTAATACCATGACTTAGCATTTGAATAACCGCGCCTTGCACACCCTGCTGATTAGCCGATAAAATTCCTGCAGCAATTAAACCAACGTGGGCAATAGATGAATAAGCGATTAAGCGTTTATAATCCTTTTGAACGATGGCAATGCAGGATGCGTATATGATTCCTACCACCGCAAAGCCCATAGCTACTCCGCCCCATTTAGCCAAAGCCAAAGGAGCAATAGGCAATAACCATTTAATTAAGCCGAAGGTTCCCATTTTTAGCATAATACCCGAAAGCAGCATGGTGCCTTGTGTGGGTGCGGTTACGTAAGTATCGGGCTGCCAGGTGTGTAAGGGAAAGATGGGCATCTTAATGGCAAAAGCAATGAAGATGGTCCAGAAAACAAATGATTGCTGACTAAGATTTAAACTTCTTCCGGCCGCATATAAATCATTTATGGCAAATGATTTTATACCTGTATCTATACCTGTGTGGTTGTATAAAAAGATTAAGCCAATCAACATAAACAAAGAACCAAACAACGTATATAGGAAAAACTTGAAAGTAATTCTCGCACGATTTTCTCCGCCCCATAATAAGCAGATAAAATAGATGGGGATAAGTGCTAATTCCCAAAACACATAAAACAGAAATCCATCGTTTGCTACAAATACACCCACTAATGCACTTTGCATCATTAGTATCAACGCATAAAAAGAATTCGGTTTATCATACGTAGTTTTGAAAGAGGAAAGTATAATAAGCGGAACAAGGAATGTAGTCAGCAACACCAACAGCAAACCAATTCCATCTAACCCAACCGCAAACTTAATTCCAAGAGACTCAATCCAAGTGCAATTAAGGCTTAGCATATCCATGTTAGAGTTACCTCTAAACCAAACATAAGCCAACAAACTAATGCCAAACTCTACTAACGAAAAAACAAAAGCAATTCTTTTAGCTCCATCGCCTTTTATAAAAAACAACAGCAGCGATGCCAGTAAAGGAAATAATATCAGAAAACCAATTAACATATCTTTCTCTATTTTATTAAACTAAAAAACAGTATAGTAATTATTCCAACCACCATAGCCATAATGTAAAAACCAATATGACCGGTTTGTAATTTGCGCAATTGTTGCGATTTCCATTTTGTGATATCGCCCATACCGTTTACAATTCCATCCAGTATTTGTTTGTCAAAGAATTTATAAAACACCTGTGATATGGCATCTAAAGGCTTGCGTATAATCGCATCATAAAACTCATCTACATAAAACTTATGGAAGATAACTCGTTGGAAAGGTTTCATATCAGCTTCTTTCTCAGCAGGCAATACTTTGTATTTCATAAACATTTGATAGGCAAAGTATATAGTTGAAATAGCCACGCCCACTGCAATAATCATCAAGGTCCATTCTGTTTCATGCGATAAAATGCTTGGGTTTTTGCGGATGATAATAGGATCTAAATTTTCACTCATCCAGTTCTTCATTCCCCAGAACTCTGGCATGCCTAATAATCCTCCAAAAACAGTAAGTGCCGCCAATACCATTAAAGGAATGGTCATAGATTTTGGTGATTCATGTAAATGATGCTCCTGTTCGTGCGTGCCGCGAAACTTGCCATAGAAAGTAAGGTACAACATACGGAACATATAAAAAGCAGTACCTAAGGAAGCAATACTGCCTACAAACCAAAGCAGTTGGCTATGTTCGTACGTATGCGCTAAAATCTCATCTTTAGAAAAGAAACCTGCAAAAGGAGGAACACCACTAATGGCAATCGTTCCTATAAGCATAGTAAGAAAAGTAACGGGCAATGCTTTTTTCAAACCGCCCATTTTACTAATGTTTTGTTCGCCACCCATAGCGTGAATAACAGAACCAGCCCCTAAGAATAATAAGGCTTTAAAGAAAGCGTGCGTAGTTACATGAAACACTGCGCTGCTATATGCACCCACACCTAACGCCAAGAACATTAAACCCAATTGCGAAACGGTAGAATAAGCCAATACCTTTTTAATATCCGTTTGAAGAAGGGCAATAACTGCTGCAAACAAAGCGGTAAGGGCACCAATTACAGCTACAACTTCGCTGGCTGTTTCTGATATGGAATAAAATACATTTGAACGAACCACCATATAAATTCCGGCAGTAACCATGGTTGCCGCATGTATTAAAGCAGATACCGGAGTCGGACCCGCCATGGCATCAGGTAACCAGGTATAAAGTGGTAGCTGTGCGCTTTTGCCCATAGCGCCAACAAATAATAAAAGTGCAATTGCTGTAACAGTAGCTGTAGGAATAGAAGCGGCTTTGCCAAATACTTCGCCAAAAGTAATGCTGCCAAAATTCACAAAGATTAAGATGATACCTAACAGAAAACCTAAATCACCAATGCGGTTCATAATAAAAGCTTTATTGGCAGCTTTGTTATAAGCGTCATTCTTAAACCAAAAGCCAATAAGCAGATACGAACACAAACCAACACCTTCCCAACCCACAAACATAATCAGGTAGTTATTGCCAAGAACCAACAATAACATAAAGAAGATAAATAAATTCAAATAAGTAAAGAAGCGAGAGAAACCTTCGTCCTCATGCATATATCCGGTAGAATACACATGAATTAAAAATCCAATTCCTGTAATGATAAGCAGAAATAAACAAGAAAGAGGGTCAACTAAAAACGAGAAAGGAATTTTAAGTGTACCGGAATTAATCCAAGAAAACAATTCAACCACATTTGATTTTTGCTGCGAAGCGCTAACTTCCATAAAAATTAAAACAGCAACTATAAAAGAAGCCAAAACAGAAATGCAGGCAATGGCACCCGACATACTTTTGCTCATTTTCTTACCAAAGAATCCGTTGATTATAAAACCTATCAAAGGAAACAGAGGAACAAGACCAATTAACTTTATCATACTATCATTTACAATTTCATTATTTACAATTTATTGATTTCAGATTGCGCCTTTAAATAACCAAATCGTCAATCTAAAAATCGTCAATTCACCATCAATGCTTTAGCTTACTTAACAAATCAATATCAATACTTTTAATATTTCTGTAAATCATACTTAATATAGCAAGTCCAACAGCAACCTCAGCTGCAGCCACTGCCATAATAAAAAATACAAATACTTGTCCGTTTGCATCATTATGCAAGGTAGAAAAAGCCACCAATAAAAGATTAACCGCATTCAGCATAAGCTCAATACACATAAAAACAATAATGGCATTTCTGCGAGCCATAACACCTACCGCACCTATAATAAAAAGGATGGTGCTAAGCATGATGTAATAGTTAATTGGAATTGTATTAATCATATCTTATTTAATTTCTTTTTTACCTAACATTATTGCACCCACCATAGCTGCCAATAATAAAACAGAGGCTATTTCAAAAGGGAATAAAAACTCACCAAATAAAACCTTACCTAAATTCTTTACCAAACCTATTTGTGAGGCACCTGACTGATGTAATTGTAATTGCTCGGCACCTTTTAAACTTCCCACCAATACAACTAATAAAACTCCGCCAATGCAACCTGCAATAATTTTTGAAATAAGCGTTTTTTGAGGTTCAGTATCTTCATTCAAATTCATTAGCATGATTACGAATAGAAACAACACCATAATTGCTCCTGCATAAACCACAATATGTACTACTGCTAAGAATTGCGCATTTAACACTAGATAATGACCTGCGATACAAAAGAAAGTCAGTACCAAATACAACACGCTGTTTACCGGATTACGCGTGAACACTACCATAAGCGCAAACATAATAGCAAGAAACGAAAGTATTCCGAAAAGCCACTGAGTAATTGTATATCCTAACATATAATATTTAATGTTTTTCTTTTAATTTCTTTCCGTCGTAAAGCTCGTTGTGTTTTAATCCGGGTGTCTTTTTAAATTCCAATACTTCAGGGGTTTGACGTTTTGTTACATCAATCCTTTCCGTCATCTTCTCTACTAACTTATCTTTTCCGTAAATAAAATCTTCGCGCTCAAATTCAGTATCCACAATTCTATCGGTTAAGAAAATAGCTTCTTTCGGACAAGCTTCTTCGCACAAACCACAAAAAATACAACGCAGCATATTTATCTCATACTTAGCAGCATACTTTTCTTCGCGGTATAAATGCTCTTCTCCTTTTTTGCGTTCAGCACTCTCCATGGTAATCGCTTCGGCAGGACAAGCAACAGCACACATACCGCAAGAGGTACAACGCTCTGCACCATTATCATCGCGCTTTAAAACATGTTGTCCGCGATATACAGGTGCCATGATTCGTTTTTGCTCAGGGTAACGGATAGTAGCAGACTTCTTAAAAAGGTGACTAAGCGTAATGCTCATTCCTTTGAAAACAGCAGGCAAATAAAGTTTCTCCATAGCGGATTGCTCTTTATTTGATACTACTTTGCTTCTATTAGTAAGTTGTAAAGCCATGCTTAATTTTTAAATATTGCTACAATTCCTATAATAATAACGGCATAAAATTCTACTGAGTATGCTAACTGATATACTATTTTAAATCCTTTCATTTTTTATTTGCTAAAATAATACATACCCAATGTTGTTAAAGCTAAGTTCACTAAAGATAATGGAATTAAAACCTTCCAACCTAAATTCATTAATTGATCATAACGGAAACGAGGCAGTGTCCAACGAACCCACATAAACAAACAGATGAATACTACAATCTTTGTAAAGTACGCTCCGAAGCCAATCAACGAAATCCAGATAGAACCTTCCTGCAATCCCATGGCATTATATAATTCGTGTGCAAATGGGAAGTTATACCCGCCAAAGTAGAAGGCTGCCATTACTGCCGATGAGATAAACATATTGATGTACTCGGCAAATAAATACAATCCTAATTTCATTGAAGAATACTCTGTGTGATAACCACCTACCAACTCGCTTTCGCATTCAGCCAAATCAAAAGGGGCACGGTTTGTTTCTGCCAATGCACAGATAAAGAATATTAAGAACCCTAACGGCTGATACACAAAATTACAAACACCTGCATCTTGTTTCTCTACAATTTCATGTAGACTTAATGTACCGCCTGAAGTAATAATCAACGCAATAACGGCAATCCCCATGGCAATTTCGTAACTAATCATTTGCGAAGAAGCACGAATAGCACCCAGCAAAGCAAACTTATTGTTAGATGCCCAACCGCCAATCATAATGCCATAGACACCAATAGAAACAACTCCCAATAAATACAACACACCAATATTTATGTCAGTAATTTGAAAAGCAAAATTTCTTCCGCCAAGCACGAAATCTTTACCCCAGGGAATTACAACCGAAGTCATACAGGCGGTAACCATAAATAAACAAGGGCCTAATATGAAAAGGAATTTATTAGAAACATTCGGAATGATCTCTTCCTTAAAGAACATCTTTCCACCATCGGCTAAAGGCTGTAATAAACCAAATGGACCAGCTCTATTTGGACCCACACGGTCTTGCAGAAAAGAAGCGAACTTACGTTCCCACCAGGTTGAGTAAGCAGCCACACCCAAAGAAATCCCGAAGATAACTACACACAAAACCGCTTTATATATTACAAATGCTAACATATCTTAGGGACGTTTATCATAATTCATAAAACCTAATGCCTTTTGATGCTTTAATATCTCCACCTCTTTTTCATTCAAATGCTCGTATTTATTTTGAGATATAACCGAGTGATGAGAAATTGGAGATGGGCCTTCAATTACCCAATCTGATTTTCTCTTATGTTCAAAACGACAATCATTGCAAATAAAATCATCTGCCTCACCCCACTGGTCTTTACGAGCGGTGACGCGCAACACATCTTCGCCTTTAAACCACAAACGAACTTTACCGGTACACTTATCACACTTACGATGCGCTTCAACAGGTTTGGTAAACCATACACGTTGTTTAAAGCGGAACGTTTTATCAGTCAACGCACCAACCGGACACACATCAATTACATTACCCGAAAAATCATTTTCAATTACATTCTCAATATAAGTAGAAATCTCAGCGGCATCACCACGGTGCATAACACCATGCACACGATTATCTGTAATTTGGTCGGCAACCTTTACGCAACGGAAACACATAATACAACGCGTCATATGAAGTTTGATATATTTTCCAATATCAATCATATCAAATTCACGGCGTTTAAACTCATAACGTGTTTTTACAGAACCGTTGTTGTAACCTAAATCCTGTAAATGGCACTCACCTGCCTGGTCACAAACAGGGCAATCAAGCGGGTGATTAATTAATAAAAACTCCACAACACCTTTTCTTGCTTCCAATAAATCAGGCGAAGTAAAATTCTGTACTTCCATACCATCCATAACCTCTGTGCGACATGATGCTACAGGTTTTGGCATGGGGGTAGGGTTAGCAGCACTGCCTTTAGTTACCTTCACAATACAGGTACGGCAATAGCCACCGCTTGTTTTCAGCTTGGTGTAATAACACATGGCCGGAGGCGCCACCTTAGGCCCAATCATACGTGCGGCTTGAAGTATGGTGGTTCCTTTGGGTACGTCTATTTCTATTCCGTCTATTGTAACTTTTGGCATCTTAATCTTATAATCTAAAACTTATTGGTACATTATAATACACTCTTACTGGGCGACCATTTTGTTTTCCTGGGCTCCATTTAGGCATGCTTTCGATAACACGTAAAGCCTCTTTATCACAATTAGGACCATCTTTTACTCCTTTCAAAACTGTTACGTGACTTATAGAACCATCTATTTCTACTACAAATTTTATAAAACATTTGCCTGATATACCAGCTTTCTTTTCTTCCTTAGGATAATTTACATTTGCCTGAATATAACGCATCATTTCAGAAGGTCCTCCAGGAAATTCAGGCATCTCCTGGACAACAGTATATATAGTAGAATCCTTTTGTCCAAAGCAATTACTTATTAAAGTACAAAACAAAAATATGTATGCTATTTTTTTCAAATTAACGTTTAAATCCTATTTGTTTACGTTGTTTAATCTTTTCCTCCGTTTTTTTAATATCCATCAAATAATTTAAGGCTTCGTAAACATCGGAAAATTGTTTGTTATATTTTTTCTCCAACTCTTCCAGTTTTTTAGCTAAATCCGCATGTTGCAACAACATTTGCTTAAACGCTACAAACACGCGCATAATACTGATATTTACCTGTATTGCCTTTTTGCTTTTTAAAACACTGGATAACATGGCTACCCCCTGCTCGCTAAAAGCATAGGGCAAATATCTTGTTCCGCCCCAACTTGAGGTAACAAATTGTGACCTCAAGTGCAGGAATTCCTTTTCAGTTAATCGAAACATAAAATCTGCCGGGAAGCGTTCCAAATTTCTTTTAACCGCCTGATTCAATGCTTTAGTTTCTACTTCATACAAAGCAGCCAAATCAAAATCAAGCATAACCTTATGGTTACGGATTTCGAATATTTTGCTTTGTATGTTTTTAATCAACATATCGCTATGCGTTTGCTAATTTATTTAACCTACTATAATGACTCACGTCATCAAACTTTTTCTTCTTTGCAACATCAATAAACTCTTGTTTAAAGTGACGGATGGCAGCAGCTACTGGCCATGCAGCAGCTTCACCAAGCGGACAAATAGTTTTTCCTTCTATCTTGCTTTGTATATCCCACAACAAATCAACATCACTTTCGTTAGCAGTTCCGTTAATAAACTTCTGTAATATTTTCTCCATCCAACCTGTTCCTTCACGGCAGGGAGAACATTGTCCGCAAGATTCATGATGATAAAAACGGGTAAATGTATATAAGTTTTTTACAATACTGGTATCTTCATCCATTACAATAAACCCACCTGAACCCAACATGGTTCCTGTAATAAACCCACCATCGCCCAAACTTTCGTAAGTCATTAAACGAGGCTCGCCTTTGGCAGTTTTTAATATTAATTCAGCAGGAAGAATAGGAACCGAAGAACCTCCTGCCACAACTGCCTTTAGTTTCTTCCCGTTACGGATACCTCCGCAATATTCTTCGCTAAATATAAATTCTTCAACTGGTAATCCTAATTCCAATTCATACACACCGGGTTTATTGATATGCCCTGATGCAGAAATTAATTTTGTTCCGGTTGATTTACCGACACCAATTTTAGCATACTCTTCTCCCCCATTGTTTACAATAGGAACAACCGCAGCAATAGTTTCAACATTATTTACCACTGTAGGGCAACCCCACAAACCTGCTATGGCAGGGAATGGAGGTTTAATACGCGGGTTACCACGTTTACCTTCCAATGATTCTAATAGTGCTGTTTCTTCTCCGCAGATGTATGCACCTGCACCAATCTGCATGTGCAAATCAAGCGAGTAATTAGTCCCTAAAATATTTTCACCAAGCCAACCGGCAGCGTAAGCTTCTTTAATGGCTTTTTCCAAAATGCGGTGCACATAAAAATATTCTCCGCGAATGTAGATGTATGAATTACGCGCGCCTAAAGCATACGAAGCGGTAATCATTCCCTCAATTAAAGCATGAGGATGGCGCTCCATTAAATACCTGTCTTTAAAAGTACCGGGTTCAGATTCATCTGCATTACAAACCAAGTAACGGGGCACACCTTCGGGCTTTGCCAAGAAAGACCATTTTAATCCGGTTGGAAAACCTGCACCACCCCTACCACGCAAGCCCGATTTTTTAACCTCTTCGGTTACCTGCTCAGGTGCCATGGTTTTTAAAGCTTTCTCCACAGAAGCATATCCGCCATGCGCACGATACACATCAAGCGTGTGAATGTTTGGAACGTGGTCGTTATGTATTAAAAGTTTTTTGCCCATTTAGTGTAATGGCTCTATTTTATTAAATGACTGATCTTGTTTGCCTTTCTCCCAATTTTCTACCAATTCTTTTTGATGGATGGAAGCCCATTCAACAACCAAAGCTAATGCTTTTGGCGGAAGTGAACCTTCCATCAAAGAAAAATCCTTAATATTTATTAATGCCTTGAACTCTGCATATTTCACATGAAAGTGAGGTGGATTATGCTCATTCCAAAACATATAAATCAAAATTCCATAGAACGAACTAATTACAGGCATTACGCTTTGTTTTTATTTTCTGAAACAAACTGTTCAAACGTTTTACCTGTAATAATCAAATAAGGATTTAATGGATCTATATCCAACTCATCATCCCATGTTGGGGCACCAAACTCCCCTATTCTAACATTATTAAAAAACGATACATCTTTAAACTTTTCGAAAACACCCTTACCCACAATTCCTGATAAATCAATATCCCCCTCAACTCCATCATTATACTTTACATGAAGTTTGTATTGTGGAAGGGGTTTTATATCAATAATCTGTATCATTTTTATAATGTATTTTGATAATCTAAATCTGTGTAACTTCTTTGTCTTCCTTCTGAACGATACTTCTCAATTAAAGAATCTACTTTCTCATAGGTTAAATTCTCATGATACGACGCCCCACATTGTAACATAGGTGCCGTACCGCAAGAACCTAAACACTCAACCGTCTTCAAGGTAAACATACCATCTTTGGTGGTTTCTCCATCTTTAATATTTAATTTCTTCTCGATATATTTTACAATATCTTCTGCACCGCATAACCAGCAGGAAGAAGTACGACAAACTTCCAACGTACATTTACCGACCGGTTTAAGGTTGAACATAGAATAAAAAGAAGCCACTTCAAAAACCTCAACGGGCTTTATTTTTAAAAACTCGGCTACATAATCCATTGCTTCCGGACTAAGCCATCCGCCAAATTCAGCTTGTGCAATATGAAGAATAGGAATAACGGCAGACTTCTTTTTATCAGCAGGATAACGCGCCAATATTTCCTTTGCAGCAATCATAGCATTTTCACCAAAGTGAAGAGACTTTCTTTTTTCTTTATCAAAATGTTGTGCTCCGTGTACTTGTGCGCTCATCTTTCTAATACAATTTTATGCATCCAGTTCGCCTGCAATTACGTTCATACTACTCATGGTTATAATCGCATCACTTAACATACTTCCTTTAATCATTTCAGGATATGCCTGATAATAAATAAAACATGGTCTGCGGAAATGCAAGCGATAAGGTGTTCTGCCCCCATCGCTAACCAAATAAAATCCTAACTCACCATTACCGCCTTCCACACAATGATAAACTTCTCCGGCAGGAATATCTGTCTCACCCATCACTATTTTAAAGTGATAGATAAGCGCTTCCATGTTATTATAAACTTCTTGTTTGGGCGGTAAATAAAAATCAGGAATGTTAGCGTGGGTTGGTCCATCGGTAGGCATGTTCTTTAAAGCCTGCTCGATAATCTTTAACGATTGCCACATTTCTTCCTGACGAACCATAAACCTGTCGTAGGTGTCTCCGCTGGTTCCAACAGGAATAATGAAATCAAAATCTTGGTAGGATGAATACGGATTTGCTACACGCACATCGTAATCAACACCGGCAGCACGAAGGTTAGGACCGGTGAAACTATATTCCAAGGCCATCTCGGCAGTAATGGAACCACAGTTAACCGTGCGATCCATAAAAATTCTATTGCGTTCTAACAGATTAGCAAACTCTTGTAAAGCTTTAGGATATTCTTTTACAAAGTTGCGAATCTTATCCCAGGTCTTGGCAGGAAAATCAGTATCAAAGCCACCAATACGACCAATGTTAGTAGTTAAACGTGCACCGCAAATATCTTCGAAGATGTCGTAAATTTTTTCTCTCCACTGGAAGATGTAAAGGAAGCCCGTCATAGCTCCGGTATCAACACCAATTACGGAGTTACAAATAAGGTGGTCGGCAATACGCGAAAGCTCCATAATGATAACACGCATATATTCTGCACGTTTAGGAAGCTCTGCTTTAATTAGTTTCTCAACCGTCATGTACCAACCAAAGTTATTGATGGGCGATGAACAGTAATTTAATCTATCGGTAATGGGAGTAATTTGTGCATAGGGGCGGCGTTCTGCCAGTTTCTCGAAAGCACGGTGAATATAACCAACAGTAGGAGTAGCCTCGTGGATAATCTCCCCATCCATCTTCAACACATTCTGAAAGATACCATGTGTAGCAGGGTGTGTAGGGCCAAGGTTAAGAATATGATATTCTTTCTCGATGGTATCTTCGGTTGGAGGAATTATATTTTTAATTTCTTTCTTACTCATTTGTAAATCTTATCGTCCGAACATTTTATCACTCTTATCATCACGGGTCTGATCTTCCAACGGATACTCTTTTCTCAAAGGATGAATGTTCATCTCATCTACATTTAAAATACGTTTCAGGTTCGGATGCCCTTTAAACTTCACGCCAAAAAAATCATAGGTTTCACGCTCCATCCAGTTGGCACCTTTCCAAAGGTCGGTAGCAGTTGGTATTTCAGGATTAGCCATCGGGAAGAAAGTCTTTACGCGTACGCGGAAATTCTTGCCCATGTTGTGCAAATGATAAATAACACCCAAGTGTTTCTCATCAGGCGTTTGAAAGCCGGTTAAATCGGTAAGGAAATGGAAGTTTAGTTCTTCATCGTTTTTTAGAAACGACAATACATCGTGTATGTGTTCTTTATTGATTACAAAAACAGGGAAATCGTACAGCAGTTCAGCAGACTCGATGCTGCCATGAAACTTTTCTTTCAGTTTGGTGTTTACAAGCTCTAACAGTTCTGCTTTCTCCATTATTCCATTCCGTAGCTGTTCAACATTCTTTTATATTCAGCCGAGTCGCGGCGACGAAATGATTCGTTCTTGGCCAACTCCTGAATCTTCAAAATACCTTCAATAATTTGTTCCGGACGCGGAGGGCAACCCGGCACATATACATCTACCGGAATAATGCGGTCTATACCCTGCAACACGCTATAGGTATCAAATATACCACCGCTGCTGGCACAAGCCCCTACCGAAAGAACCCATTTTGGTTCTGCCATTTGCTCATAAACCTGACGCAGGGTTGGACCCATCTTTTTAGCAATGGTACCCATCACCATCAGCATATCTGCCTGACGGGGAGAAAAACTTAAACGCTCGGAACCAAAACGAGCCAAATCATAATTACTAGCCATGGTTGCCATAAACTCTATACCGCAGCAAGAGGTAGCAAAAGGCAAGGGCCATAATGAATTAGCGCGAGCCAAACCTATAACATCTTCTAACTTAGAAGCAAAAAAACCGGGACCTTCAAGTCCCTCAGGGCTTTTGGCTATTTCCAGTTTTGTGCGTTTTGTTAATTCTTTGCTCATCTTAATCCTAAATTAACATTAGTCTTCCCACTTCAATGCTTTTTTGGCAATCATGTAATAAAAGCCTACCAACAACAATGCCACAAACGAAAACATTTCTATAATACCCAAACCGCCCAGCTCTTTAAAGTTTACTGCCCAGGGGTACATAAAGATAACCTCCACATCAAACAACACAAATAAAATGGCAACCAAAAAGTATTTAATAGAAAATGGCAAACGGGCGTTACCCTGAGGCTCTATACCGCACTCAAAGCTATCTAACTTAATTTTTGTTTTGCGTTTTGGGCCTAAAAGGTGGGTGGCTACCATGGTGGTTACCACAAAACCTGCGGCAACTAAAAACATTAAAATAACGGGTAAATAATCAATAGGTGAGTTTGCAGCCATATTATTGATTTTTAAATCGGGACAAATTTAGCATCTCCTTTTGAAAAGCGAAATTTTATTAGATAATAATTCACTAAAAGCAAAAAAACGGATGGTTTTGCCATTAAAAATAAAGCCACGGATTTCGCAGATTAGCACAGATTTATATCTGTGTAATCTGTGGCAGATTTTCTAAATTACTTTTTAGAAAGCAGTTTGTTGTACTTTTTTAAAAGCTGGGTATGCTCTTCTAATAAGGCGTAATATTTCTTCTCAAAATCGGGTTGGTAGGTTGCGGCTTCTTCCTGCGAGTTAGCTTCAAATTCTGCACGGTGCAGCCGCTTGTATTTTTTAAGGGTTTGTATGCTGTCAGAAAAATCGTGATGAATAAACTCGCCAATGGTTAATATTAAATTAAGGTCAATGCTTTTTTGTTGAAACAGGTTATAAATATGCTGACGGGTATAGCCTGTTTTGCGGGCTATTTTGCTTATGGGTATGGCGCTTTGGCGTATTGCCCGTTCTAATATCTCGCCGTGGTGTTGGGTTTTCATGTTTTTACCCCAACAAAGCAATAGGCGGTTATATAAACAATAATTTACGTTTATTTTACAATAGTGTAAAAATCAGATATATATTTGTTGTAGGTTATGACTAGTATTGCACATAACGTTTTGCAGCCTGATTTTCGAGCGGGTTTTGAAACGACCAAAGTCGCATTGCAATAACGTTTTATAAAAGTAATAAATTTTCTTTACGTACTTCGCCGCCATTGGGTATTGCTTGCTGTTAGCTGCTGCAACTGTTACAAAAACTACGTTCTGCTGTTCCCTGTGTCCACTGATTACCCAGCGACGAATTTAGAACTCAATGGGAATTTCAAAGTCAAGAGTCTTTCGGCCATTTTCTAGAACTGTCCCCTTGACTTTCATAAATCTCTTTTTTGTCTTTTCTAAAACACCAATATGAAAAGTATATCGCTTGCCTGTCATATGTGTTAAGTCTGCAGTTTTTTCAAGTGTTGAATCGCTAGGTTCTGTTAGTTGCCATGAATGCGCTTTCCATTTGCTTTGAAAAGCGTTATTAGCATCAGTGATATCTGAAACTCCTTTGTATTTTAGAGTTTCATTGCCGATAATCACAACATTATTTTTTAAATCAATCTTTATTTGATTGAATATTTGAAGCTTCCCTTGTGAAATAAATCCAAATTCATCGGGTTCTTCAATAAACTTAATACTTTCCTTTCCTGTAGAAAGAAGTGCGATGTTTTTTTGAGAATCAAGAATATATTTATACTCGTCCTCCGTAACTCCAAACCTTGCGTCATATTTCATCTGTTCCCCGGGATTTAATTTCCGAGCCTCTTCAAGAAACCATTCTTGATTAGCCTGCATACCTAGTTGAAATTTTTTATAAATCTCTTCTGCTTTAGGATCAACCTTAATGCTGTCCATGATGTCCGCTAAAACTTCATTGTCAAAAAGAATGTCGTGTACGTCTTTAACAATGTCATTTGTAATTGCAACTTTTTCTGGTCGTTGACGTTTGTCAAAGCATGCGGATAGAAAGAGTATTACTGTCGAAAATGTTAAGACTCGTATTATTATTTTCATATTAAAATGTTTATCAAAATTTGTCCGACCCAACGATGTTAACTTGTACCTATGGTGGACTTGTCACCCGTGACAAGTCCACAGTTGTTGCTGCTAACGTTTTGCAAGCAAACCCAGTGGCGTTTTGAAAGCGCAATGTGTCGGCTTGCATAATGTAAATATAAGAAAAAAATGTTTTGGTTTACCGCTTCGCCGCCATTGGGTATTGCTTGCTGTTATGCCTTGGTTGGGCACACTAACATTACACAACGAAGCACCTGTCCACGGATGTATTTGTATTAAAGTCGCGGTACAAAAATGGTAACGTGTCCGCTATACTGGTGTCGTTATTTCACAAGAGAGCCTAAAAACATTGCTACTTCCGTAAAATAACCCATATCATTCCTTTTTTGACGAGGAATAATTGTTTTCCCATTTACAACTAATTCAATTTCCATGTTACCATCGGTAGGCCATAAGGGAAATGCGTGCTCGGTAGACAATTGAAAATTAAAAATTGTAGCCCCCCACATTTCAGAATAGTATGGCTTAGTATATAATTTGAAAACATATTTAGCCAAAGAATCTTCGGTGCATCCACTGCATTTATCTGTACTAATATAAAAAGATGCATCTTTTATTTTAGTTATCTTATTTCTTACGACTAAATGAAATCCGAAAACATGTGGCACAGTTCAACGCATATCTGATGGGATAAAACAAAGAGGTTGTAGAGTTACGCTATCAATATTATAATAGCACACGAGTGGGGGATAAATTCTTACTGCTACGCCGCTTTCATTTTTGCCCAGGGTGTCAATTATAGAAAATTTCTCATTGCTAAATACAGTTTTTTGTGGCAGCTTTTGCCCAAATACAGGAGAGATTGAAAACAGAACCGAAATAATAGTTAAAAGTTTATTCACAGTATTATGTCTGATTATTTTGATTTGCATTTTGAATACCAAACACCATTGTCGTATTTTTCACAACTTGTCCATGAGTCAAAATCATCACCCATGTTTGTTACACAGTAAATATTGTAATGTTTAATTTTCGTTTCGTCGGTAAAGACCGTTATATAGACCTTTGTATTTGTGTTAAGAATATAAGAAGTGAATTGGCCAATAACTGAATCCTTTTTAATACATTCTTGCTTACAGCTGGTCTTGATTTCTTTATTTAGTTTGTTAAACATAGCGACATGCTCTTCAGCAAATGAAATAAGCATTACATTGTAACTATAAATCAGTATTGCCGAATAGTCTGTTTTTAAGTCATTTTTCAAAATATATTGGTCAATATAAAAACAGTCTTCTTTCTGTCTATTAGCCTTAGACCATTTATGTTGTGTAATATTAAAAGATGTGTATTCGGATCTCATATTTTGAGTAATATCCTTTAAATCTTTTAAGGAAAACGATTGGGCAACCGAACTAATTGTCCACGCTAAAAAAAGAGATATGTATAATGTTTTTTTCAATTGATTACGATTGTCGATTATTTTATGATTTTAAATGAATTAATTGTTTTAACAAAGTCAGTTTTATATTTTTCAAAATCAGGAGCCGAAGCGCCTAAATTTATCACATACATTTTTTTGTTTTTTTCTATCATGCAAAAGATTTGGTTCAAAAATTTGGTTGGTGAAGTGTAAATACAAAGTGCCACACACCCATTTATATCAACTTTATTAATAGTATGAACTTTAAAGAATGGATATTGAGCCTTCATCGAAGCTTCCATTTCTTCTTTTGTTATAGTATATATAGATTCTGTTTCATTTGCTTTTGTAACATAGACTACAATAGTTGCACCTTTTGCATCTTGGATATTTAAATCCATTGTCGGTTGCAAAGCTTTGGGGCTAAAATACGCAGGAAATTCAATGGAATAATTGTGTTGTTTGCTAATATGTTTCTTAAATTCAGTACTCCCTATATTGGTAAAGCTAATAAAAACAAAAAGGCAAAGCGATAGGATACCATTCATAAAACAAATGTACAAATTAATCCTAAGAGGGCAATTACGTGTCTGCATTTGTATTTGTCGAGCGAAGGACTGGTCGCTTATTTATTTTAAACAACAATTTGTCGCGGTACAAACACGGTCACCGGTCTGTCGAGAGAAAGAACAAGCTTTAACTTGAGGTCGACTGTCCGCAGGATTGTCGACCGACTAAGGCATAACGTTCTACGGCTTGGCGGTCGGGCGATACGAAGCACCAACTTACTTTACCGAAAAACTTTTTATAAAGATAACACTTTTTGTTTTCCACTGTCGCCCGACTGCCGAGCAAGCCGTTGTTAGCGGTTGTTTTTCTCAATCTTTAATATTGTCTTTATTGCAGTGTTATAGTCACGCTTATATGTCCCACTTTCATTGTGGTAATCATAGATTAATATTCCAAAGTCCTTTATAGTGTCACCTTGAATTTTGTAAAAGCTTGTCCAGTCATTGCCTGACATAACTATATTGTCGATGATATTATATTTTGGAAGGTAGTTGGGGTTTTTGATTTCTTCAAACCCCTTAATCCTTTTTAGTTTGTCATGAATAGGGTCAACCAAATACAAGTAGTAAGTCAAATTACTTCTAACGTCTGAAATATTTTGCACTAAAATGTCCTTAATATTGTCATTGTTAAAGTCAACGAATTTGATTTCCTGAGTTCTACTTTCAATGGTGTCTCTAAAAAACTCAATTTCTTTTCCATTATTATTTTTCAAGGCAATTAAAATAAAGTTGTAATTGTCATCGTCGTCTTTGCCTAATTGAATAAGTTTAAGTTTGTAATTTTTGTCTTTATAAATTGAATCACAAGTAACTTCAATTATTCCGGTTTTATTATTTCTTGTGTCGGGCTGTAAAGTATTTTGTCCGTCACTTTTATAACTGGCTATTATGATTGTCAGTATGAAGAATATTTTTTTTGACATATATTGTTCGTCCAAAATAACCGCTAACGTTCTACGGCTTGGCGGTCGGGCGATACGAAGCACCAACTTACTTTACCGAAAAACTTTTTATAAAGATAACACTTTTTGTTTTCCACTGTCGCCCGACTGCCGAGCAAGCCGTTGTTAGCGGTAGTTAAAATTTATATACTATTTTATAAAGGTCTTGCAACGGATAATCTCCTTCAAGTCCATAGTCGTCAACAACAAATGTTTTTTTAGTCGTATAAATTTTTATCTTTGAACTTGGTTGGTCTGTCTTGTCAACTTTATATTCTTTTTTAAGTTTTTCGAGATCTTCAATTTTGAGTAATTTCAATATTGAATTCATTTCACTTTTTGTCAATGAGTAAGTCGAACCTTTATTGGCAGGATTATAAAATGATTTCACGCAAACACTCGTGTCTTTGGAAAAGTCAATTACTGCGTCAATTGAAGGGAAGTCGTCTGATTCGACACCAAATGCACTAAGGTTCATTTCAATTTTAACAATGTGGTCGGTCGGATTGTCATTGGCAGTAGTTTTTGTCTGTCCATTTGAACAACTAAATAATCCGATAATTATAAAGGTCAATATGTAAAGTTGTGTCCTCATGTCGTGTCTTTTTTAATTACCGCTAACGTTCTATGGCTTGGCGGTCGGGCGATACGAAGCACCAACTTACTTTACCGATAAACTTTTTATAAAGATAACAATTTTGTTTTCCACCATCGCCCGACTGCCGAACAAGCCGTTGTTAGCGGCTGTGCTTTTTGTCGTGGCACGAAAATTTATTTTGTGAACGTAATTTGTCCGCAAGGTATTATTAAAGGATTGCTCTGTTTTGAATCACGGTCAAGCTTTAGGTCAAGCAATATAGTTGATGAACTCTCTTTTGATATTAATGCTATTTCACCAACGCTTTGAACCCCTTTTTCAGTAAGTAAGCCGAAAGTCACAGCGTAACTTTCTTTTGAATTTATTATTTTGTCTATAGAAATAGGAATATCAATACTACTATCTAAATAGTTTTTTAACTCTTTTGTTGTACCGCTATCAAAATCTTTACTCTTTGGATTTACTTGCCTTGGCAAAAGAAATACCCTTGATTTTAGGCTGTCATTTGGGTCGACATAATAAAAATTGTTCGATAAGGAAATTTTTAAATGTATAGGAACTGCACCGTCATTAGTAATAGTAGTTGTGTGATTTCTACAAAAATACTTATGTCCTATGAAATCCGAATACAGAAAACCTCGTCCTTGGCCATTTTCAATATTAATATCAAATCGTCTTTCGGAGAAATGTTTGTCAGGCTGATGCTTTATTGTGTCATTGTCGATACATGAATATGCACCAAACAAAAAAAGTAGTCCTATTATATTTCTATGTGTCATTTGTTGAGCATTGCCGCTAACGTTTGGCAGCCTGATTTTCGAGCGGGTTTTGAAACGACCAACTCTCAACCAAGCACAAAACTTAAGCTAAAGATACAAATTTTCGTTTACCACATTCGCCCGCTTGAAATTCAGACTGCTGTTAGCGGCTGCCCTACTTTTTATTCTTGGGTTTATTCCAAAAGCCTGTCACAACTGAAAGGCAAGCGGAGAAAGGAGAATATTTTGTCGGAAAGTTTAGGTTTTCAGAAAGATGAATACCTATTCCGACACCATTTCTTGCAAGCAAAAAGGCTTTCAATTCAACTGGAATTGTGATATTTCTGTCTTCTGTTGAATAGATAACGCCATTATTAGCTCCAAATTTATAAAGATTGATGTCATAAATAATATTAGAAGTAGATGCGATGCCAACCGAAAGAGATACCATTAAATGTTTATACCGAATTGATTCACCAATCAAACAACTAATATAATTTGTTCTATAACCAGACGTGTAAGAATTATTCATTCCAAATTCATTAAAACCACCGGTAACAGTCAGCAAATGACTTTTATAGGCTAAAGAATAACTTGCTAACATTACTTGTCCATTAGAAGAATAACCTTTTGAATTACCTAAAACAGCTAATAGTCCAAGTCCGCCATAACCGTATTCATGCTCAATTCCTGTGCCTATAGAAAAGTAATGGCCAAAAGTCGTCACCGTTTTTTGAGCAGTATCTTTTATTGTCCGATGGAAAGGTCCATAGTGATTGTCGGGAAATATTGCATGTCGCTTTATACTGTCCGTTGTCTGCGCAACTAGTCTAAACAGGGTTAGAAATAAGAATATTGTAAGATGTTTTTTCACTGTCTGTTTTTTGTCCAATAGGGTTGCTGCTAACGTTCTACGGCTTGGCGGTCGGGCGATACGAAGCCCCAACTTACTTTACCGAAAAACTTTTTATAAAGATAACACTTTTTGTTTACCTCCGTCGCCCGACTGCCGAGCAAGCCGTTGTTAGCAGCAGCCTTTATTTTCTTGTCCATTTAATATTTCGGTCGTCAACGAATTCTGTCACCCCAAGTTTTGTATTGAATGTGAAATTCTTGATTTCTTTTTCAACGTTCATTCCTGAATAGTCTGCTTTGTTACTATTGAAAAAATAAGTGCTGTCATTTACTTTTTGAATGTTCTTTATGCTGTCACTAAAAAATGTCCCAATAAATGTAATTTCAACGCTACTATAATCAGCCGATGATTTGTATGAATTTACAAACCAATGCTCATAACGATTCTTTCCGTCACTTGTCATTGCTGATTGATGATAACTACCTTTTGTAAAGTCATAGTTTACTGTCAAATAATTAGTGTTTGAAAAACCTTGTTCAAGGTTTCTTGTCGAATCACTTGTCAATTCAGGAGCTTTAAAGATTAGGCACGTATAGCGTTTAGACACGTTAGAGGTGTTTAAAGGTAGGTAGTTCATACATGTGGCTCAAGTATTACTAAACGCTATATGGCCTTCAATTAAGGCTGCTTGAGAAGTTTGTAAATATTAAAACCGCTTATTTTATTCCACATAAGCATTGAGAATTAAATATTTTTTGTAATATTTGTATTAAATACATATTGATGGAGCATATTTACCACCATAGTTATGATACTGTTTTCAAAAAATGCAAAGAAGCTTTAAGTAGTCTTGATATTGAAATAAACTCTGCTAACAAAGAGAAAGGTTATATTAAGGCATCTACAGGGACTTCTCTTTTTTCATGGGGAGAAGAAATTCAGATTCATTTTAATAATTTGAGCATTAAAAAAACTAAAGTTATTGTTGAATCAAAAGCTTCTGCTCAAGCATTTGCTTGGGGGAAAAATTCTAAAAATGTAAGCTCAATTTTTGAAGAGCTTTCTAATAAATTGAAGGTTTAATGAAACTTTATGTAATAAGTAAAGTTACTGGGTATAAAACCTATGTCAATGTACATGCAAATGTTCGTAATGACCTTCGTGTTCGTTTTAGTGGCGATTGGTTCACCATTCACGATGGTTATAATTATCATGTAAATGAAGTTTATGCAGAAGCAGAAACAAAAGTTGCAAATACTTCAGCAGGAGCTATTTTAGGAGGTATAGTTGGATTATTAGGTGGTCCATTAGGATTGCTAATAGGGGCAGGTATAGGAGCAGCAGTAGGAAATAGTTCTGATAATAATGAAGTTCAGCGAACAAATACTTTTAATAATAGCTGGTAATGGAACATAAGGAACTACCTAAAAAACAGCTATCTAAAAAACGGTTTATTCCGTTGCTCATTTTTTTTGTAATTGGCATAATACTTATTCCATTTAAAGATTCGACTCCAAAAATAATACATGCTTGTACTGAACTTTTAGAAACAAAGTATCGAGGAAGTATAATTAATTTTTCAGGTATTCTTATTGGTTTTAGTCACTTCTACTATGTTGGCAGACATAATGAAAAACTATCAACTGGTTTTATGAGGATATTACTTGGTTTATTTACGTCAATAGGTACTGCTCTTGGCTATGCATTTATGATGAATAAAGGGTTAGATTTTGCAATTGGGGTGCTTAATGAATTTTTTGGCATAAAACCTTTTTTTGTTTGCCAAGATAAAATTGACTATTTCTCTCTATCTCTTGTTACCATTTTTATTGTATTTATTGCAGCATACCTTTTATGGAAAATGGCGGAGGAATCTTTATCTGAAATAGCACAACCTTCGACTGATGCTGAAGCTGCTCCAGCTAATGAAAAAAGTCAAAAAAAGGATGTCTAATTTAATTAAAGCATATTAAGGTACTTAAAGTATATATATTTTAAACCTCTTATTTATTAAATTTGGTCTTTTTCTAAAAAACGCTTATATTTATATAAGATATGCAAACGATAGAAAAGCAAATAGAAACATCAGAATATACAGTAGAAGAAGTTGCTAATTATTTCATTGAGAAAGGTATTGAAGAAAACAATCCTGTTAATCCAATGAAGTTGCAAAAACTTCTTTATTTTGCTTATGGATGGTATTTGGTATATTTTGAAGGTAAAAAACTTTTTAATCAAACTATTCAAGCATGGAGGTATGGTCCTGTGGTTGAATCTATATATCATGAAGTTAAATCTTATGGAAATTATCCAATCACATCTCCTATTACTTCTTTTTTATTTGGAAGTACAAGTGTAATTGGTATTAAGTGGCATACTCCAAAAATAAAATTTAAAGATAAAGATGATGAAGAATTTTTAGATACAATCTGGAAAGTGTATTCGAAATTTTCTGCACTACAATTATCTACAATGACGCATGCTGACAATACACCATGGAAAAAGGTAGCTGAAAAATACGAAAATACAATACCTAATAATGCTGTGTTAGAAGATAGTTTAATTAAGGAGTGTTTCGAATCTTATAAAAAAGCGAATGAAGTTCAAGGAAATAGCTAATTCCGTATCTGCTTTAATAGGTTTAACTCAAGACCCAAAAGCTAATGAAGAATTGCTTGATTATGAGCGGGCAAATAAAAAACATGATTTAGATTATAAAAAATCCTTTTTAAGAAGCAGAAAACAGTATGGTTTTCTAACTTTTGCTTTAGTAGCATTTTGGTTAGTTGTAATGTTATATTTTGTATTAGCTCAGGGATTAGGAAGATTGCCTAAAAGAGAATCAAAGTTTAGCCTTTCTGAGCCAATTGTAATTGCATTAATTACGACTACAACAATTAATGTTTTAGCACTATTAATAATAGTATTACGAAATCTTTTCCCAAGTTCAGATAATAAAGCACCTGATATAAAACAACCATAGATACCTAAAATAGGAATTAAAATCCCATCTTTTTGAACGTATAGGCCTCTGTTGTTGCATCTATTAGCTCTTGCTCATTCCATTTTTCTCGAACAGCTCTACTATATATATCAGTCAGATATGATTCATCTTCCGATTTAATGTTTACCATCATATACGCAAGATAACCATCCTCAAACATAAAAATATCTTCCTTATCTGAGCCATAATGAAATGCAACAATCCCTGGACAAATACATCCACTACCCGTATACCGTACCTTTTGTTGACCCGAATCAAAACCCACACGATACCCAATTATCTTGGCTTTCCCCTCATAGAGTAAAGTATGATTATTAGAAGTTGCAAAAATCACTTCGGTTTTTTGCGGCATTGATTATCTATATTTAAACCACTCAAATGCTACAGCAATAATTGCAGCCTTTTGTCTATCTCCTTTAAAAGTCAGGACTCTATCTTGAAAAACAACCTTTTGAGGAGAGCATCTGTACATCTTATCTCCAACGATTTTGCCATAGATATTTCCTTCTTTTGAATTTGCTGGTGCGTGTTCAGAAATGAAACCATCTTTATCTATTACAATTTTCCTGCAACCGCCATCCTTACAAATCTCATTTGTGTTTTGTACAGTTCCTCCCTTGCGTTTTCCTCCCTCACGTCTAATCTCATACACATCTTGTCCTTCTATTACACCCACCATTTGCCCATCTTTAAAAATCTTACAAGAAGCAGTTTTATAATCATCAACAGCTGGTGCCGATTTTGTTTGAGTTGCTGCACCTGATATAAACTCCACTTTTATTATTCCGTAGCCATCACCTGCAGAATATGTAATGCAATAGAACTTTGCTTTTTTATTTTTGTACTTAGAGTTAAGCGAATAGCCATTTACCAATAAATCAGCAGGCTCAATTTTAAAGTTTGTTGCCTGATTGCAGCAATTATAGTGCTCCAACTTATTGCCATCCTTAAGAGGTGACCCACTTTCATCAACCAATTCAAATTCACCTGCATCTGGGTTGTAATCCTTCAAAGTGGCAGTTATAATTTTTTCGTTGCCTGTCTGTGCGTTAATTGATACTGTAAAAACTAACGCTAATAGTGTAATCGTTTTTTTCATGGTTTTTTATTTATTTGTTTTTTAAGCATACTTCTTAAGTATTTGTTTTCTCTTTTTAAAGCGTCAATGCACTCATCATATAACCTCTTTTCATTTTTTGATATCTGGTTAATTACAAGACCGTTTCCCTTTTTATTATTCATTACGTTAAAGACGATATGCTCGTTAAACACAATAACATCTTCAGGATTCAACCCAAGTAAGTTTGATATCTGTTCTAATCGGCTATAAGGAATATCTGTTTCACCTGATTCAAGTTTACTATAGCTTGACTGGTTTTTCATTCCCAGCTGTTCAGCCATATATTCTTGGGTCAGGTTCTTTAATTCCCGAAGCTTTTTTATTTTTTGCCCTATATGCAATGTTTAGAAACAAAACTAAAGTGAATAGTAGAGGTAAATTATTCCTTTGGGGAATAGGTTATTCCCTAAGAAAACCTATTTGATTTCCTATTTTTTAGTTTGACTCTCTACAAATCGCACAATATTTTTTGCTACAGAACTTGGTAGTGGCTTATTACTTAAAAGCAATCCATTATGCTTCTCCAATTGGCTATATGGGCTAAATAGATTGCGAAATACTTCTGGTGATTCAATTCCGAAATACCTGAATACGGAATTCGAAGTGTTATCACAATCATCATCAAGCATTACTGGTTGGTCGCATTCATTATATATCCATTGCTGCGACAAAAATGGCATGTCCGAGAAAATCCAGCCGAAATATTGCACTTCCTTTTGCCCTTTACCAACTGAGTCCAAGTGATGAAAAATGATAGTTGTTGGTTCTTCTGGAATCATCTTATCATCCATGCGGTCAAGGTAATCTGCGAATTCAAGCAAACGATTTTTATAAATAGCTTTTTTAATCATAGGCTAATTGTTTTAGATTGTTAATTATAGTTGAGATAACGCAGGTGGTAGAAGACCACTGCTTTCCAAAGCTGGTCACTAATCTTTTCATTCCTATTTACAATATTTGAAGGATAAAACTCTACGTCTTCTTTAAGATAGAGTCCTCCGTCTTCAGTTTCGTTGTGATTGCCCTCTTGACGGAGAAACTCTACAAAATTTTGATAGATATAATCATCAAAATTTATTCGTTGTAATTTATCCTGCATTTTAATAATGATAAGGGTCATTATTTCTTTCATCTCTTTCTCGTCTTATTTCTTCGAGAATAAACTCTCGTTTAAGCTCCGAGTAGGCATGCTGAGCTTCATGTACTGTTTTCCAGCATTCATCTTCATCAGAAATGGTTTCCTTAAAAATTCCGAACAATTCTTCATCCGAAATTTCATCATTGAATTGTGTTCTTTTCATTTTATTTTATTTTGTTTTTATTGGTTACTGATTTATGATTTGTTGCAGAGCTTCTGCAATTTTTACCATACCTAAAGTATCTGTATAGCAATATTCAAGCAGGGCTCTTCTTGTTTCTATTTGCTCCTTTAATGTCAGTTGATTAAATCTCTCATACATATTCATAGCTATTGCACCATTTTTTATTGATAGGTCTTTGTAAGAAATTTTTTCAGCAGGAACCAGAACAGGCAACACGACCTTGATGCTGGCACTCCCATTCATCATTGGATGGTAGTAATGCTTCTTCGCAAATGGCACAAGCAAATCTTTAATCCTGCTTATACGTTGTTCGATTTCATGTTTGTACTCAGGGAACTCCTTTGCAAGCTCTCGCATGCGTGCAATCTCAAATGCCTGGTTATACACAATAATATTCTCTTCTCCTTGAGTATCTTGGAGCAAGTGCTTAATAAAATTCTTTCTTGGGTCTCGACCACGCTCAGCCAAAAATTCTTTCCGCTCAATATTACCACTGGCATCTCTTACTAAAACAGAGTATTGAAAACATATTTGCTGATACGGCCTTGTACCAATGAACTCAGGGATAGGACTCATATAGGTTTCAAAGTCCATCCACAACGTTTGTTCATCCAGTTTTAAGGAGTCCAAAAAGATTTTAATCTCCTTCTCATTAATGGTCGGTTTACCATTACGGTATGAGTTTACCTCAATCCATTGCTCTACACTTAACTTAGTATCAATTGGAATTTGGTCTGGTTCAACAATCCCTTCTTCAATCATCTGAGTCGCTTTTGCTTTACGCAATCGAGATATGTTAAACACAGTTGTTTTTGGCATGTCTTTCCAACAATACTCAAAGAAGGAACAGCCATACGGTTTAAAGCAAGCTTCTGAAACACTAACTGTCGGGCACTTGTTAGCATCGGCAAGCACAGCTGAAAATTGCCTGAGGTAATTCTTAATCAATACCTGTGCATCAATGATTCTCCTTGTTATATTTTCTACAACAAAGAGCTGGTCAATATCTAAAGTTTCTTCTCTTACATATTCTTTGTTGAGATACGCAATGTATACTTCGATTGGTGGACCAGAATAATTACTGTTCTTTAGAACATGGTATTGAAAAGCCAAGTCCAGTATGTACTCTGGTGCTTTTATAGATGTTGAGCTTTTTACTTCTATTAGTTTGGTTGCTCTCTGGCATCTGATAAAAATATCAGCCTTAAAATTCATGCCTCCATCAAGCGTTTCAAAAGCTGCCTCGTAAAATATTTGTTCATCTGTCTGAAGAGCGGCTTGTGTCTCTTCAAACAATTGCTTGCCATACACCGTATTGTTTTTACTCAGGTCAATACCGCCAGGATATAAATCCCTTGCAATGATTCCTACTTGAGTTCCTTTATCCATAATCATCTGTGCTTCTGGAGAAGGTGGTGTTTTCAGTTCATTACGGTAATAGTTAAGCCAAATAGCTTTGTGGCACTGAGTACCTTTCTGAAATGGATATTTTGTTAATGGTTTATTCATGTTATTTTTTTGGTTAAACATTAAGCGACCTTTTTTATTTCTGCTGGATATACATTAGATAGCGGAGGGAAACAGTGCATTAAATTTTCGAAACCATAATCGTGTTCAAAACGGTAGCTATGCCTGAAGGCTTGTTCATTTAGATAATTCTGCAGCTTACCTTCGCTAACGTTACGCCAAGTGCCAGTTACGATTCTCTTAAAATTAGAGAAGGCTGATTCAGCTGAGTTTGTTGATGCTGATGTATTATAATCTACAAACTCATACTTACTGTGGTTTACAATTGCATGTCTATATCCTAAGTTTTTCAGCTGATTATATGCACCCCAGCTATCAGTATAAATAACTGTTGTATCAGGAATGCTCTTGGTAATTTCAGGTATGATGCTGTCGGCAGATGTGTCTGGAATAACATAAAATTTTGCAACTCCTTTACGCTCTATAATACCAAGAATCGAAGTACTTCTTAAACTTCCACGACCTCTTGTAAATGGGTAATGACGACCTAAGCCCTTCGAACCAGTGGTTACATAGGATTCGTCAACTTCCACAACTGTATTAGCCAACTCAAAATCCAAACAATCGAGCATAAGACCACGTACTTGATGCAGCATTCTAAAAACACTCTTGTAAGAAAATCCAAATTCTCTATGTATTTCTTTAGCACTAATACCATTTCTTGAATAAAGAATTTTAAATATGATGTGGAACCAATCTGCAACGGGTACATGACTGTGGTCAAAAATGCTTCCAGCCATTGGGTAGTAGTGCCTCAAACATCTACCACAGATAAATGCTTTACGACCTCTCAATGGATGATAGTATTTTTCTATCGGAGCTTTGCATACTGAATTAAAGCACAAACCATCTGGGTTCATACGGAAGTTAAGAAGTGCTTTTAAGCATGCTGTTTCTGAGCCGTACTTCTTCTTAAACGTTTGAATTGTCATGTAGTTCACTTTTTCCATTTTGTTTCCTTTAAAAGTTTCTAGTTAATTTAATAGGCACACTTTTCGGAGCGATACTAAAAATGTATCGCTCTGAAACGCAACAATAACAACCCAGATTTGTCAAGTCTGAATTATATTATTCCGAGAGAAAAAGTGATTAATAGATTCCGCTCCAGTTAATAAGTTCGGACTTCCTTTGTTCTTCTGCCAGACCAGTTAGATAAGATTCTTCTGGCTGATGTTCGGCAAGCAGAAGGAATTTTACTGGCCCTTCGCTTTGCCTTTCTACCCACTCAGGGCGAGTGGTAAAGAATGTGTATTTTGTTTTATTATTATACTTAATGCGTATCAGGTTGTGCTTTTGAATCAAATAGTGATTCTTTTTTCTTGAGTCTCTTAATGTGATAGCAGCTTGCTCCAATCCTTCAATCTGCTGAATAAGATTTCCCATCTGATTGTTGGTCCAAACCCTCAGAGTTTTATCCTCCAAATATTGATATTTTTCAAGCAATGTGCCATTGGCAGGGTAACCAGCATAATCTATATGGGTCGTTTGCTTAGGAAGTTCAGGTATCTCTCCATCAAGTTTTCGTAAAGACAAAACAGTTCCTTGCAGGGCATCTACTTCTGCCTGCAAAGATTTTATCTTTTCTAAACGAGGAAGGATTTGGTTTTCCAAGTCTAAAATTATTTCTGCCTTGTTCTTCATTATCTAAACACTTATACGTAAAAAATCGAAAAAAGTTTCAAATATTTTCTGATGGGTGTTCCAATGACATATACTTGAGACACCTTTTTAAAATGATTAAACAATATATTTTAACTCTGAAATGCCTTATTTTATTAATATTTCATAACTATTTTTAAAATTCACTTTACTTTTTATCATTGATTCTATATTTTTTTAAATAAAATACGTTTTAGGGGGATTTTGTACAATGTACGAGATGGAAAGAGGTTATTTGTATATATGATAGGGCAAGAGAAATGAAAAAAAGAAAGTTTTTAGAAATTAGCTTTGTTTTCCGATTGGCATTTTTTATTTTTTATAATATGGTATAGTGTATGTTTATGAATTATGAAATACAAGATGATAAGGGCGTGCTTTTTAAAGGCACTCCAATGGAAATCATGTATATATGGGGTTCGAATTATTACAATGATGAATTCTTTGAAAAAACTTATGGTCATCTAAATAGAAATCCAAAGCATATTATAAAAGAGTGGGAAGGAAGATTAAGAGTTGTTGCTATTATAGATGAAGCTGACAGGGGACCTGGCAAGCATCAACCATTGATGTAGGGAAATTATTATTTTCTGTTATATTCTATAAAAACATAGGTTATTTCCTTTAGTTTTCCACCTTCATAAGGAACCATTGTAAAACCTTCATCTTCTTTATAATTTTGTATGACCTTTTCTGCTTGAGGTAAATCAGCACCTATATAAAAAAAGCAACCAAACTCTTCCCCATTAAACACATTATTAGTATGAGAATAGCCAATACTCCAATTTTTTCTATATAGCCATGGGGTTGAAATACCGCAATGATTTATTACGTTTCTAATTTTTTCAATAGTAGCATTTGCTCTTTTCTGAGTCGTTAAGTCCACTGCACTCATTGTCTTCATAACTTTAATATTCTTAGCCTTAGAATCAACAATTTTATTTAAAACGTCTTCTGTATGCTTCCAAAAGTGTTCTAAACGTTGTAATTCTTCTATAGTACCAGGTTCTTTTCTTTTCAGTGCATGGTAATAAAGGCTATATTTTTCAAATGCATTTCTTACGTCTGTAAAGGCTTCGTATATAGATTTATCGAAATTTTTAATATCATCAAATACTTTATCAATATTAAAATGATTCCTCTCAACTGGAATCTGCAATCTTTCACATATACTCATTGCAGTTTGTATCCAAACTTCTTGTGCACTTATTATTTTATCAGGTAATTGCATGATTTTAAAATTTAGTGTAGTAAAAATAATAAAACTTCTGTTAATAAATAAAAATGTAGTATTTCCTTTACTTAAATTTTTAAAAGGTTATCTTTAATTTAAAATACAGAACACATGAATCATATAAACTTTATACCTTATATCGGTTTATATATAAAAACCGTATATGAAATTAATAGATAGAAATGATATAGAAACCTGGGCAGGAAGATTTGACTCTAAAGGTCTTTTCCCTGTTTTAATATCAAAATTAGTACGTGCAACAACACCTCAAAGTACATTTGCAGAATTTCCCTCTGGAAGTGCTGTTTATGTTGGTGGATGGGATGGCATGGTAAATTGTAAAGAAGATACTTCATATGTCCCTAATGGGATTTCATTATGGGAATTTGGAACTGAAGCAGGTAACAATGCGAAGGCAGAAGATGATTATGCTAAGAGAACTGCTGACCCACAAGGATATAATTCTAAAGAATGTACTTTTATTTTTGCTACTCCTACTTTCTGGAGAGGCAAAGATAAATGGAAAAAGGAAAAACTTGCCGAAGGTAAATGGCTAGACATTCGGACGTATGATTCAAGAAATTTGGAAGAGTGGTTAGATATTGCCCCTGCTGTTGTAAGAACCTTCTCAAGTTATGTTGGTAAATATCCAATTGATGGTACTTTATTAACAGAAATATTTTGGGAAGAGTGGTCCATCGGGCCATCTGGTACCTTACCACCAGAAAGTGTTACATCTGGCAGAGAAAAAGAATCAAAAGAATTACTAGATTATTTATGTAATCCTGCTGCTATAAAAGCTGTAAGAGCATTTTCAAAAGACGAGGCTATTGCATTTATTATTGCCAGTGCAAAACAGTTCGAGCCTCAATACAAAGACAATTTCTTTTCTAAAAGCCTTATTGTTGATACAGCAAATAGTTTTCGAAATATTTGCTCAGGTCAAAACAAACTGATTTTAATCTCTAAAATAGAAGAAATGGCTCCTCTATATCGAGGAGCTTCCCAAGGACATCATATTTTAGTTCCATTAGGGGCGGATGATAAATACAATTCTGGGGACATAATAACTCTTCCTAGACTCGGAAGAGAAGGGTTAATAGATTCTCTTGTTAAAATGGGGTTATCTAAAGATGATGCGGCAAATTATTCTAAAGAATCTTCTAGAGACATCACCATATTAAAAAGACTATTAAAATGGCCTCAAGATAAGTTAGAATGGGCTAAGCCTGAAAATGCTAGAGAGGTAATTCCAGCATTACTACTTGGTAAATGGGATGAAAGTAAAAAAGGTGATATAGAAATAATAGAAGGATTATCTGGAGAAAAATATGACGATTATATAATTAAAGTATCCAAATGGCGTGATTCTGAGAATCCCTTATTTCTTCAAATTGGCACTTCCTGGAGATTGATTTCTCCTATGGATGCTTGGGCTAATCTTGCTCCTTTTTTAGTAAAAAGTGATTTTGAAAAACTTGAGCGTTCTTTTATAAACATACTTAAAGGAGGTAATCCCATTATAGAACCACCTAAAGGAAAAGCAATTCTTGCCTTTTTCAGTAAAGAATATTTTTATTCTCATTGGTCTAGAGAAGGATTAACCCAATCTCTAATTTTAATTGCCTTATACGGGGAGAACCTTAGCATCCCAAGTTTCCCTGCTCCGCAATTATGGGTAGATGGAATTATAAAATTCTTATTAGCAGAAGCTAGTGGACAATTATGGATATCATTACATAATGAAATGCCTTTAATTGCTGAGGCTTCACCTATTAGTTTTTTAAATGCACTTGACGAATCTCTTTCTAAGGTTGATAAACCAATATTAGAAATGTTTAAAGAGGAAAAGGGATTCATTTCTTCATCAAGTGCTCATACAGGTTTATTATGGGCTCTAGAAGCATTAGCATGGGACCCAGAGTATTTTGCTCATGCCACCTTATTATTAAGCAAATTTGCGGCATTAGACCCAGGAGGACAATTAGCTAATAGGCCTATAAATAGTTTACACGAAATTTTCAAACCGTGGCATTATCAAACACTCTCTTCTTTTAAAGAGAGAATAGATGCGTTGAATTTAATTGCAAAAAAGGAAAAGGAGATAGCTTGGATTGTATTATCACAAATGCTTCCAAATGGCCATGATACAGGACAATACACGCATAGGATGCGTTGGAGAATATTTGATAGAAGCTTAGAAAGAAATTATACATGGAAGGAAATATGGGATACTCACTCTGCTGTAATTGATATTTTATTATCAATATTTGATTTTTCAGAAGAGAAGCTCTCAAAATTAATACAAGAATCTACGTCAACTCAATTGCAACCAAAAGAGAGAGATAGAATTTTGACATTTATTGAATTAAACTATGATAAAGTAAATCAAGCCAATTATACTGCATGGCATACTTTAAGAGGTGTATTACATCATCATCGCTCTCATCCAACTGCAAAATGGGTATTATCTGACATTGAACTGTCAAGGTATGAAAAAATTTACTTGGCAAAACAGCCTAAAGATACTATTCAAAGAACACTTTGGATGTTTAATGAGCAGTGGCCAAATTTTCCAGAAGGCTATAGACATGGAGAAAAGTCAATGGAAGAACAACAAAAAATTATTGATTCTAGAAGAATAGATGCTCTTAAAGAGATTTATAATATGGTAGGAGTTGAGGGAATAAAAAACTTAAGTGTGAAAATTGAATACCCTCATTTTTTAGGCGATACTTTGGCATATTTTCTGGAAAATGAATCTGAAATTATATTCATTTGTAATTGCTTAAATCAAAGCCAACATGAGTTAAAATTTATACAGGGTTTTATTTTTCGTAAATCTATTATTAAAGGAGGGGATTGGGTATTTGAGTTATTTGAAAAATTAAAACAACTTAATTTTAGTAATGCGTCACTAGGACAGTTTTTAATTCCATTAAATCAAACCAAAGAGCTTTGGAATTTTATAGAATCAACAAATGAAGAAATAAGAAAGGAATATTGGTTAAATATATATCCATCTTTTTTTAATGCGGATACCGATGAAAAAATATTAGGACTTACAAGATTGATAGAATATAAAAGGTATTATAGTGCTATTCAATTTTGTCAATATAATAAAGGCATACCAAGTAGTTTAATTATTGACCTTTTAGAAAAGACAGCAACAGAAAAGCCCAACGAAAAAGTTCGTCTCCAAGATTATTATATTATCCATCTTTTTGAAGAGCTTGATAAAAGAAATGATGTTGATATAAAAACGTTAATACAATTGGAATGGTATTTTACGCCATTCCTAGCCTCCTACGGTACAAACAGGAGCCCAAAATTACTCCACAAAGAACTTTCGGATAATCCACAGTTTTTTATAGATGTTTTAAAAGGCACTTATAAGTCAAAAGACGAAGCAATTTCTCAGAAAGAAAGAGAAGGGCTAACGGATGAGCAAATCCAAACCAGAGGAAGACATGGATTTGATTTACTTAATTCTTGGAAAAAAATTCCAGGAGTTGATGAAGCGAGTAATATTGATATTAATGCTCTTTGGGCTTGGATAAATACTGTGAGAAAGTTAGCAGAAGAATCTGGTCGCCTTGATGTAGCCGATATGCATATAGGAAAAGTTTTAGCAGAATATCCTGAAGCTATTCCAAATTGGCCACCAAATGAGATTTGCGAAATATTGGAAACAGTTAATACAAAGAGTATTCTGAATAATTTTTCGTCAGCTTTATTTAACAAAAGAGGGTCGTCTACACGTGGACCATTTGATGGTGGTGCTATTGAAAAAGGGCATGCAAAATATTTTTATGAGTTATCTGATAAGATAAAACTTACATTTCCCAAAATCTCAACCCTTTTCAAACAATTAGCTATGGGATATGAATATGATGCTAAACAACAGGATGAAAGAGCTGAAAGAGATAAATTAGAATATTAAGAATATGGAAACAGATGATTTAGAAGAACACGAATTCTTCAATATGAAGCATATAAACAAAGATGCTATATTGAGTATTCAACGATATGAGAATTTATTTGAAGATGCGGTAAAAAATGTAATAAAACAATTGAAGGATAATATTATCATTTTAGATAATAAACGGAAAGAAGTATCTGAAAAGATAAATAACTGCTCAAGAATAGATGAGGAAATACCAACGGATGAGGAAATAGATTTATCTGATGATTTAGGCGGAATTATATGGGAGCAACAATGGTATGATGAGCAATTATATGCATTAAATGAGATGAGAGCAATCTATATGTTTAAGGGTATAGAGATTGGTATGAAATCTTTAATTAAAATGGCTTACCCAAAAACTAATGTGAAAGGATTTTATCATTGGGACAACATGCTCACTTTTTTTCTTGAAAAGGGTATAAAACTTAGTGATTTACCAGGATATAGTGAAATTATTCAACTTAAAAAACTGAATAATAATTTAAAACACTCTGACGTGTTAGAAGGTGATACAAAAAAAATTCCCGAATTTGTAAATGAGAGTATCCTTCCTGATGATTTTGATGTTTTTTTTAAAAGAGTTGAGCCGATGACAAAGCAGTTCCAAGAGTCAGTAACAGGAGAGGTTGTGAAAGAATTATATGAATTTGATGACAAGAAATTAGATGCACTTAGCCTTGAATTATACGAAAGAATGGAGAAAAAGGATGCAGCTAAATTTGTAGAAAAACTTAAGACGAAATTTTTATTAAAATAAATTATGGATGTTTAATCTAGAGATAAGAAAGGTACATAGAGCATGTGGTTAAAGTAAACCACATTTAGCACCATGAGCTAAAGGAGAGACGTGCCAAAGATTATAGTATCTCTTTCTCCTTTTTCTGAAATAAATATAATACTGTCAGCCTTTGTGAATGGTATATACCAAACAAGTTCGTCAGTTTTAAAATCATCAACTTTATAAGTCGGATTAGAGCAACTTGTCAGCGTAATTATAAATATTAAAAGTATTTGTCGCATTTTGTGTGTCGTCCGTAAAGGTTGCTGCTAACGGTTTGCGACTTGGCGTTGTGCGGTTTTGAAACACTCAACTGTCTGCCGAGAACAAACGTTTTTTAAAGATACAAAACTTTTTTTACCCACGTCCGCCGCATAACGCCAAATTGCGGTTATACGCTGCCGCATTACTTACCCGCGGTCCACAGTAACTTGTCCACCAAACGATTTGTCGCAATAGTTTTTATGTTTTTAATTTTAAAGTCCTTTTCTATTATGGCTGTCAACGGGGCTGCGTGCCGTAAACATTTGTCGATTGTGTCACGGTTTGCCTTTTTAAATGTCAACAGATTTACTGCGTAATTGGAATATAATTTGTCCTTTTGGTTTAACACTTGCCTAACAAGGCTGTCCATTGGAAGAATTGTCCACGGATTATTGAGAAATAATATTTTGGAAGCCAAAGAAGTCATTGTATGCCCTCTTGTCAAACCAGCTTTGCGTAAACGGTCTGCAAACAGGTCAACATTGTCCGCGTGTCTGCCGTCCACCCATTTGATTGTCTCTTTTAATAATTTGTCGACGGAGCCTTTTGAAAAATTGCGCACGATCTTGAACTCTATAACAAAGGAATAAAATGTCCCAGTGTCTTTTGCTGTATAGTCCGTGGTAGAAAGCTGGTCGCTTTTGTAACGGTGGAAGTTTTGAATGTAGGTTAAGTCCGAGTGGTATGTCGCAAGAAAATTGCCGGTCGCTTGTATGTTTTCTCTTGTCATGCGGTTGCGTATAACGTTTTGCAGCCTGATTTTCGAGCGGGTTTGAAACAACCAACTCTCAACCTACGCAAAACTTATTTTAAAGATAACAAACTTTCTTTTACCACATTCGCCCGCTTGAAATTCAGACCGCTGTTATATGCCGTTTTATTTATTTTGTCCTTTGTTAGCAACCCTTAGTTTTTGAAAATTTGCAAGTTCGGGCACGCCATTTAGTGAAACAACGTTACCATTATTGTCCCTTTCTACGTCATAAGAAAAAATTGCAGTAGTGTATTCTCTATAGTCGTAGATTTTAAAACCAGCACCTATTAATGTTGGCATATTATTATTTAAACTGTCAAGATAAACATAACCATAAAACATTCCGAGACTTTTATTTGCTACTTCTGCTTTAAGGTTCTTTTCATTGTCTGCTGTCATTGGGAATTCAAAATTGTATATAAAAAGTCCTTCTCCTTTTGGAGATAAAAATATATGCTCGTCTTGTATGCTATAGTCTTCTATATAGTCCCAATATTTTTGGTCTGCCGTAACATTAATAATGCAGGTGTCAGAATTGCTTTTTTTCTTAATGTCAACTTGCTTTATGATACCTAACCAATGAACAAACTTGCCTTGAAACTTTTTGTGGTCTTTTTTAATGTCTGAGGGAAAAACAGTTCTGTCGATTCTTTGGTACATAGACTTTTCCCATTCTTCTGGTTGATATGGTTTAGAGCTTGGAAGTACACCACCTTTTCCGGTACAACCAAAAAGAATGATTATTGAAATGCCGCAAATAAATTTTAATATGTGTTTCATACGTGTCGTTTTAAAATGGCATATAACGTTCCGCAAGCAAACCCAGTGGCGGTTTGAAACAACCAACTGTCAGCCTTGCATTAACGTTTGATAAAAGTAATAAATTTTCTTTACGCACTTCGCCCGCCATTGGGTATTGCTTGTTGTTAGCTGAAGGGTGGCTACTAACATTGCACAAAGCTGTCCACGTCTCTGCCGATAAGAGTTAAAATTTTTGCCAACTTTTTATACCAAGGTCAAATAATTTGTTGTTTGTGTCTGCGTCGTAATAAGTATAATTTAATACTTGTCCTTTTATTCCGGTCTTAATTCGCTTTAATTGTTTTACAACTTTATTACTTCTTTTATCGAAAAAAACCACCTTTCTATGTCGAACTAGCCATTGTGTTTCTCTTTGTCCAAAGTCATAGTTTTTATCCATTAATATAGTGTCCGAATGTGTTTCCTTCATTCTCTTTAATCTATCTAAGTCGAATTTTTTGCCTTCACCGCTTTGTGATTTTTTTACTGCTTTGATTAAGTCGTTGTACTTACAAAAAATTAATACGGAATCATAAGCGTAAATCTCAAACTTTATTGTTTGCCCATTCGCAACAAAACTTGTCAAAGTCGATAGTGCTAATATGATAAAAAGCTTTTTCATTTTTGTCGACCGCGACTTGTCCAACGGAGAAGTCGCCACCTTACAGCTAACGTTTGGCGGCCTGATTTTCGAGCGGGTTTGAAACAACCAACTCTCAACCTACCACAAAACTTATTTTAAAGATAACAAACTTTCGTTTACCACATTCGCCCGCTTGAAATTCAGACCGCTGTTAGGCGTTGGCGTTTATGTTACGCTGGTAAAAAATGATACTCAAGGTCACCCTTTGTCACGTCTGCACGATTTTTAAGTTTATAATTATACTTTAAAATTGAACTGTCAAAGAGATAGTCTGCCTGCTGTCCTTGTTGTTTAGGGATAACTGAGGGAGTTAAATAGAACTTTTCATTTGACGGCTGAAAGTCTAAGAAACGTTTGATGTAATAACCTTCTTTATAGTCTAACGTGTGCCAAAATACTGTTTGCATTACAAACTGTTGCTGCTTTTTCCCGTATTTTTTTAGCTCGTTGGCTTTGGCTGCTTTTTTGAAAAATTTATCTAAGTCCTTTCGGTTGTGATTTGCATAAAGATAAGTAGTATATTTTTCGTTTGGTTCGATAACAAATGATAAAACAATATTTCCCTCTTTGTCGTCGGAATTATTATGGTTCCAAGACTTAAGATAGTTAAAAAACTTGATTGCGTAGTCTTTGTCGGTGTATGTCGGACCAACATAACTTAAGTCTTTGTCGTTTTTTGTCATTGGGATAAGAAATCCGTTCGTCTTCCATTGCCCGTAGTCAATATCAAAGTCTGGCAGCGGTTGAACTACCATTGTCGTGTACTCAAATATTGTCCGTTCAAAAAACTGTTCAATAAAAAAGATGAGTAACGCAACGCCTAAACTAACCAATTTGCTGTCAATTGAAATGAGGCTTGAAGCAATTCCGATGAAAGCGATTATTCGTAGAACCCATTTTATTATCTTTTCATATTTTTCATGAACAATTAAAACGGGAAGTATTCCTCTCCATTCAAGTCTGATTAGAGTTCGAGATTCAACTGTAATATCGTCTGAAATTTTAATTTTCATAGCTATCCTAACGCTTACGCCTAACGTTCCGCAAGCAAACCCAGTGGCGTTTTGAAACAACCAAAGTTGCATTGCAATACCGTTTGTTAAAGGTAATAAATTTTCTTTACGCAATCGCCCGCCATTGGGTATTGCTTGCTGTTATGTGCTTTGCACCCATGTTCTGCTTACACAACGACCACGTGTCCGCATACACTTGTCGGTCGTGATAATAATTTATTTGATTTTTTTGTCAAAGTGTACGATTGAACGTTTAGGATTCCCCGTCCAATATTCTACCACGTACTTGTCACCTGCTTTTGGTAAAATAGAATCTCCAATGTCACATTTTTTCCACTCCCACCATTCATAAGCAGTCCCTTTAACTTGATATTTATAACTAATTCCCATAAAAGTTTTATGCGAAGCAAAACTTGACTTTTTTGTTATTACTCCAATAGTTGTATCTGTCTTTTCTTCTTTAATAAACACCGGTCTTTCTAAAATAATTTTATTGTTTTTGATTGGTTTTAGACTGTCGTAAACCATAATATATTTAGCACCCACTATATAACCATTCCACGCATCGTCTCGATAGGTTTTACCATCAATAGTAAATTCCCAAGTATCAGTCCCGCCCCGTCCGTATACACCATTAATATCATGTCCCAAGTAAGTCGCAACGGTTTCTTTTTGTCTTTTTACTGCGCAGGAAAATAAACTAAGAATGATTAATAATCGCAGTACTGTTATTAAAGGAGTCGATATGTTTCGGTGTCGCAATTTTCTTTTCGTTAAAGTATCTGTCGTCGGGTGCATTGCACATAACGTTCTACGGCTTGGCGGTCGGGCGATACGAAGCACCAACTAACTTTACCGAAAAACTTTAAGCTAAAGTAATAAACTTTTGTTTACCACCGTCGCCCGACTGCCGAGCAAGCCGTTGTTATACCTATGTGCGCCTACTTGCCTAAGGGCGCTTAATGTATTATAACTAACTTTTTATTTATTAAGCGGTCTGCCGTTTTTATTGTCAACGTATATGCGCCGTTGTCTAAGGGTGCAACATTAATATTTCCTTTGTCGCTTACGTTTGCGCTGAACACGTGTCTACTGTTTACATCATATAAGTCTACATTTAGTTTGTCAGTCGCATTTGTTTCAATGTGGAACTGGTCACTTGCCGGGTTAGGATAAATAGTAAAGTAATTTTCATCTAAAATTTGTTTTATACCCGCTGCACTATTTAATACATTTACGTAAACCATATTACTTAGTGTGTTATTATTTGATAAGCGGTAAACAGAATCATTTTGACAGTATCCTGACGAACAGCCTGATGCAATAACATATACACAAATGTTATATTTGTCTGCAACAGAGTAAGTATGACTTGGGTATAGCCCTGTGGTTGAAGTACCATCGCCCCAATACCAAATTGCACTATCTACATTTGCTGGATAAGTTGGGTAAGCATCCCAAGTGTGAGGCGCAGCATCTGCAACTAAAGAGTAACTTACTGCGCTTGAAGTACATGTTGGCGAAACAGCGCAATTATACAGATTACCACTACCACATAAAGTTAAAGATGAATCGGCAGTAATAATTAGTCCTGGAGGGTAATTAGCGATACATCTAACATAAGTAGTAGTTATGCTCATACTTGTTAAGGTAGAGGGTAAAGTTGGTAAACAATAAATGAAATTAGTACTGCAATCTAAACTAACTAATGAATCTGGTAAAGTTGGGAGACTAATATCGTGCGGTGCTATTTGAAAACAAATTATTGTTTTTAATGAATTTGGGAAATTTGGAACTGTATCTAAGGAGTTATACCCCATATTTAAATAGACAAGAGAATCAGGAAGAGAAGAAATGTGCCATATCAAATTGAAACCACAATTTAAATATTTAAGTGTTTTAGCTAAAGAGGGCAATTTAATTGTCAGATTATTATTACTGCAATCGAATGATTGAAGAGATTTAAAGTAGGTTATTCCAGTTAAATCTGAAATGTTTTTGTTGCTAACATTTATTGTTTGTGTAGTTGTAGTAACCAATATACTTGTTGTGTCCATTTGGTTCCCATTCATTGCTGAAGGAATAATGCTTTGTAGGTATGTTGCAAAATTTACATCAGGAATTGTCACGTATTGTGCTTTTCCGTTTAAAGAAAAGGTCAAAGCTAAAAGAGTAATTATTTTTTTCATATTATTATTTTTTCATATCACATTCTGTCGGCGCATTAGGTATAACGTTTGGCAAGCAAACCCAGTGGCGATTTGAAACCGAAATGTGTCGGCTTGCGTAATGTAAATATAGTAAAAAATGTTTCATTTTAGCGGTCACACGCCATTGGGTATTGCTTGCTGTTATGCATAGTATAGCCTTGTTCTCCTTACACAACGACTACGTGTCTGCATACACAGGCGGGTCGACCAAGCTAAACTATTTAATAGAAATAGTTTTGTAGAAATATGCGCATGTCGCGAAATTGAAGTTTTTGCCGCCAAACGTTTGAATATTATTTTTTGTACATAAAACAGAAAGCTGTCCGTTAGTAACAACATTAAATGGAGAAAGATTTGTCGAAGAAAAAGTCACGGAAGTTGATGTACCAATAAAAGACTTCGTTACAGAATGCGTTCCGTCAGTTAATGTAATTAGTGCTGTGTCCGTGCCACTTAAACCTGTCAATGGTATAACAAGGTTTTGATTTTTATGAATTGAATCAGGTAATGAATAAAACCCAGTATATTTTGGAGAAGCATCATTATCAAAATAAGAAAAAGTAGGAATGGTGCCAAGTCCAGTTACGCTCCAATATGTTGGTCCGTGAGTATAAAGGTTTATAGAGTCGGAATAGTCATAAGTATAAAACTTAAAGATGTCTCCATTCAAAGAAGCATTTGTCACTTTTACAAAGGACGATGGATTAATATTCTTTGTGGCAGTATTTGTAAAATAAGCTGCGGTTGAAGCTGGTATTGAAATAGTACTGTCACCACCTGAATTTGTTGTCAAAATTAAAAAACCGTAACAAGGGGTCGAGCAACCAACTGTCAACGTATTTGTCATTGTCGAATTACCACCGGTTGTGCTGTTGCCGGAGCCGGATGTTGTCGGCGTTGAATTTTTTTTGCAAAAGGTCAGTCCAATGCATGAAGTCAGTAGTAGAGCGAATGTAATTTTTTTCATGTCGTTTATATTTTTTGTCTGTCGGTTTTTTGTCGTCGGCTATATTATGCATAACGTTCCACGGCTTGGCGGTCGGGCGATACGAAGCACCAACTAACTTTACCGAAAAACTTTTTATAAAGATAACACTTTTTGTTTTCTACCGTCGCCCGACTGCCGCCCAAACCGTTGTTATGTGCTTTAAGCGCACCCAGTTTATTTTCCTCCCCAATCAGGATAATTAATTTGACAATAAAGTCTGCACGTAAGAGTGTCAATGTAATAAGTCCAACCTGTGCCATTTTCAAATGACTTTTCTCTAACTAATAAATTTTTGTCGGGTAGTTTTCTATAACAACTGTCCAGAAAATTAAGTCCACTTAATTGAGGTTCAAAACTTCTTAGAACAGAATTAGAGTCATTGTAAAGTGTTTGAAATTTATTGTCACGAATGAATTTGTCACAGCCATCTTTATTCAGGTCAAGAATTGTTATTGTCAGAAACTCACCATTGTCCGCTGTCGCAACAACTGTATAGTCCATGGGAAATTTTATTTTGGTCGACTGCTCATAATATTCTTTCTCGAACGAAGGGCCACCGCAACTTGTCAGAATGAGTAAAATAAAAAAGGTCAGGTATTTTTTCATGTCCACTGCGCTTATTGCACATAACGTTCCGCAAGCAAACCCAGTGGCGTTTTGAAAACGAAATGTGTCCGCTTGCATAATGTAAATATAAGAAAAAAATCTTTTGGTTTACCACTCAGCCGCCATTGGGTATTGCTTGCTGTTATGTGCTTTAAGCGCTTTCTCGTCGGACACTTAACGCAGTCAAGTGTCTGCCGAGAAAAGTTAAACATTGCCTTTAGCTTGAACGTATTTGTCCAACTTTTTTTTGACACCAACTTTTGGGTTGATATTAATTGCTAAAGTCCAATACTCAATGGCTTTTTCAGTATTACCAATTGCTTCGTAACACTCGCCAATTTGTCGATAGAGTTTATCTTGTCCGAAAGCATAAAGCGCATCATCATTTTTGAGAGCTGAAAAAAGTGTCTTCAGATAATCTTCACTCTTTAATACGTCTTTATCTTCTTTGCTTCTGTAAAAAACTAATTTGTCATAGATAGAACCTTTTTCAAGTAATGTTTTTTCGTAGTCCTGAATGTTTGTTTGTATGCCATTGAAATCAGTTTCAAAACCAACACTATTGTTATTGAAAAATTTGATTGTTTTATTTTTCGAGTTTATAATAGCTTTGTTAAATGCAACTTGTCTCGAAAATTCGGAGATTACCTTTTGTTCAGCTATATTAATGACAAAGATTTTGTCGGAATCATTATTGTCTGCGCTATACGTTTCAAAAAGAGCATAAAGTGAATCTGAACTTATTGCACAAACTCCAAGATTAGCTTTTACTTTTTTCTTAAAGAGTTCGTCACCTTTATTGTTAAAAACATAGAAGACTCCATTTAAATCTTCAGAAAAGAGCCAGTCACAAACAGCAACATAACCGTCATTTGAAACAACTGCGTCATTAGGAACTTGAAGACTTTTTCCAAATTCAATTCCGCCGTCTTTTATAAGAAGAACTTTTCCTTTAGCGCGTTCACCGTAACCTGCTTCAATAGCAACGGAATATTTTTTATCTTCGGAATAAGTAATGTCGCCTTGCAACATATCGGGGTCAACCTTTTTTCTTTTTTTCTTTCTTTCCTCTGGCGGAAGAAATTGTTCAGGATATTCAAGACCGTTTTGTTCTCTAAATATTGCATATTCGTCCATCGTACTTTTGAGAAGTGCATTTAATTGTCCATTAGTACTTATGTTTTGTTGTCGAATAGATTCTATTAGTTTAGCATAATTTAAACTTGCTAAGCTAATATTACCTTCTGCAATTAATTTGTCTACGGTTTTTCTTAAAAAGTCAATTCCGAAGCTTCTGTCAGGATAAAATTCTTCGATGTCATTTTTTTGCTGGTCGCTTTTTGTCGTCGGTTGTTTCTTTGTCTTTTGAACAAAGAAGTAAATTAGTCCAGCTATTATGAGAATTACAATTAAAGTCGTCATATCGTTTGTCTGTCGGTGATATCTTAATATGTGGTCTGTCCGCGCTTATTGCACATAACGTTTTGCAAGCAAACCCAGTGGCGTTTTGAAACCGAAATGCATCGGCTTGTATAATGTAAATATAAGAGAAATTTGCTTTGGTTTAGCGATTCGCCGCCATTGGGACTTGCTTGCTGTTGGGTGTTGTGCGAGTAATTATAATGATAAGCTAAGTTTTAAGTGTGCGCCAAGACCGTCGTGAATAATGCGCATTAGAGTAGAGAGTCTTATGTCGCTTGCATTATTTTCAATACGGGAAATATATGATTTTGTTGTCCCACACCTGTCCGCAAGTTGTTCCTGTGTCAAATGTTTTTTCTCGCGCATTTCCTGAATGAGTACACCTAATTTAAAAGCTTCAAAACCTTCTTCGTATTTTTCACGTTTAGAAGTACCTCGTTTGCCATATTGTTTGTCAAGATGGTCCGCGAATGATGTCAAGCTTTTATTTACCTTTTTTTTCATTGTAATATTCTTTTTTTAGTTTTTCAGCCATCTCAATTTCATTTGAAGGAGTCTTTTGTGATTTCTTTTGAAACCCATTTAACAGAATAACTAAGTTACCCTTGTCAAAGAAACAGAATACGCGAAAGATGTTACTTCCAACTTCTACTCTGATTTCAAAAAGTCCATCCGAACCTTCAATGTGTTTAAAATACTTAACCGGAATTTGTGGAAGTGTTGCAATTAATCCGATTGTCCAGTCCAATTTTTTTCTTACAGCAGCTACTTGGTCATTATAGAAGTCAAGGTAGTAGTGTTTGTAAAACTGAACGTCCCGAGTTGTATTTTTTCCCACAATGCAAAGTTACCTAATTAGGTAACATTGTCCAAATTTATTTTTGAGAATATTTTGTCGGATTTGAAGTCGGCCCCGTGTCGACCGAGCATTACACCCAACGTTCCGCAAGCAAACCCAGTGGCGTTTTGAAAACGAAATGTGTCCGCTTGCATAATGTAAATATAATAAAAAAATGTTTCGGTTTACCGATTCACCGCCATTGGGTATTGCTTGCTGTTAGTGGCTTTATGGCGACGGTATAAGGACACCGTCCTTGTACACCTCTTGCTTTTCAATGTCACCGTTTAATTTATAATACGTCCAACTGCCGTGTCGCCGGCAGTCACCTTTGTTGTAGTCAGGAATTTTTGTCGCCGGAGTTTTGTATTGTCCTTTTACTTTTAAATTACCATTGCTATACCGCTCTATATAAGTCCCGATACAACAGTCTTCATAAAAGTCGCCCTCATAAACAAGTTGTCCCTTGTCTTTATACTTTAGCCAACAAGGTTTACAAAGCGATATTTTATTTCGTTGTGTATTATTATTGTCGTAGTTAGCTTTTGTGGTCGGTTTACCGTCAACCCAATAAGTACACTTTTTCCCCTTGTCATTACATATTTCTTGAAACGTACTACCAGATGGTGGCGCATATATCAAAGTGTCCACTTGCGAAAATGCTTGTATTGTCGCGAAGACGATAAGTAAAAGTATGTGTATTTGTCTTGTCGCCATATTGCCACTAACGGTTTGCGGCTTGGCGGTCGGGCGTTACAAAGCACCAACTAACTTTACCGAAAAACTTTAAGCTAAAGTAATAAACTTTTGTTTACCTCCGTCGCCCGACTGCCGAACAAGCCGTTGTTATATGCAGCCCGCTGCACTCCAACTTAAACTACTTTGTCAACAGGTCTTTTAAATATAATAAGTCTGAATATGGCGCGCTTTCAACAGATTCGCCTTTCCGCTTATGATTAAGTCTTTTGTTTACTGCGTCCAATGAAGCCTTTTTATATTTAAAGAAAATAGGTTCAATTAATTTACGTGTCGGGAAGTCAGTTGGGTCATAATACATCCAAACATTTATTAAAAGATTTAAGTCGGCTGGCACACAACTGTCTTTTAGTGCAATAAAAGATTTTTCCATTTCAGCTTTGTTGTCGGGTAAGTCTGTGCTTTCACTATATTTTACAAACTCTTTAAAGATACGGTCAACAGTCTTAATTGGAGCTTCTGTCCGAAGATTGGTCGCTTGTCCGAAGAAAGACAAACTATATAGTCCTGTTAAAAGTATGATAAGGAGTCTTTTCATTTGTCGCCAGCGAGTTGCATATAACGTTCTACGGCTTGGCGGTCGGGCGATACGAAGCACCAACCAACTTAACCGATAAACTTTTTATAAAGATAACACTTTTTGTTTTCCATCGTCGCCCGACTGCCGAGCAAGCCGTTGTTATGCGCAGGGTTAATTTTTTATTTTGCTGCTTATATCTTTAATGTCACTTTTCAATTGTTCAACAATTTTTGTCTGCTCCTCAATTTGTTGTGCTTTTTCGTCCGGTGTCCGCAATAGTTTAAATTGATAAATGTTTTGCAACTTAGAATATTCTGCGGCGTACTTGGCTTTCAAGTCAACAAGGTCTTGTTTCAATACATTTTGCTCTTCTGCAAGAGCGGCAATTGAGTCTTGAATTGCTTGCTTGCGAGCAATGTCGTCTTTAGTCGCTTGTACAACAGAGTCCATTTTAGCCTTTTCTTTTGCTTCCAGTTCGGCTTTTGAAGGTCCGCAAGAAGTCAAAATAATTGTCAGCGTAGAAATTAGTAGAATTGTTTTTGTCATACTTATATTGTTTTAGAGTTTACTTTGTCAATACAAGTTATGTTGAGATTTGTCGAAACGTTGTCCGCTTAACCTTGCGCATAACGTTTGGCGGCCTGATTTTCGAGCGGGTTTGAAACAACCAACTCTCAACCGAGCACAAACTTATTTTAAAGATAACAAACTTTCTTTTACCACTTTCGCCCGCTTGAAATTCAGACCGCTGTTATGCGGTGTTTTTTAAATCTCAGCATACAAATAGGTCACATTGGTAATTTTATTCTGTCCATTAACTTTTAGAACACTCATATAATAGTGTATGTAACCAATAAGTCTTAAACTAAAGGAAATGTCTTTTGAATGTGGTATTGTACGAACTCGTAAGTCATAAACACAAAAATTTCTTTTATGCTTTACTCTTTTTATGTCTGAAACAACAAAACTACACATTGGCTTGTCAGCTTTACTTAGTGTAGAGTCAAATTGTTTACTTGTCAAATTGTTGATTATAAAGTTGGTGTCAAGTGTTGCCTGAAATTGTTGTGTATTTTCTATTATAATCTCGTTACCATAAGTGTCAATGTATGAATGGGAATGATTGAATATTGAAAATGTCGTCCAACTTAGTAACGTAAGAGAGAATAATATTACAACTATATTTGATATGATTTTCCTTGTCATAAAATAGCGCATAACTCCCTTATAGGACTACTTTTTTCGTCCTTGTCCCGCCTTTTTAGCAAGATAAGGATGGTTTTTATAGTTTATTCGGTATTCCAAATATAGGCTTATTTTCATAAATCGTCAAAAGGAGATGCTATTTTTTGTATGCTTTTATTGCTTACATGCGTATAAATTTCGGTAGTGGTGCTGCGGCTATGCCCTAATATCTCTTGTATATAGCGTAGGTCGGTACCGGCCTCTAATAAATGGGTGGCATAACTGTGGCGCAGCCAATGCAGGGTTACGGGCTTGCTTATTTTTGCTTTAGCAAGCGCCTGTATCAATACGCTTGCCAGGCTTTTTTCGCTATATCTTCCGGTTTTATCCTGCCCTTCAAATAACCATACCTTGGGTTTGCAGGCTATAAAATAGCTTCTTAGCAACTCAATTGTTTTTTGCGACAGTGGCGCTACCCTATCTTTTCTGCCTTTTGCTTGCCTTATAATTAATAGGTTTCTTTTGCTGTCAACATCCGTTATTTTTAAATTCAGCAGCTCGCTCCTCCTCAATCCGCAACTGTATATCAGGCTAAGCATGGCTTTATGCTTTAGGTTGCTGTGCGCGTTAAGTATTTGTTTCACTTCTTCTTTACTTAAAACATTGGGCAATAATTTTTGTCTTTTGGGGCGGTGTATTAGTTCTATATCAATAGCTTTACGCTCAACCGTTCTAAAAAATAATTTTATAGCATTAACTACCTGGTTTTGATAAGATGCCGATAGTTTATACTTCAGTACAAACTCATTGTTAAATATAATTACATCTTCATTAGTAATTTGAGCTACCGGTTTTTCGGGATAAAATTTTAAGAAAGCTTTCAAAGCATCCGCATACGTAATTATAGTGCTTGCACTATACCTTTTAGATTGCATCCAGTTTTTAAATTGCTCTGTTTTTTGTTTGGCTTCATCACTCAATGTGGGCGGCACCTCAAGTTTTTCTTCTACAATAATAGTCGCCACACCTTGCAGGTTCTGTTTTATAGCGTTAAGCGTTTCTTCGGTATTAGGGTAGTGCCACAGCTTTTTGCTGCCGCTGTATTTGTAGCCTTCTATAGTTTTTATACACGCGATAAGTTTACTGTTGTATTCAAAACTAAGTGCAAGGCGTTTTTTACCCTCGTGCTCTATATTTTGTATTTTAACGACCTGCATACAGCAAAGCTATTAAAAAAACAGATAACCGCCCCTCTCATTTCCGGTACAAACATTTACGTTTTAGAGAAAAACCAAACCGTTTTTGGCAATCCCTAAATCCTATGGATTGCTACCGTTTCCTATGCGGCGTACAAAGCCCACCGTTGTAATCAACGGAACGCCTCAAAATGAAGTAAGTTACTCCACCCAACTTTTGTAATACTTGCCATCATCTATTTGCATGGCGGCTTCGCTCACTTTTAGCGGACGGAAGGTATCAACCATTACGGCAAGTTCCTGTGTTTCTTTCTGACCAATGCTACGCTCCATTGCGCCGGGAGCAGGACCATGCGGAATGCCTTTTGGATGTAATGTTATATCGCCTTGCTTGATGTTGTTGCGACTCATAAAATCTCCGTCCACATAATACAACACCTCATCGCTATCTATATTGCTGTGGTTGTATGGCGCAGGAACAGCCAGCGGATGATAATCATACAAACGCGGACAAAAAGAACAAATCACATAAGCGGGGGTTTCAAAGGTTTGATGCACCGGAGGCGGCTGATGCACGCGCCCCGTAATAGGCTCGAAGTTATGAATAGAAAACGCCCAGGGGAAGTTATAGCCATCCCAGCCAACCACATCAAAAGGGTGGGTAGCGTATACTATTTCATGTATCATGCCTTCCTTTTTTACCTTGATAAGGAAGTCGCCTTTCTCATCATGTGTTTCAAGGTCTTGCGTTAATTTATAATCGCGCTCGCAGAAGGGAGAATGCTCCAGCATTTGTCCGCCTGAGTTTTTATAGCGTTTTGGGGTGTAAATAGGATGGAAGCTCTCTACAAACAACAAACGGTTATCTTCGGTATCAAAATCAATCTGGTAAATCATTCCGCGCGGAATAATCAGGTAATCGCCATACTCAAAAGGTATGTTGCCCATAAAGGTGCGCAGGATGCCTTTGCCTTTGTGTATAAAAAGCATCTCGTCGGCATCGGCGTTTTTATAGAAGTAAGCGCGTAAACTTTTTTTAGGGGCGGCTAAGCCAAACCATACATCGCTGTTAAACAACAACACCTTGCGACTGTCTAAAAAATCATCGGCGGGTTTTATTTCAAAGCCTTTTAGCAGCAGGGCTTTTATATTTTTATCTATAGCTGCTTTGGGAGTTACATCATAACTCTTTATAATTTCTTTTACCTGTGTGGGGCGATGGGTATGATACAACAAAGAAGAAAAGCCATGAAAACCCTCGGTGCCAAAAAGCTGCTCGTAATAATGATTGCCCTTGGGCGATTTAAATTGCGTGTGGCGCTTTTGCGGGAAACTACCCAGTTTATGATAAATAGGCATGGTTAAACAAATTTAAAATTCAAAATTAAGAATTGCGAAGCAATCAGCGAAACAAATATAAAATAAAAAAGATGAGCTAACTTAAAATGAAAAGTGTAATTAGTAATTAATAGTAACGCTTGCAGTATCAGATGGTGGGTGTAAAAGCACGTTAATGGTTGAGTCTGCGGTGCTGGTGCTTAGTTTGTAGCTAACAGGGAAAAAATAATTGCCGGAAATTTTTGGCGAGGAATTATCATACAATGAGCTGGCGGTAACTACCGTATGAGTTCCTGCAGCATAAGTAGGAAGGGGGGGATACCAACCCAAAAGTTTAATTGAATCACCAGATACAGAGTTAATAGTTATTTTACAAGTAACAACAACATAACCAGCAAGAATATCTCCTACATCTATGCTTTTATTTTTATTTACAGTATAGTTTTCATTAAAAGAATATCCACCTAAATTTGTTGGGATAATTTGAAGAGTGTAATCATTGCCATTCCATTCAGCGTTTGATTTTACATCAAAAGCACCATCTGCATTTGTAGTAAAATTCCCATAATTAGTAGTTCCTTTACTGCCAGGTGTAGCACCACCTACCCATAAGTTTACTTGACAAGGCATGGGTGCTTTAGTCCAAGAATTAAGCACACGCCCTGTTATTTCTATCGTTGCAAAAGGCCTTTTATTGCAACACCAAAAGGTAAAACAACAGAAAACAAGTATGGCAATTATGTATAGGGTTTTTTTCAAAGCATAACAAATGTAATACAAAGCCAAAACAAAACATAATGATTTTATGCCTTAGCCAGCTTTTCTATATCGGGCACTTCTAAAATAGTTTTATCGTAACCTTTGGTAACGGTATGTATCATGGCTTGTCCTATTTGCCGCAGCGTACAGGCGTGTTTGGGTAAAAGCAGTTTCCATAAAGGGTAAAGCGGCGCTATTACTTTATACATAGTATAGGTGTTTTTTAAGCCTTTAGTGGGTTGTATATAACCGGGCCTGAACATATAAGCTGCTTTACATGGCAATTGTTGCAAAGCTTTTTCTGTTTTGCCTTTTACGCGCATCCACATGTTTTTTATGTCTTCGTCTTGCTTGGTTCCTGCTCCCGACACATAACAAATTACCATTTCTTTATTTAGCGTTGCCAGTGTTTTGGCTAAGGCTAAGGTATATTGATACGTTATTTTGGTATAAACTTCTTCGCTGGCACCAACAGAGGTAATGCCCATACATAAAAAAGCCGCGTTATAACCAACTAATTCTTTTTCTATTGAAGTAAAGTCGGAAAAATCTTCATGAATAAGTTCTTTTAATTTAGGGTGCTGTATGCCACAAGGTCTTCTATTAATAACCAAAATGTTTTCTACATCTTTACTTAAAAGACATTCGTGTAAAACACCTTCTCCAACCATGCCTGTTGCACCGGTTATAATTACTTTTGCATTCATAAGGTAAAATTAAGCAATATAAAGCTAAGCTGTATGTATCCATATCACAACAAAATAAAACAGAGAATAAAAAATAATGAGTTGGCGCGGTATGAATATTTAGATAACTACAAGGGCATATCGCCCTGCTTATTACTTCATTTTGATTCAGAACCTTACACACGCCCAATAAGGGAACACCGCTTTAAAGAGTATGAGGAATTATTTAAAGCTATTTCCAAATAATTGTCATGCCAGAACGAACGTTCAAACTAAAATCTTTTGTAATTTGTGACCTCAAATAAAAGTATGCAAAAGAAAATTTTATTACTGGGCAGTGGCGAGTTGGGCAAAGAACTGGTAATTGCCTTGCAGCGTTTGGGTCAGCGCGTTATAGCGGTTGATAGTTACGCGGGTGCGCCCGCCATGCAGGTAGCGCACGAGTTTGAAGTGATTAATATGCTGGATGGCGATGCGCTTGATAAAGTGGTTGCCAGGCACAAACCCGATTTGATTGTGCCCGAAATAGAAGCCATACGCACCGAGCGTTTTTATGATTACGAGAAGCAGGGCATTACCGTTGTGCCAAGCGCCAAAGCCGCCAACTTTACCATGAACCGCAAAGCCATTCGTGATTTAGCGGCGAAGGAATTAGGCTTACGAACCGCCAATTATAAATATGCAACAACCTTAGAAACCTTTACCCAAGCGGTTTTAGAGATAGGAATCCCCTGCGTGGTAAAACCTTTGATGAGCAGCAGCGGCAAAGGACAAAGCGTAGTAAAGACAAAAGAGGATATTGCCAAAGCCTGGAACTACGCCATGGAAGGCTCTCGCGGTGATTATAAAGAAGTGATTATAGAAGAGTTTATTAAGTTTAATTCGGAAATTACGCTGCTTACCGTTACGCAAAAAAACGGCAACACCTTGTTTTGTCCGCCTATAGGGCACCGACAAGAGCGCGGCGATTATCAGGAAAGCTGGCAACCCTGCGCCATTAGCGATACCGATTTAAAAGACGCGCAAAACATGGCGGCTAAAGTTACCGAAGCGCTTACAGGTAACGGTATTTGGGGCGTAGAGTTTTTTTTGACGGATAAAGGAGTTTACTTTTCGGAGTTATCTCCCCGTCCGCACGATACAGGCATGGTTACGCTTGCCGGCACACAAAACCTAAGCGAGTTCGAATTACATGCGCGAGCTATTTTAGGTTTGCCTATTCCTGAAATTACGTTGGAAAGGGTAGGGGCGTCTGCCGTAGTGCTTGCCACACAAGAGGGTAAGAACCCCACTTATACAGGCATTGAAGAAGTTTTAAACAACAGACTGACAGACGCGCGTGTGTTTAACAAACCCACCACCCGTCCATACAGACGCATGGCGTTGGTGCTTACATATGATAAAGTGGGCGCAGATGTAAACGCTGTAAAAGAGAGGGCTATTAAGCTGGCTAAGGAGATTAGGGTTTCTTCAACTTAATTAATTACCATCTGAAACGGGAGTCTTGCCTGTACACCTTTAGCATTAATAATAGTTTGGGCGTATTGTATGTAGTCATAAAACACACCTATACGTTGTTGCAATACCTTAACCTCCTCTTCGTCTTTTTTGTCTTTAAACAAATCTTTCAGAGCGTCTTTCTGTTTTGGTAATTGCAGCAGTTCATATTCACCTTCTTTTAAATTTCCTTTTGTAGCCGCGTATTTAATCGCGTCATTTATACCGCCTAACGCGTCAACTAATTTAATGCCAATGGCATCGGCACCGCTCCATACACGCCCTTGTCCAATGCTATCCACATCCGCCTGAGACATACCGCGTCCTTCGGCGACACGTTTAGTAAAGGTGCTATAAACTTGTTCTACCCCTTTTTGTATATAAGCCGCTTCTGCTTCAGAAGTAGAGCGATACAGGCTACCTAAATCGCTATGTTTATTGGTATTTACAGTATCTATATGAATGCCCAGTTTATCTGAGAATAATTTTTGCGCGTTAGGCATTAAACCAAACACCCCTATGGAACCCGTAATGGTATTAGGCTGCGCGAATATGTAGTTGGCGGCGCAAGAGATATAATACCCACCCGATGCGGCTACATCGCCCATAGAAACAATAACAGGTTTTACCTTTTTAGCCAAAGTAACTTCGCGCCAAATAACATCACTCGCAAGGGCGCTGCCACCCGGAGAGTTTACACGCAACACAATAGCTTTAATGGTAGTGTCTTTACGCGCCTCTCGAATAGCTTTGGCGGTAGTTTCAGAACCTATTTTTTCTCCATCGCCTTCTCCGCCGCTAATTTCGCCAAGCGCGTATATTACAGCCAACTTATCTTGTTTAGTTTCTTGCTTTTTATCGTCATCATCAATGTCATCATCATCTAAGTCCTCATCTTTTTTGTGATGTTTTTTATTTATGTGTTTTGCATACTCGCCTAAGTTTACAAAATTTATTTTTTGTTTTTCCTTAATGCCCAGTTTTTGTTTAAGGGCGTCTGTTACTTCATCCTTATATTTCAGTTCGTCAACTAATTTTAGTTGTTGCGCATCAGCGGGGAAGTTTATTTTTAAATCATCCGCTATGTTTTGAAGTTCGGCAACAGATACTCCACGCTCTTTCGAGATACCGTCCAGCATGTGTTTCCAAAGACTGTTAAGAAGTGTTTCTAACTGCAAACGGTTAGGCGCGCTCATTTTATCCAACATAAAAGGCTCTACAGCGCTTTTAAATCTTCCATGACGAAACACATGCATTTCCACATCCAGTTTCTCCAGCGCGTTTTTATAATACATGATTTGCGCGCTCAACCCTTTAAACATAAATTCTCCTTCGGGGTTTAAATACACTTTATCAGCCACACTTGCCAGATAATAACTCTTTTGAGAATAATTTTCCGCATAAGCGTAAATAAACTTTTTACTTGCTTTAAACTCCAGCAAGCTGTTTCTTACCTCTTCCAACGTGGCAGATGAAGCAATTATATCATCATTCAAATCCAGATAAATACCTTTTATGGCGGTATCTTCTTTCGCTTTTTTAATGGATTTCATAATATCATCCAGACCCAAACCACTTTTTTCTCCAACAATATCTCCTAAGCCTAATTCGGCAAGAGGGTTGTTTGTAGTGCGTTCTTTAATTGGGTTTTTAAAATGCACCATTAGCACTGAGTTTGCTTTAACATGAAATTTTTTGTCTTTGCCAAAATTGAAGTGTCCTTTAAAGCTTGACACAATGATAGTGGCGAAAATAATAGTGCATAAGATGCCCGCGACTATTACGCCTACTATGGCTCCGAAAAAGGTTGAAAAGAAATTTCTCATATTTATTAAGTTTATTTACGCAAAAGTAAAACACCTTGTTACTTTTGAGCAAGAATTGTTATGAACGAGACATATTTATGTTTGGGCGGTAATTTGGGTAATAGTTTTATAACCTTTAAGGAAGCTCGTGCCCATATAGAGCGGCAAGCGGGAGACATTACCTTATGTTCATCTATATATCAGTCTCAGGCATGGGGAATGAATAACGCTCCTGATTTTTATAATCAGGTAATTAAGCTGGAGACAAAGCTTAGTGCCCAAGAACTTATGTCCGCTTTATTAGATATCGAAAAAATACTTGGCAGAGAAAGGAAAGAGCATATTAAAGATTATCAGAACAGAGCGATAGATATTGATGTTTTGTTTTTTAATGAAGAAGTTGTAAAAACCGACACACTCGAAATCCCCCATCCGCGACTTCACTTGCGTAAGTTCGTTTTAGAACCCCTGTGCGAAATAGCTCCCGATTATATTCATCCGGTACTTAATAAAAGCATCGCCCAACTGTTAGCGACATGTGTAGATAAAGGACAAATAAAGAAATCAGAACATGTCCTATAAATTCATCTGCATAGAAGGTAATATAGGCGTAGGCAAAACCACATTGGTAAAGAAACTGGCAAAACACATAGGTGCTACTTCTTTCTTTGAAGAGTTTGATGAGAACCCGTGGCTACCCTTATTCTACCAACAACCCAAAGAGACTGCCTTAGCGGTAGAACTTTCTTTTTTAACCGACAGGTGCAAACAGCTTATTCAAATACAAAGAGAACGGAATTCAAAAATAATTGTTAGCGACTATTGCCTGGATAAATGTTTGCTGTTCGCGCAAGCTAACTTAACAGAAGAAGATTTTGAAACCTATAAGAAACTATACAACAGAATTTCCGCTACCATAAAGAAACCCGATTTGGTTATTGTGTTGCACACTTCGGTGGAAGCGCTCGCAAACAATATCAAAACCCGTGGCAGAGTTTATGAGCAAGCTATACAAACAACTTATTTAGAAAAATTAAATAAAGTATACGCTCAATTTTTCTCGGAAGAAAAAGAGTATGTTGTTTTAAATATTAATTGCACAACAATTGACGTAAAAAATTATGATAGTATCTTTAACGAAGTTGTATCTTTCCTGAAAATAAACCACCGCCACAGATTATCACAGATGACACAGATAAGAATTCAATCTGAAAAATCCGCGCAATCTGCGGGAAACAAAAATAAAACAGTAAGCGATATGAAAAAAGTAAAAGCACTCGAAACCTGCAGTTGGCCTAAAGGCGATGAGCTGATGATAGCATACCACGATGAGGAATGGGGCACGCCTGTGCATGATGATAAAAAACATTTCGAGTTTTTAGTGCTCGATACCTTTCAGGCAGGCTTAAGCTGGAAAACCATTTTGCACCGCAGAGAACATTTCCGTAAAGCCTTTGCCAACTTTGACGCAAACAAAGTAGCTAAGTTCACCGAAAAGGATGTGGAAAATCTTTTGCAAAACGAAGGCATTATCCGTAATAAATTAAAAGTACGCGGCACGATAAAGAACGCGCAACTATTTTTGCAGGTACAAAAAGAACATGGTTCTTTTAATGAATACATCTGGCAGTTTACCAATGGCAAAACTATTGTAAACAAACGTAAACACATGCAAGAAATACCCGCCTTTAGCAAAGAATCAGACGCTATGAGCAAAGCCCTTAAGAAACTTGGTTTTACTTTTGTGGGCTCAACAATATGCTACGCTTATATGCAGGCTGCCGGTATGGTAAATGATCATTTGGTAACCTGCCACCGCTATGAGCATTGCTGTTAGAGAGCAGGGTTAGGTGTACTACCTTACAATAACTAACCTTTTATTTACAACACCCTCATTGCTTTGCAGGCTTATATTATAAACACCCTCGTTTAAAGCACTTGCATCTATAGCTATGCCTGTCCCCTCCTTGGAGGGGTTAGGGGAGGGTTGTATTGTTTGGCTCAATACCATTTTACCATTTACATCGTACATCTGTATAGTTTGTTTTGTTTCAGCATTTGTTTCTATAACAAAACTACCGTTGTTGGGGTTGGGGTAAATGACTACCTCGCTATTATTTGCAAACTGTTCTATGCCTGATGCGCTACAATTAGTAACTGTTTGTGTAATAACATATTTGTCGGTACAGCCATTAAAAGTGCCATATTGTTGATATATCGAAACTAAAGAAGTATCAGTACCTGTTACAGTATAAGTTGTTGTTACGGTTGGGGTAACTATAATAGGCGAACCATAACCAACAGTTGAACCTATTCCCGTAGTCCAAGTGTAAGTATTTGCACCGCTTGCTGTTAAAGTAGCCATACTATCAACACACAAATTCAATGTACTGGTTGTTGCGGTAACAGTTGGTGAAGGCAAGTTTAATAAAACACCTACTAAACCTATAGTAGTTGATGATGGATTTCCATAAGCAACGGCTATATCTTCCCTACCATCATTATTAAAATCTGCGCCAACCAATGAAGATGAAAGCCAATTTGAACCTGAACTGAATAAAGTAGAATAACTGGTTCCAAAGCCACCGCTACCATTATTTAAAGATAGGTAAACACCACCATAAAGGTCGCTATTCATAACAATATCTTGGTATCCATCGCCATTATAATCTCCGCTAATAACAAATGTAGGATATGGCAATGGTGTTTGTGGATAAGATGTTTGAGAACCAAAACTACCGCTACCAGTACCTAACTGGGTAAAGAAACCCGTTACATTTGTAGTTGACCCAGCCAAATCTGCATCCCCATCATTATTAAAATCAGCCGAAATATTTGGAAATAAAGTAATGTTAGTATTTACAGCGGTATTAAATGTGCCCGAACCAGTACCTTTAAGAAATGAAATACTATTTGAACCACTATTACTAACTACTATATCAGAGTCCCCATCATTATTAAAATCTTGACAGATAATTAAGTTAGGTCCGGTGCCAACAAAATAATTAGTTGGGCTTCCAAAGGAAGCTGTTACGGTACTTGTACTAGTGTTTAATAGAACAGATATAGTGTTCCCGCTACCACCACCTAAGTTAGCCACCGCCAAATCTATTTTATGGTCTCCGTTAAAATCTGCACTTGTAATTGCGTTTAGTAGAGTGCCACTTAATGTATATGTTATAGCAGAACCAAAATTACCTGTTCCATCACCTAAAAAAACAGAAATAATATCATTATTAGCAATAGTTAAAGAAATATCAGGATTTAAGTCTCCATTATAATCAGCCACTGAAATAGAATTAATAGCTCCTAAACAACCAAAAACACCATTACCCCCAAATGCACCACTAGAAGAAGAAGGGGTTGCGAAGTTACCATTTCCTAAGCCTAATAATATTTGTCCGCAAGGGTTTTGGGTACCACCGGGTGCAACCGCCAAATCCTGCTTCCCGTCTTTATTAAAATCAGCATTTGCAAGTATTGTACCCGATGGGAAATCACTTACCGTATAGGTTATCATTGGGCTAAAACAAACTTGCCCCCTACTAAAAAATGCACAGGCTACTAATGCTAAAGTTGTAATCGTTTTTTTCATGTTTATTTTGGTTTTAGTGGTAATTTCTAATTTGTATGTTTTTTATTATCCCCTCATATCTTATTAACGGATTATCTTTTTTATCAATACTCCATTCGTTCGGCATAGTTTTTTTATATGGGATATCCACAGCTTTATTTTCTTCTTTCGTTATAATTGCCCTAAGTCCATATTTCAGAAGCACTGTTTTTATATATTCAACTGTAATGTTGGCGGATTTATCAAAAAAGTGTTTTTTTATTACACAACAGGGCACAATATGTTCGTGGCAATTCTTATCATTACCAAAAGTGTTGTTAGAAATTAAATCTGTAGTTTTTGCGTAAGGTTTTAACTCGCTACTTTTTCTTATAAGTATATTTACAGCCTCTTCAGCATTCTCTTTATTTTCGTTGGCATTTTGTAAAGCACAATAAATTAATTCGGCGTATAGACTCAATCTTTGTTTAAGCTCACTGTTCCGATCTCTTTTATTTAAAGCTTCTTTATATATTAGTTCCATACCTTACAACAAATATACATCTAATTTTTACACTACTGTAAAATAAACGTAAATTATTGTTTATATAGTTGCCTATTGCTTTGTTGGAGTAAAAACATGAAAACCCAACACCACGGCGAGGTATTAGAACAGGCGATACGCCAAAGTGCTATACCTATTAGTAAAATAGCCCGCAAAACAGGTTATACCCGTCAGCATATTTATAATTTGTTTCAGCAAAAAAGTATAGACCTTAATTTAATACTAACAATTGGCGAGTTTATTCATCACGATTTTTCTGACAGCATACAAACCCTTAAAAAATACAAGCAACTACACCGTGCCGAATTTGAAGCCAACACCCGGGAGGAAGCCGCAACCTACCAACCCGATTTTGAGAAAAAATATTACGTACTGTTGGAAGAACATACCCAGCTCTTAAAAAAGTACAATAAGCTGCTTACTAAAAAATAGTTTAGAAAATTTGCCACAGATTTCGGGGATTAGCACAGATTTATATCTGTGTAATCTGTGGCTTTATTTTTTACGTTAAAACAATCATTTAGAGCCCATCGCCCTTCGGCTTAGCTCAAGGAACAACGGGGTTTTTATTGTGAAAACTTGCGCAAACAGCCGCATAAATAAAACATTTATATCTTTAGCCGTAATTATGGCCGCACAAAAACCCACCCTCTCTTTATTAGATACTACCCTGCTTGTTTCGGGCTCTATGATAGGCTCGGGTATATTTATTGTATCATCAGAAATGGCGCGAACTGTTGGGGGCAGCGCATGGTTGTTGTTGTGTTGGTTGCTAACGGGGGTACTTACTTTATTTGCCGCGTTAAGTTATGGCGAGCTGGCAGGCATGATGCCCAAAGCGGGCGGGCAATACGTATACATTAAAAAAGCCTTTGGCAGCTTAACAGCCTTCTTATATGGCTGGACGGTTTTCCTGGTTATTCAAACAGGGGTAATTGCCGCGGTGGCGGTGGCTTTTGCCAAGTATGTGGGTGTGTTCATTCCTTTTTTTAATGAAGATAATGTGTTTCTTCAAATATCAAAGTTCAAATTAACCTACGCGCAATTACTGGCTATCGTATCTATCGCTTTCCTAACGTTTATTAATTCGCGTGGAGTACGCAACGGAAAGATGATACAACGTGTGTTTACACTGGCAAAACTTATTGCCTTGTTCGGGCTAATCATCATAGGTATTTATGCGGGCTTTACAAGAAATGTTTTTTCGGAGAACATGGCGGATGCCTGGAAAGCTTCGTCCGTAAAGGATTCTGTAACCACTATGCTAAGCGGGGGCGCAATATGGATAGCTGTTGGGGTTGCCATGATTGGTTCTTTGTTTAGCAGCGACGCGTGGAACAACGTAACTTTTATTGCCGCCGAAATTAAAGAACCACATAAAAACATACCCAGAGGATTAATGTTGGGAACCTTTATTGTTACCGTAATTTATATTTTGGCTAACGTAGCTTACTTGTGTTTGTTGCCCGTGCATGATATTCAGAATGCCCCACACGACAGGGTAGGTGCGGCGGCTATGGCAACCAGTATGAGCGGGAACACCGCGGTTTACGCCATGGCAGGGTTAATTATTGTTTCCACCTTTGGTTGCAATAATGGTTTGATTATGGCTGGCGCCAGGTTATTTCAGGCAATGTCAACAGATGGGCTGTTCTTTAAAAAAGCTGAACACACCAATAAGTATAATGTGCCGGGTTATGCTTTAGCCATACAAGGTATATGGGCAAGCCTGTTGTGTTTAAGTGGTTCTTATGGAGATTTATTAGAGTACGCAACCTTCGCGTCCTTATTGTTTTATATGGTAACCATAACCGGTGTTTTTGTGTTGAGAAAAAAAGAACCCGAAACACCTCGTCCATACAAGGCGTTGGGTTATCCTGTAATTCCTTTTCTTTATATTTTGCTGACAGCATTAATTTGTATAGATTTGGTTTATAATAAACCCGATAATACCGTTAGAGGACTAATTATTGTTGCGTTGGGAATTCCGGTTTATTATTTTATTAAACAAAAGAAGGCAACAACATGATTAATTACCTTAGCAAATACTTTGCCCTTAACCGCCGCGAACGTAATGGCATGATAGCCGTTTCTACCTTGATAATTCTGCTGCTGGGGGTTAAATACTACGTTGTTTACCGATATAAAACACAAACAAATAATGTTGTAGCGGTTGCCTTAGACGATGTGGCAGCCAAACTTGCCGGGCAAACTAAAGAAGCAGATGCCAATACTTATGGTACAACATCCCTCAATAAAACAGACAGTCTGTTTTATTTTGACCCGAACACTATAAACTATGAGCAAGCTGTAATGCTTGGGTTTCCAGGGAAGACAGCACACACCCTGCTTAACTACCGAGATAAAGGCGGTAAGTTTTATAAAGTTATGGATTTGAAAAAACTATATGGTATAAATGAAGACTTGTTTGAAAGGCTAAAACCATTTGTTGTATTAGAAAAGAATAACGCACACGATGACGCGCACAAACCCTATGAAAAGAAAACCACTTTTGCTAAAAGTGAAAAGCAAAATATTACCATAGAAATAAACTCTGCCGATAGTGTGCAGTGGAACCAACTAAAAGGCATAAGCTTTGGGCGCGCCCGAATGATTATAAAGTATAGAACCATGCTGGGCGGTTTTAATAACATAGAGCAAATAAAAGAAGTAAAGTATTTTACCGATAGTCTTTTTAATATGATAAAAGCTAACCTTACGGTTAACCCCACGCTTATACAAAAACTAAAAGTAAACAGTGTTGATTTTAAAACCATGGTACACCACCCATATATAAAGTATGATGGCACTAAATGTATTTTTGCTTTAAAGCGCAACAAAAAAATTACAGCCGACGACCTCAAAAACTCCAGTTGCTTTAGCAGAGAGCAATTAGAAAAAGTATTGCTTTACTTAGATTTTGAGTAGCCCCCTTTAGAACGCAACTTGTAATCCTTTTCAAATTGATTGGTGGTGTGTAGCGTATACAAAACTTTATTTGTTTAGAAATAAAATTATGTAAGCCATTTTACACCCAAACCCAAACAGCGTTAAGTGATGAAAAACACAGGAAAAACTGTACTGCGCGAATTATTTAATAAGGAACGGAAAACGATGGATGTTTTTTAACGCGATACCCGTACCGCGGGCAACCGCACGCAAGGGGTCTTCGGCAATATGAACGGGTAGTTTTGTTTTCATAGATATACGCCTGTCTAAGCCACGCAGCAAAGAACCACCACCGGCTAAGTATATTCCGGTGCGGTAAATGTCGGCTGATAGCTCCGGCGGGGTCATCTCTAAGGCATTTAATATCGCCTCCTCTATTTTCGAAATAGATTTATCAAGGGCGTGTGCTACCTCAACATACGACACATAAATCTCTTTTGGAATACCCGTCATTAAGTCTCTTCCGTGCACGGGAAAGTCAGCGGGTGGGTTTTCAATTTCTGTCATGGCTGCGCCTACTTCAATCTTTACGCGCTCCGCTGTACGCTCACCAATTAATATGTTATGCTGGCGACGCATATATTCCTCTATGTTCGCTGTAAAATCATCGCCCGCAATACGAACCGATTTATCGCACACAATTCCGCCAAGGGCTATAACGGCAATCTCGCTCGTACCGCCACCAATGTCAATAATCATGTTACCAACAGGCTCTTCCACATCAATGCCCATACCCAAGGCGGCAGCCATAGGTTCGTGTATCATATACACCTCTTTAGCACCCGCGTGTTCAGCGCTATCACGTACGGCACGTTTCTCAACCTCAGTAATACCGGACGGAATACAAATTACCATACGCAAAGAAGGTTGAAAGAATTTCCTGCCGGGATTAATCATTTTAATCATCCCTTTAATCATTTCCTCAGCCGCCTGGAAATCGGCAATTACGCCATCTTTAAGCGGACGAATAGTTTTTATGTTCTCGTGGGTTTTACCATGCATTTGCTGCGCTTGCTTTCCAACCGCAATTATTTTACCGGTGCTTCTGTCAACAGCAACAATACTTGGTTCATCTACTACCACCTTATCGTTACAGATAATGATGGTGTTAGCCGTCCCTAAGTCAATCGCTATTTCCTGAGTTAAAAAATTTATTACTGCCATATAATCAATTATAGAATTGTTGAATTTTAGATTTTACTTAATGTTTAAAATGTCTTGTTCCGGTAAATACCATCGCCATGTTGTGTTCGTCGCAATAAGTAATACTGTCTTTATCTTTAATACTTCCACCGGGCTGAATAACCGCCTTGATACCTGCCTTATCGGCAATCTCTACACAATCAGGGAAAGGAAAGAACGCATCACTTGACATAACAGCTCCCTTTAAATCAAAACCAAAACTTTGCGCTTTTGCAATAGCTTGCTTTAAAGCGTCTACGCGAGATGTTTGTCCTGTGCCACTTGCCAGTAATTGATTATTCTTTGCAAGAATAATGGTATTTGATTTGGTATGCTTCACCAGCTTATTAGCAAATAACAAATCTTTAATTTGCTCTTTTGTAGGAAGTGTAGTAGTTGCAGGAGTTAAATCTTTTTCGGTTTCGGTTTTTAAATCGCGGTCTTGTTCAATTACTCCGTTTAGTAACGTGCGGAAAGATTTGACACTTGTTTTGTTTTTCTTTTTAACAAGAATAATACGATTGGGTTTTGATTTTAAAATTTCCAACGCTTTTGCGTCATAAGCAGGAGCAATGATTACTTCAAAGAAAAGCTTGTTTATTTCGGTTGCGGTTTCTTCATCCACTTTTGTATTGGCGATTAAAATTCCACCAAAGGCAGAGAGTGGATCGGCTTCTAAGGCCGCTTTCCAGGCATCGACTAATTTGGCGCGCGATGCAATTCCGCAAGCGTTGTTATGTTTTAAAATAGCGAAGGTTGTATCCGTAAATTCTTCTATCACATCAATGGCAGCATCTACATCCAAGAGGTTATTATAAGAAAGTTCTTTGCCGTTTAATTTCTCGAACATCTCATCTAAATTGCCATAGAAAATTCCTCGCTGATGCGGGTTCTCTCCGTATCGTAGAACATTAGCGTGGTTCTCACTCGCTTTAAATACAGGCAGTTTTTCTTCTTTGTTGAAGTAATTAAAAATGGCCGTGTCGTAATGCGAGCTCATGGCAAAGGCTTTGGCAGCGTATTTCCTGCGGTCTGAAATGTCAGTAGAGCCATTCTTTTCTTCAAGCAATGAAAGCAAACCCGCATAATCATTTCTTGAGGAAACAATCAGTACATCGTTAAAGTTTTTAGCCGCTGCACGTATAAGGGAGATACCGCCAATATCAATCTTCTCAATAATTTCCTGTTCTGATGCGCCTTTGGCAACCGTTTCTTCAAAGGGATATAAGTCAACAATAACCAAATCAATATTCGGTATCTCGTGCTTTTCCATTTGGGTTACGTCGCTTGGCAACTCGCGTCTGCCAAGTATTCCGCCAAATATCTTCGGGTGCAATGTTTTTACGCGTCCGCCTAAAATCTCCGGAAAAGACGTCAATTCTTCTACCGGAACAACAGGCACAGCAAGGCTTTCAATAAATGTTTGCGTGCCACCGGTACTGTATAAAACAACACCAAGCGCATGTAGCTTTTTTATGACAGGTTCTAAATTGTCTTTATAAAAAACGGAAACTAACGCGTTTTTAATCTGCCTCGTGTTGCTCATAAATTATTGCTAAAAGGCAAAATTAACTAAATAGAAACGCCCTTGCTCGCAAATAAAAGATTGTTGAAAAATGAGCGCCTTTGTTGAAAACGAAACGCTTGACTATAATGAGCGAAACAAAGAAATTTGGCTGCCGGCAACGGTTTTTCAAAAGTTATAATAACACTATTTTACTCGAAAATACCTCTCTCTCTAATTTCACTAACTTATATTGAAAAACATCTTTTATTTAATTTTATTGTTTTATCGCGCGTTTATATGTACATTTGCTTGTACACTTAGTAGGCATCATGAAAAAAACAGCTATTCTCCTTTTTATATTGATACTTGCGCCCTTTGTTACTTTTGGGCAAGCGGTAGGCACTACAACCTGTAACCTTTCTGTTACTATTGATAGTACGGTGGTTCCGCCCTGCTTTCGTTTAAATGGCAATAATTCGATTAATGGGGGCGCTTGCGGCTGCACAAATTCTTTATGGGCTATTGTAAATGGGGGTGTCGCCCCCTATACCTACACTTGGGCGATTTCTGACGGAACCGTATATAGTCATTCAGACACTATACACGGCGCATGCTACGAGGTTTGGAACGTAAAAGTAGCCGACTCTAAGGGTTGTGTAGACTCTGCAACCATTAATGTGGTTATTCCCGCGACATCTACAGATACTGCCGGTGCTTCAACAGGCATTATAAAATACGACAATAGTTCTACCTTAAAGTTATATCCTGTTCCTGCTGTTAATCAGCTGAACGTGAATTTAGGAGTGGCCTCTCCCGCCAATACACATATAGAGTTATATGATGTGCTGGGTAATAAGTTGTTTACACAAACTGTAAATATAGGAGCGAGTTTAGTTAGTGTGGATGTATCTATGCTATCAGCCGGCAGTTACCTGTTAAAAATAGTTGGCAGTGGTGGACAAAAAACAACCAAGTTTACGGTAGATAGGTAACCCTACGATTCTCTTTACTTCTTCCTTTGTTGGTTTTGTTGGCGGTATATTATAGGATACCACTATACTTTTGTAAACCACTAACTAAAGTATACTAATATAAAATATCTTTGCTTAAAAACAGAATATGACCCGAGCCTTTTTAGGCGAACGCCATGTTACCATTTTAATAACATAAAAAACAAAAACATGAAAACAAACAAAATAATTTATTGGATTTGCACCGGCTTGGTAGCCGCTTTTATGTTGATGAGCGGTATTATGTATTTAAGTAAACCCCCACAGGTATTAGAGGCTTTTAAAATGTTGGGTTACCCCGATTACTTTAGGGTAATACTTGGTGTGGCTAAAATAGCCGGGGCGGTTGCTTTGTTAGTTCCGGGATTTAATGGAATTAAAGAGTGGGCTTATGCTGGATTTACGTTTGTATTTATCGGCGCTATATGGACACATATTTCTACCGGGACCGAGTTTGTAGGTGCGCTTATTGCTTTAATGCTATTAACAGCTTCTTATTGGTTTCATCACAAACTGCTTAAGGCAAAAGCAGAAACCAATTAACATATAGGGTATAAAAACAAAAAAAGTCCGAAACATGTTCGGACTTTTCTTTTCTTGTTAAACCGCTATTTATTTTTGGTTATCGCCGGCTAAAACGGCCTCATCAACCTCTTTAATGGCTTTGTCGGCATATTCAAGCGCTTTTGCACGATGTCCTTTAAAATCCTTAGCGGCTTTATCTAAATGAGATTTGGCTTCCATTAAGTTTTTCTTAGCGGCATTTAATTCAGGAAACTCAACAATTTTAGTTTCAACTGTGCTCAAAGATTTTCCGAAGCAGAAAGCTCCGATTACAAGCGCACTTAGTGCAATAACTTTTACTGTTTTCATAATTTAGTTTTTTAAAGTTTAAGGAGTAAAAATAGAAAAATATTAATAACCCTCATTAATATTTTTTGCCAAGTGATGTCCCATGCTAAAGCAGGCTTGCAGCAGGTATCCACCCGTAGGAGCATCCCAATCAAGCATTTCGCCAATGGTAAAGTGGTTGGGTATCTTTTTTAATTGAAAGTGATCATCTACTTCCCGCAAAGCAACACCCCCTACGGTGGAGATAGCCTCGTCCACAGGGGCCATAGCCGTTATAAGTAAAGGCAGCTTCTTTATTTTATCAGCAAGTACATCTGTATTTATGAATTCTTCTTTGGTTAAACCGCTTTTTAAAAGAGTTACCAGTGCCGGACTTAAATTCAAATCTTCTTTTAAAACAGTAGTTAGTGTTTTATCTCCTTTATGAAGGAATTTATCTTTAATGGTTTCTAAAGACAAGCCGGGTTTTAAATCAAGGAAAATAGTTGCCGAAATAGTGCTATTTAATTGTTTTCGTATAAGTGGACTTAAACCATAAACAGCGCCTCCTTCTATACCGAACTTAGTAATAACCACCTCTCCTTTTCTTTCTACCCCATCGCAAGTAATGGCAATGTTTTTTAAAGATTTTCCTTCAGCTTGTTTTAAAAACTTCTCGTCCCATTTGATTTGATAAGCGCAGTTTGATGCCTGAAAGGGAATTACCTCAACGCCTTTCTTTTCAAATAGATTTACCCAGCTACCATCAGAGCCTGTTTTAGCCCAGCTTGCACCACCTAAAGCAAACACAACCACATCGGCTTTCACAAGCAACCCTTTAGTATCATGCTGTATGATTAGTTCATTATTATCGTTCCAACCCTTCCATTCATGCTTTGTCTTTATCTGAACATTTTTGTTTTTCAGTTCATTCAAAACAGCATTCAATACATCAATAGGTTTGATGCCCTTTACGGGAAATATTCGTTTGCTTGTGCCTGTATAGGTTTCAATACCAATATGTTTTAACCAATTACATAAATCCGCGTTGGTAAATGAGCGAATACTTTTTTCTAAAAAAGATGGTGGCGTGTAGCGTGTTATAAATTGCTCTATCTCTTCAGAATGAGTAAGATTAAACCCCCCATCGCCCGCTACTAAAAACTTACGCGCGGGAGCAAAGTTCTTTTCATAAATAGTTACATCAAATAATTTTGTATTTAATGTAGCGGCTAACATCAATGCCGCCGGACCACTACCTATTATGGCGATTGATTTCCTGTTCATTAACTAAAAGAAATCTCTCAGGCTTTTAAAGTAAATAGTGTTCCAGCCATCTACAATATCTGTATACGCTTCATCAGGAATGTTAGTATGGTTTAGTTCAACGGATGTACCTTCTTTATGATTGTGTAGTTTTATGGTAACAATAGAAGGCGTTTCTTCTTCTTCGCCAAAGTACCATTGTTGCACTATTTTTTTATTCTCTATAAATTCTAAGTTCTTCCCCGCAATGCTATCTCCCATGATTGAGAATTCACTGCCGGGTTCGGTACTCATGACGGCATCTTCTTCGCCTGTCCACAAACCAATACTAAATGGGTTGGTAAGTGCCATATAAACATCTTCAGGCGGACCATGTATGATATAATAGTTCTTGTAATCTTTCATTTTATAAATGTAATTTATTTTTTCTTTAAAGGTTTTAGTAAATCATCTAGTCCATTCATTTTTATTTCGAGCATGGTTTGCAGAAGCATGCCTAATTTACCGGCAGGAAACCCCTTGCGGTTAAACCATTCCAGATAAGATACAGGCAGGTCGCACAACAACATTCCTTTAAATCTGCCAAAGGGCATTTTCATTTCTACTAACTCTAAAAGTAATTGAGGATTGGGCAACATACAGCATTCAAATTTAAGGGTTAAAAAGGCTTGCTACCGAATTTAAAATTGCAGTATCTTTGTTCGCAAAATTTATAAATTATGTCATACATATTTCATATTGCAGCCCGCCAGATTCTTGATTCACGCGGAAACCCAACCATAGAAGTAGATGTGTATACCGATAGTGGCGCTATGGGCAGAGCGGCTGTCCCGTCAGGCGCTTCAACCGGTTCACATGAAGCAGTGGAGCTTCGTGATGGCGATAAAACACAATACTTAGGCAAAACCGTTTATAAAGCCATTGAAAAGGTAAATACTGTATTACTGGAGAATTTAAAAGGCATACACATCTTCGACCAGAATGGTATTGATGCCAAAATGCTTGAGCTGGATGGCACCGAAAACAAATCTAACCTGGGTGCTAATGCCATATTGGGTGTTTCTTTAGCGGTGGCTAAAGCCGCTGCCGAAGAACTTAAACAACCTTTGTTTCGCTATATAGGCGGGGTTAATGCCAACCTGTTGCCTATCCCCATGATGAATATTTTAAACGGCGGCGCGCATGCCGATAACGGAATAGACTTTCAGGAATTTATGGTTATGCCTGTTGGCGCTAATAGTTTCTCTGATGCGTTGCGTATGGGTACCGAGGTGTTCCATCATTTAAAAGCGGTGCTTAAAAAACAAGGTTTATCAACCAATGTGGGCGATGAAGGTGGATTTGCCCCTAATATAAAATCAAATGAAGACGCGTTGAAATATGTTATTCAGGCAATAGAAACAGCGGGCTATAAACCCGGTGTGGATATTTATATTGCGATGGATGCCGCAGCGTCTGAGTTTTATGATGCGGAAAAGAAAATATATAAGTTTAAAAAATCAACGGGCGATGAATTAACTTCCGCTCAGATGGTTGATTATTGGGCTGATTGGGCGAAGAAATACCCCATCATTTCTATTGAAGATGGTTTTGCCGAAGATGATTGGGATGGCTGGAAAGCCATAACGGAAAGGATTGGAGATGAGGTGCAATTGGTAGGCGATGATTTATTTGTTACCAATGTAAATCGTTTGGTAGAAGGTATTAACAAGGGTGTCGCCAATTCTATCTTAGTAAAAGTAAACCAGATTGGTACGCTTACTGAAACCATTGAAGCTGTGCAGATGGCACAAACACATGGCTATACCTCGGTAATGAGTCATCGTAGCGGAGAAACCGAAGATACTACTATTGCCGATTTAGCCGTTGCGTTAAGCTGCGGACAAATTAAAACAGGCTCCGCTTCGCGTAGCGACAGGATTGCAAAATACAACCAGTTACTTCGTATAGAAGAACAATTAGGGAGTAACGCTCGCTTTTTAGGCAATAGCTTTAGGTTTGCTAAGTAGATAATTTATTATTCCTCTTTTGGGCGCTAATCCTAAAAAAGCCTTTCTCTTAAAAGGAGGTGTTTTTTGTTTTATATTTGACCCTTTACTAAACGGTTTATGATAAACGGCAAAAAAATAGTTGTAGTGCTTCCGGCATATAATGCCGCCAAAACATTAAAAATGACCTACGACGAAATTCCTTTTGATATTGTTGATGAAGTTGTATTGGTGGATGACCACAGCAAAGACAATACGAGCGAAGTTGGCAAAGAGATTGGTATAAAACACGTTATACGCCACGAACAAAACAAAGGTTATGGCGGCAACCAAAAAACCTGCTACGATAAAGCCCTTGAATTGGGTGCCGATATTATTATTATGCTGCACCCCGATTATCAATACACACCCAAATTAATCCCGTCTATGGCGCATCTTATGGCGCAGGATTTATACCCCGCCGTGCTGGGTTCTCGTATATTAGGCAAAGGCGCGTTAAGAGGGGGCATGCCTTTATATAAATATATTTTTAATCGTTGCCTTACCTTATCCCAAAATATTTTAATCAATCAAAAGCTATCCGAATACCACACGGGTTATCGCGCTTTTAATGCCGAAATTTTGAAAACCATTAACTATCACGCTAATAGCGACGATTTTGTGTTTGATAACCAAATGCTTTCTCAGGTGTTTTACGCCGGATTTCAAATCGCGGAAATTACCTGTCCTACTAAGTATTTTGATGACGCCTCGTCCATTAATTTTAAACGCAGCATGACATACGGATTGGGTGTAATGGGTACTTCATTTATACATCTCTTTAATAAACTGGGATTAATGAAGTCTGAGATTTATAAAAAGAAAACCGTTTAAAAATTTATATTTGCACGTTCTTTTATTCATGGGGGATTAGCTCAGCTGGCTAGAGCGCTTGCATGGCATGCAAGAGGTCGTCGGTTCGACTCCGATATTCTCCACCATACAGGAGATGTTGTGTTTTTCACTTCATCTCCTTTTTTGTTTTTAATCCTTCCTAATTTAGTTTCCGCCGCCAAGCCCTTGTATTTACTAATCAAAGCATAAGGAGCTACGAAATCCATGCGCACTTTTTTATCCTTCAAAAAGCGGTTCGTTCCAATCTTTTCTAAAAATGATTTTATTTCGGAAAAATCCGGCTTAGCAATTAATTTATCCGCATAGGACAAGGAGTCTAGCCATTCTCGCATTGGTTCGAGCCAAAGTTTGCCTTTTTGCCCAAAATCTGATTTTTTTTGGATGAGTTCCATTTTCAGCTTGATAAGTTCATCTTTCTTTTTAAGGTAAGCTGACTTTTCAATCGTGCCATCCAAAAAAGAATTAATCAGCTTGTCAAGCCTTTGTTCTGTTTCCAGTAGCTTGACTTCGCTATTTTGGGCAAAAGAGATAATACCCTTTTGCTCTTCCATTTGCCACGCATCTACTTGGGCAAGCATCTTATGTCCCCATCCTTCGGGTAAACTAACCGTTTGAAGCAGTTCTTGTAATTGCGCCTGCATCAAATCTTCTCGTAAGTAGCCTTGCGAGCATTTGCCTCGCTTCTTGGTACATCGGTAATACCGATATGTACCACCGTTGCCTTTTGCACCCTGTGATACAATTTTTATGAAAAATGGCATTAAAATATTAGGCGCAATAACTGAAGTAACCGTAGATAAGGTTTTTTTTAAAAATTGTGATGCACAAAGCTATTTAAGTTCTTCTATTCATAAAAAAGATGTAAACTACATCCATTTTGCAAATCACGTTAACGACTTAAATTTATTCAAGTCAGGTCAGATTGAAAACAAAAAGAAAAACGGTTTTTTTATTGCACGCATTGTTTTATTTATTTTAGCATTATTCTGTTTTATGATATTTCTTTTAGGGCGAAATTTACTGTCATTTGGGTTTATATTATTTTTAATATTATTGACAATTATATTCTTATTAGCTCTATTTATTTTATTCCTTATATCTTTAGCGCAACCGTAGCATTTTAGTTACACTTACTTAACTATAGTTAGTCGTTATATGTAAATTACATCATAAATTATCTAAAAACCATCTATTTTATTAGAGAAATAAACCCCTTTAGGGTTTTGTTCTGTGTTGAATTACCGCAATTAATAATATACTGAAGTATGTAATAATAAGTGCCATCTTCTTCTGTGGGTTTCCAAATACAACTTGGGTTGGTGTTTTCAAATATTTTAGTGCCCCAACGATTATATATTTCTAATTGTAGTGATGAAAATTGGTGCTTACCAAAATCGATAAAATCATTTATGCCATCATTATTAGGTGTAACAATATTGGGCATAATAAAATTAAACAAGCTTGTTTCAGGAGAAACAATAAGGGTATCAAAATTTATGCAACCATATTGATTAGTTACTTTTACCCAATAAGTTTCTGCTGTTGTCGCAATAATACTTGATGTTGTTTCACCTGTATTCCATAAGTAGTTTGAAGAGTTATTGAATGCATTTAATGGTAAGTTTCCTAAACAAAAGGCAGTATCACTACCTAAGTTAATAGAAGGAATATTATTTATTGTGTAAGTAAAACTGTCTTTGCTAACACAGAAATTATTAAAAGTATAATTAACCCAGTAATTACCAATAGTTGTAATTGTTTGGGTTGGAGAAGTAGAACCATTATCCCATAAATAGGAAATAACATTTGAATCGGTAGCATTAAGAGCTATAGGTGTTACCAAATTACTACACTGCGAGGTATCATGTATAATATTTATAATAGGAATTTTTGTTTGTGTAACATGAAAAGTATCAACTTCAATACAACCTTGAGCATTAAAATAAGACACCCAATAATTACCAAACGTATTAATAGATATGCTTTGTGTAGTATCTCCATTTAACCATTGATAATTATTTCCTGAAGCAGCATTAAGCATGTAACTTGAAAAGCTACACAATGGATTGGTAATTGATAAGGATTTAATTAAAGGGTTATTTGCGTCAATAAAATTTGGTAAGCCATAAATGCAAAGTGAGCCTGTAGGTAAAGTGGGGCCATTTAATTGAAAATTACAAGTTGAACCGATATTATTCGGGTTATTGATAACAGCTAACCTTAAAGAATCTGTTATACTTACATAAATCTTTCCATTAGTAGATAGTTGTAAAGCTCCTATTCTGTTTGGGTAGAAAACACCACCGGAAATAATTGTTTGAGAAGCAATGATTGTATCAGCAATATTAGAGCTTAAATCATACTGATAAAGAAATCCCGTACCACCTATGGTGGCATAAAGTTTGGAGTTATCAGGAGAAAAAGCTATACCATAAGCACCGTAAGTGGGGTAAGTAATTGTAATTGGGTTAGTAACTTGTCCAGTAGCATTATTAAAATCATAAATTTCTAAAATTGGGAAACTTTGTTGAACACCCAATGCCAACCTTTTTCCATTGGGAGATGCTTTTAAATATCCAATTCCTTCCACTATATAGGTTCCAGCCGAGGTTAAATGGCTTTGAATAGTACCAACGCTCGAAACTACCGGGGTGGAGCTGATTCCTGAAGATGTTAGCAAATAAGCATTAAATGAATTAGAGTTGAAAGGATGGTCGATAATCCAATAATCTGTTCCGTTGCAATGTTTAACTGCGGTAAGTTTTTCGGTAGTTGGAGGTGTAGTTAAAAGCATATTCTTTGAGCCTAAAACCACATCGCCTAAACCACTATTTAAGCTCATATCTATTACTGAATAATGAACGCCTTGATTTACAGGAATTCCCCCGCAACAATATCCGGCTTGGTCTGCACTAATGAGGTAATAAATTGTTGAACTGCCCGGTTGAGGAATAATTAAGGCTGCTTGTGTTGAAGTACCTGCCCCACCAATCATTCCAAAACCATTTGGCATTTGGTTATTATTTTTGTCCCAGGCATAAGTCCCATCAGTATAAAATAATAATTGCCCTGTATTTGAATCACTCACGGATGCACATCCTTCATTAGCATGCATCGCGCTCGTACCCGTAACAGGATTTCCCGAGCTAAAATCTAAAGAGGCATTTACTCCAAACTGCCAATGCCAAGCTTCTTTTCCGAGTTGGGCATGTGCTAAATTAAGATTCAGTAAAATTACAGATAAGGTAAAATATTTATTAAAAGCATTACAAGACATTCGAGTATAAAAGTATGAAAAATCAATGGTATGGAAGTAAAAGAGATTGACCTCCTCACAAAAACAAATAATAAAATATTTTGTGGTTTAATTAAATATTTAGACATTTGCCTAATTATATAATTATCTACAATAAAATGAATGATGTATTTAAAGCGCTAAATGATCCTGCACGACGAGAGATATTAAAGATGCTCCGTAAACGTGATATGACCGCCGGCGACATTGCCGATAAATTTGATATGACCGCGCCCAGCATATCGCATCACTTGGATAAACTAAAACGAGCCGGTTTGGTAACCACGCTAAAGCAGGGTCAGTTTGTGCTTTACTCCATCAACACCACTATTGTAGATGATTTAGTTGATTATGTGTTAACCCTTAAAAAAACAAAAAAATGAACAAGTATTTAAAAGAATCCATCTTATTGGCATGTGTAATATTGCCTTATGTTTATCTAACTTTTATCTGGAATGCGCTACCGGAAAAAGTTCCAACCCATTTTAATTTTAATGGTGTGGCAGACAGGTGGTCGGACAAAACCTTCTTACTGTTAGTTCCGGCTGGTTTAGGTGTTTTTATTTATTTGTTAATGCTTTTCATCCCTCTTATAGACCCTAAAAAGAAAATCCGACAAATGGGCGACAAGTATTCTTCCTTTCGTTTTATGCTCGGTTTCTTTTTTGCAATGCTGTCCGTCTATTTGTTATATGTAAGTAAAGAAGGGGGTATGAAAAATCCAAACCTGCTGATTGCTTTAATAGGGGTGTTTTTGGCGCTCCTTGGCAATTATTTTCAAACGGTAAGACCCAACTATTTTATCGGCATCCGCACTCCGTGGACATTAGAAAACGAACAGGTGTGGAAAAAAACACATCACCTTGGCGGACGTTTATGGATGGTTGGCGGCATACTGGTTGCTGCGCTTTCTTTTATAATCAACAACAATCACCTGATGGGTATTGTATTTGGAACGCTGCTATTTGTAATGGTAATTATACCTGTTGTTTTTTCTTACACCGAATTTAAGAAAGAGAAAAAAATGTTGAATCGGTAGTAAAAGCAGGGGGTTGAAAGTAATACAAACGTTAGAACAAACAATAAACTAATTAGCGGAAGGAACCTGTATGGTAAATTTATATTCTTTAGGTGGCAGGCATTGCGTGTTGTTGCAAGCCATACACTCTACATGACCTAAAATGGTAAAGGCACCCTTATTACTTCGCTTTATTTTTTGTTTAAAAACAACTTCGTTACTAAACGACATAACATCCGCGCTAAAAACGCTTGAGTATTCTGTAACAGGCGTTGGCTCAAAAACCTTGTCGGCCAAATCATAATCGGGAGTTGGCTCAAACCTAAAAACAGTAGGCAACGGACCATCGCCGTTTTGCAGCTGCGAGTATATGTGCCAATCCATACCAATGTTGGCTTTTAAAATAATTTCTCCTTTTGTTTCATCTATGGGGTTGTAAGAAAACTCCCATTTTACAGGTTGCGTCGTTTGGGCAAAACAGAAACAAGAGGCAAGAGCCAAGAAGCAAGTAACGATAAAATGTTTAGAAAGCATTTATCAGAACTTAACTTTAGTAATCCGATTAATGGGAATTACAATCCCCTGTTTAAGTATAACCCGTTTATCGGTTAAACCCCAAACGGTAGTATCAACTACCTTGGAAGAAGTATCATCTTCAAAATAAATTTTAATTTTATGATGCTCTAAATTTCCCAAAGACAGACATCGTTGCAAATCCGCCGCACGCAACTTAATCTCATCTTTGTCGGTTAATACTTCAACATCCGGAAAATGCAATCCGGTTACAGCTTCTTTATCGATTATCTGATGTTTAGTTTGTGTGTTCATAAAACCCTCCTTTTTGATGTCTCATAAAAATACTTCTTTTTTTTGAAAAACAAACATTAAATAGTATTAATTTGATTGTTAATTATTTTAAATAATTCATTAGGTCGCTGCGTTCCAATGCGATAAGTAAATCCGTCTTTGTCTTTCAATTCGATAAAGTGATTGCCGGAGGTGTAAAATTTCACAATTTCTCTGATATATAAGTTGTAAACAGGTCGGCGAAAACTGTTTTTTTTATATCTTAATTTTTTAACGGTGTGAATATTACTAAAATCTATTTTTACTCTTCTGGCGCCCCAAAAACCACTTAATACCAGGTAGTGCGAATAAACAATAGTTTGTATATGTAATACATACATTAATAAACCCGATAACACCATAATAAAAACACCTAGCATAAAAAAGATGTGACCCGAAGCGGGAATTTCGTCTGCGGGATAAGACCCCAAACGGATAACGGATAAATCGACAGGTTTTGGGTTTTGGCTCCAATAATATCCAATGAAGCAAAGCAGGGCTAATACGGTTCGTATAAGTGCCGAGAAGCGGTTGTAGCCCAGGAATTGTTTTTCTTCGTATAGCGGAATTTGTTTTAGCATTTTACAGATTGTCCTGCCATAGTTTTTGTTTAGGAATCTTTATATCGCGCAATGAATTTACTTTTAAATTTAGGGTAATCATATATTGCTTGGAATAACCAAAGGGCACCCATGTAATATGAGATTCCCAGCAACGCAAATCTCTGTATATGGTAAATCTTGTATAGCTAATGTTTTTTAAACCAAAATCATAACCACTGGTTATATCAAATTTCCAATTAGGTGTGGGTTTAATGCTAAAAGTTCCGCCCAGGGTTTGTGTATACTTATTGGGTATTGTAGTAATACTTGTTGGACTTTCGGGGTTACCGCTGCTTGTTATACCTCCCTTAATAAAGTTTAAATTATAAATAAGACCTATGCTAAAAGGCTGTTTACTACTTGCCAGACTTTTTATTTTGGCGTTTGTTAAGGTTAAATTTGTAGAGAAATTACAACTGGTAAAGCGTACTATTTTATGATTTGAATTATATCCCTTAATGGAATTACCGGCAGTGCTTGCCAATAAAGTATCCGTTCGGTTGCCATATTTGTTTAAAGCATAAGGGTCGAATACAGATGCGAAACTTACACTTACCGCATCTTTAAAAAAGGTATTACGCGCGGTAAGGTTTATCAGACTAAGCTTGTTTTTAGCGGCGGCAAAATCATAACTCCCCCCAAGACTCAGCATTTTTAATATGCTTACCTTTTGGTAAGTAATACTGGTGTCTGTTTTCTTTCTAACCTTAGCATCAATGGTGTTGTTTATGTTAAAGGTAAGCGCGCCGCTTTCGGGTCCGGTGGGCCCGCCAAACAAACCGTTTTGAAACTGGGAGTACTTAGTGGTTACTTTATTGCTATCTGTAACCGATTTAAAAAAACCATACTTGTTCTCCATATCCGGATGAAAAACAAATCCTATGGTGGGTATAATTTGGTGCCGTATTTGTTTCAGTAGTTTAGAATTAAACAAATAATCTCCATAAACTTTTGTAGTTAAGTTTACCTGATAACTTTGGTCGAACGAAACTTTTGGCCCTCCGTTTGACATCATAATTGTTTTTGTGGAAGCATTGTACTGTTCGTTTAATGTTTGAAAGTTAGTGTATTGCTGAAAGGTTGCCTGAGGGGTTAACGTAAAGAATTTTAAAAGATTAATGTTGGTAGCTATCGGAACCCGTTGATAAATTCCATATTTAATACTGTCTAAAGTGGTTCTTTTAAATAACAAAGAATCTTTGCTTATTAAGGTTGCCTGAGACTGTAACGTATAATCAATATACAGTTTATCTAACCAGGTTTGGGTTGTGTGCGCCTGATTTTTAAAAGGGTACATGCGGTTAGCGGCATAAGTGAGTTGGGGCGCGTCTATCTCCGTTTGTTTTTGCTCCAAAGCCTGATTTATTCTTCCATTTATGGTTAAGGTAGAAAAGTTTCTAAATGTTTTTGAAAAAGCTATATTAGAGTTTAAACTGCTTTGTAAATAATTTGCCTGGTTCTGATTATTATATTTACCAAAACCGGAGCTACCCGCATTTACTGATGCACTAAAGCGTATGGTTGGGTCATACCTATTATCTTGCGTATGATTCCAGGTAATCCTGAAATTATTCGCTTTAGTTAAAAAACTTGGGTCGCTGGGAATTTTATCTTCAGCTATTCCTGAAACATTCTGAGAAAAAGCCAAATTAAAACTCCCGCTATACTTATAATTTACCTTATAGTTAACCATTTGGTGGGGTGAGGTAGCATTAATGGCCCAGGAACCATTGCCATATATGTTTCCATATAAAAATACTTGTAACCTATTATTTACAGGAAAAAAATATCCCATATTCTGTAAATAAAATCCCTGACTTGCCGAGTAACCATAGCTTGGCATTAATATGCCGGCCTTAGACGCGTTTACATTTACGTTAGGAAAAAACCCAAAAGGTAATCCCAAAGGGGTTGGTATATTAGATACCTCTAAAAACAAAGAGCCTGTAACAATTTTATCGTTCGGAATTATTTTAGCTTTGCTGGCACGAAAATATATTCTGGCGTCTTCAAATTCGCAGGGAATGCACCTCATTTTTCTAATCGACATGATATTATTGGTGTCTTTTTTTACCGCTTGTCCGTGTATAAAAAAATCATTTTGTTTGGTTGAGATGCCAAATATCTTCCCCTTTTTAGTTTTTAGGTTATAAACCACCTTATCACATTTTATTTGATCTTTTCCTTGTTTAAACTCAGGGCTTCCTTTTATAACACCATTGCTATCAGGCATTCCAACGGCGGTAATTAAATTCGATTTGTTGTCAATTTCAATATAGGCGGCCTTTAAATCAAAGTCCTGATAATGTACCATGGCATTGCCATATAGATAGGCTTTCTTGTTTTCGGCTTCCAAACGGATAGAGTCCTCGGCCTCATAATCAACCGGAGCATCTATTCCGGGGCCATCATCGACGGTTGTAAGGGTGTCTATATTCTTTCTAAGGGTATCTGTTTGAGGCTTTATGGTATCGGGTAAAAGAATAAAACGGAGTTTATTATTGTAGGAACTAAAAAAAGCATGCGCATTAACATGATTTATTAACACAAGGCAATTAAAAACTATTAGTATAAGGACACTTTTCCTCAAAATCTATAAAATACTTTTGTAAAACAGCGCGTAAAGCTACAAAATATAGCTAAAGCTATGATTTGCCCCCATTCCAACATAAATTCGTTTCGTGTTTTGCTTCTTGCATTTTCGGCACTATTTTTATTTAGCGAAGCCCATATAGCAAAAATCGGACCAAAAGGTGTTAAGGTAATTGTAATTGACCCTGGACACGGCGGAAAAGACCCCGGTTGTAACGGAGATTTACATAAAGAAAAGGATATAGCACTGGGTATCGCCCTTAAACTGGGGGCGTTTATAGAAAAGAACTTACCCGATGTGAAAGTAATTTACACCCGTAAAACAGATGAATTTGTTGAATTGGAAGAGCGCGCGCAAATAGCCAACAGAAACAAAGCCGATTTATTTATCTCTATACACTGTAATGCCGCGGCTAAGTATGTAGTAATTAAAGACAAAAAAGGGAAAAGTCATTATAAAACATACACAGACAAAAAGGGAAACGCGAGAAAAGTAGAAATACATAATCCCAAACCTTTTGGAAGCGCGACCTATGTGATGGGTATTTCTAATGAAAAAGGAAAATTAAATACGGCGAAACGCGAAAACGCTTCTATGCTTTTAGAAGATAATTACAAGAAAACATACGACGGTTTCGACCCCGAAAGTGATGAGGCCTATATTGTAATGAGTTTATGGACGGGCGTCAATGTTGAACAAAGCGCAAGCATGGCATCTAAAATAGAGAAAGAATATGTTGCAAAAGCCGGAAGGGTTGATAAGGGCGTTCATCGTCAAAGTATATGGGTTTTATGGCGCACCACTATGCCAAGTGTTTTAACCGAAGTAGGGTTTCTTACAAACCCTGAAGAAGAGAAATTTTTAGGGTCTGAAAAAGGACAAAAGTATATGGCCGCCGCCTTATTTAGAGCTGTTAGAAATTATAAAGATGAAGCGGAAGGCGTCATTAAAAAGTATGATGATGATTTTGAAAAAGAGGAGCCGTTGGTAAATGAAAATCTTACTAAAGGGAATAAAAATGACGAAGGCGCGCCCACCGATTCTACTCAAATAGCGGATGCCGCTAACGAAGAACTATATAACGGTTTTATTAAAGAAGCCGATGAAAGTTATAAGGCTAAAAAGTATGAAGACGCCCAGGCAAAGTATGAGAAATGCAATGAATTAAAACCCGAAGAAAAATTTCCTTTGGCAAGAATAGAAGAATGCAAAAAGAAAATTACAGAACAAAAAAGTAAATTAACCGCCGAAGAACAAAAGCAAAAAGAAACACAAACTAAATACAATACCTTAATTAGTAGTGGAGATAACCTGATTTCACAAAACAAATGGGGTGCCGCTATTGTGCAGTATAAACAGGCAACAGAGCTTATGCCCGAACAAACGTATCCTAAAGAAAAAATAAAAGAAGCGGAGAAAAATATCGAAGAGGAAAAACAAAAAAAGAAGGACAAAGAAGAAGCCGATAAACTTGAAAAACAAAAGCAAGAAGAGAAGCTGGTAAAAGCGGATGCCGATAAACACGCGGCAGATTCTCTGTTGAAAATTAAAAAGCAGGAAGATGATAGAATAACCACAGAGAAAGCCAAAGCAGATACCGCGTCTGTTAAACCTAAAGACATCATAAATACCTATAAAGATAAAACCCCTAAAAAAGATACCGCCACTAAAGAGCAAAAAGTAAAGAGCAATCCGCCTGCGGGTAAAACAGGCGTTGTGTTCAGGGTGCAATTTGCCATGAGCGAAACGGAGCCCGATTTGAAAGCGGATAAATATAAAAACATAGAAGACATTTGGTATTATAAAGCCGGTAACTTATTCAAGTTGACATCAGGGAGTTTTACAAACGCGGAAGATGTAATTAATCATCAGAAAAAGATGAGAGACGGTGGCTATAAAGATGCTTTTGTAATTGCTTTAAAAAATAACCAACGAGTGGATTTTAAAGAAGCCGTTAAACAAGCATCCTCATCAAAACTAAATAAATAACGTAATGGAAGAAAACACAAAAATAAGCGACTCAGAAGAAAAGAAAAAGAAACGTGGCGGCTTCTTGCCCTGGCTCTTGTTGATTTGCTCGTTAATTGGCAACGGGGTGTTGGTTTATAAGTTTAATCAGGAGAAACAGATTGTTATTCAAAAAGAAGAAATAATAAAAACTGTTTTTGTGGAACGCGATAATGTGAAAAACGATTTGGTTACGCTTAAATCTGAGTTTGAAGGTTTACATACCAACAATAAAAAACTGCAAGCGACCATCGACAAAAAAAAACTGCAAATAGATTCGCTGATACAGCTTGCCGAGAAAAACAAGGGAAATACAGCCATTATTTCTAAACTTAGAAAAGAAACGGAAACTCTTCGTCAGATTATGCAGGGCTATGTACACACCATTGATTCTTTAAACACGCTCAATAAAAGATTGATTGTAGAGAAGAACGATGTGCTTAAAAAATTAGATGAAGAGAAAGACAAATCATCTCAGCTAAATAAAGATAAAGAATCGTTGCAAACTACTATTGATAAAGCTTCTGCGCTAAGCTGCTATGGCATTACGGCGCAGGGCATTGATATAAAAAAGAAGAGTAAGAAACAAAGTGTTACCAACAAAGCCAAGAAGACGGATGTGATTAGGGTAAGTTATTCTTTAGGCGAAAACAAACTTTCTAAAGCGGGCACTAAAGATGTGTATGTACGCATTATGACTCCGGATGGAAAAGAACTTGCCAAGAGTTATGATGATAATTATAAGTTTAAGTTTGATGGGTCTACAGGCTATTATGCCGGCAAAACAAGTATTGATTATGCGAACAAAGAAATTGGTGTAACCACAACTTGCGAAGGCAGCGACCCTTTTATTCCCGGTAAATACATTATTGAGATTACCTGCGATGGCTTGGTGGTAGGGCAAAGCTCGTTTACGCTAAATTGATTCTTTTTTGAAATGTAATAAGCATGGGTTGAACGTCTTGTGAATGGAAAATCTTTTATAGTAATAGTAAAAGCAAGTATAATTATTTAGTAAGCGTACAACTAACCTCGGCTGTTGCAAATGTTTTCAGACTTTCTATATCCGCTTTTATTTTCTTCTCCCACTTTTTCTGGCTTGCAACCACTATAGAATGTTGAGTTTCTTTGTCATAATCTGTTTGCATATCCTTGCTTCCTTTATATATCTCACTTTGTATGGCTTTCAGTTCTTTCTGAAAGGTTTTAAAACTAAAGGTCTTTCCACTAATCTTTTGCCTGAACTTGCGCGCCCATAATTCTGTGATATCAAAATGCAGTTGCTCATGCGCAAGCAGTTCATCCGTTCTGTCTTTTACCCACGATTTATTTTTATCGAAAAAGGTTTTGATAGTAATATGCGCTTCATTATTCTTCGCGGCAACCTCCGATTTAATTTCACTTTCGGTAAACGCTTTGTAAGGAGAGGATGCGTTGGGTTTGTCTTTAAAATCATCCCAGGTAAGCTTGTTTGCTTCTTGCCAAAAAATTAAATTATCATCTTGTGTAAAAGAAAAACAGATGATAACAAGCGCGATGTATAAGGCTATATGTTTCATGTTTTTATAATTTTCTATTTCATTTGTATATCCAAATAACAAACAAGATAATTGTTGGTATAGGGGTTGCAAAAAGTAAAGCGACATAATCTATGATGCCTGAAGGTTTATATTTAGTCAATAAAAGAAGTAGTCCTAATAAGACCGCTCCAATAATCCACAAATAAAGAAACGCAAACCCTAGACCAAGAGATTTACTAGGACTCTCATCTGCAACACGTGTTAAATAAATTGCATAGAGTGAATAACAACCCGCTAAAAGTATCAGTAAGATTTTACCTATCTGTTGTCTCTTAGAGTTTTCTGTTATCACCGGAATAGGATTTTTGCGTTATGAGATTAGCTCTTTTTATAGTTTTCTATTTCTATCTTGTTAGTGCAAAACAAATATTCTTCTTTAACGGCGTTACTGCAAACAATAATTGTTTTGTGTTTCGCAAATTCGGTAATCATACTTTGATACCAGGCAATGGCGTTTGCATCTAAATTACTGCAAGGCTCATCCAACAATAAAACAGGACAGTCAGCTAATATGGCTAAGCCTAGCTTTACCCGCTGCCTCATGCCCGATGAATAGTTCTTTAAATACTTTTCTGAAGCGTGGTCAAGTCGCATAAGTTTAATAACCTCTGCAGTAGAGAAATTATTTATAAAGGGTTTAAATATCCTTTGATGTTCAATAGTTTCTGTTAACGTAAAATCTTCTATGAGCTCCATATAAGGAGATGCCATGCTGAAGTGCTTGTAAATGGTATCATCTTCAATAGTTTCGTTTTCATTTTTCCAAACCACTTCACCTTTGGTAGGAATTAAAAAAGAAGCTATGCTTTGCAACAAAGTTGATTTGCCCGAACCGTTAGCACCCAGTATAACCAGTTTTTCGGCAGGAGGAATGATAAGGGTAATATCTTTAAATATCCATTCGTTTACAAACTTTTTACCTAAGTTATTTATGTGAATGGATACCCGCACTGTTGTTTATTAGTCGTTTCTTTTTGTCTCCCGCTGATTGCGCTGATGCTCGCTGATTTTAGTTTAGCTCATTGTTTTTATTTCTTTTGTTCGCGGAATGCTAAATCTTTTCTGCGTTTATCTGCGGGAAATTATTCAAATCGTCGATTTTATTTTTTTCGCATTACAATCTCTATCGGAACACCACTAAAATCAAAATGTTCGCGTAGTTTGTTTTCTAAATAACGTTTGTAACTCTCGCCAACATATTGTGGCAGGTTGCAGAAAAAGATAAACATAGGTATGCCCTTCATCTGCATCACATATTTAATCTTCACATACTTTCCTTTGAGGGCAGGCGGCGGATAAGCTTCTATAACAGGTTCAAAGAATTCATTTAGTTTGCGGGTAGGTATTATTTGGCGACGATTATGATAAACCTGTATGGCAACTTCAATGGCTTTTAGTATGCGTTGCTTTTCGTGTACCGATACAAACAGAATAGGAATGTCTTTAAAAGGCATCAGCTTTTCTCTGATAGCCTCTTCCATTTTTTTGGCGCTGTTGGTGTCTTTCTCAATCAAATCCCATTTGTTTACTAATATCACCACTCCCTTGTGGTTCTTAACGGCTAAGTCGAGAATACTTATGTCCTGTGCCTCCAGACCAAGTGTAGCGTCAATTAGCAGCACAGCTACATCGCAACTTTCAATGGCTCGGATGGAGCGCATCACACTATAAAATTCTAAATCTTCGTGCACCTTGGCTTTCTTGCGTATTCCCGCGGTATCAATTAACCAAAAATCATTTCCAAAAGCATTATAGCGGGTATGTATCGCGTCTCTTGTAGTACCCGCAACGGGTGTAACAATATTTCTTTCATTACCCAACAATGCGTTAGTAAGCGATGATTTACCTACGTTAGGTCTGCCCACAATAGCAATGCGCGGAATTTTTTCTTCCTCGTCATCATCGGGGTTGGGGAGCGCTTTTATAATATCATCCAGCAACTCGCCTGTACCACCACCACTTGCGGCAGATAAAGGATATACATCGCCCAAACCCAAAGAATAAAACTCAGAAGCATAAGGGGTTTTATCGGGTGTATCAATTTTATTGACAACCAAAAAACATTTCTTGCCGCTTTTACGAACTAATACAGCCACATCTTTATCGAAGCGGGTAACCCCATCTATGCTATCCACAACAAATATCAACAGATTAGCTTCGTCAATGGCAATTTGCACCTGTTTTCTTATTTCAACTTCAAACACATCATCGCTTCCGGTAATATAACCACCCGTATCTATCACGGTAAATTCTCGCCCGTTCCACTCGGCTTTGCCATAATGCCTGTCGCGGGTAACGCCCGCCACAGAATCTACAATGGCCTGACGGCTTTCTGTTAAACGGTTAAAGAGGGTTGATTTGCCTACGTTTGGGCGACCTATGATGGCTATAATATTGGACATGGGTGCAAAGTTATTAGTAAATAGTTAATAGCCAGTAGTTATTCGGTGTATTTGATAAGGCAAAACTCAACAGATTCATTCCTTTGATTTTGACCCCAAATAGATTCGATTATGAGTAATTCCGACCATTCGATATAATTTTATCTGCGGTTAGCGTGGGTTTTGTTTTAAAAGCACGGGGGGATGCTTTTGCCAGAAACGTTAAATTTTTCATGTAATTTATAAATGTGTAACTTGTTTTTGGGTTAAGCAAATTAAATCTACATTTGAACTGTGTATAAATTTACCATACTGCTTCTTATTATATTCTCCCCTCTCTTTTGGAGAGGGATTGGGGGCGAAGCTTTTTCTCAAAAGAACGATACCACTGCAAAGAACGGGTACAATATTTTTTATTACGACAATGGAAAGAAGTCATCGGAAGGTACCATGCGAAATGGTAAAGCGGATGGTTATTGGAAAAACTATTACAAAACAGGTATTCTTAAAAATGAAGGAAACCGTAAAGACTTTCAGTTAGACAGCATCTGGAAATTCTATAACGATAAAGGACAGCTTACAAAAACATTCAATTACTCAAAAGGCAAAAAAAACGGCTACATAGCTACGTATGATACAGCGGGCTTTGTTGTATCTAAAGAAAATTATGTAAACGATATTAAGCAGGATACTTCTTATAGTTATTACAAAACAGGATTAGTAAAACAAAGTATTCCGTTTAAAAATGGCAAGGCGGATGGCGTTTCTTATATATACTCTCCCGATACGCTTATAACAAATATCATTCATTATAAAATGGGTTATATAGAAAAGCAGGAAAGAATAAACCAAACTGATGAGAATGGAAACAAGCAAGGTATCTGGAAAAAGTTTTATAAGAACGGAACGCTTCAAAAAGAAGAGCGCTTTAAAGACGGTACCATTGATGGTTATGTAAAGGAATATGACAAAACAGGAAACTTAAATGATATAAAAAAATACGCCTATGGTAAAGAAGTAAAAAACGCTCCTGAGCTTGCTAAGCTGGATGTTTTTAAAGCCTATTTTGATGATGGCGGCGTGCGTTATGAAGGAGGTTATATAAATGGAGTACCGATGGGTACGCATTTTAAGTATCATCAATCGCGCAGATGTGATACGGTATTAGTTTATATAGATTCGCTTGATACGAATATAAAACAGTTTCGTTGTTTTAATGTTTCTATACCTGATTCAGCGTTCGAATACCAGGACGGGTATTTAATAGAACGTGGTCCGGTTGATTCTGTTCGTCACCGCCAGAAGGAATGGATAGAGTATAATATTACAGGAGAGTTTCGTTCAAAAGGAACTTATGTAGATGATAAACGAGTAGGTAGTTGGGAATTTTTTTATCCCGATCAAAAACCGGAACAAAAAGGTAAGTACGATAAAAAGGGACGCATGCAGGGTATCTGGACGTGGTATTATAACAACGGTAATGTGTTGATGAAAGAGAATTATCAGAACGGTAAATTGGAAAACAATTATGAAGAATATACCGAAGACGGAAAACTAATTACCAAAGGAGAATATTTAGACGGCGAAAAAGAAGGACCCTGGTTTTATCAGATACTGAATTACAAAGAATATGGCGTTTACCATAATGGTATGCCGGATAGTATTTGGAAAGCTTATTATGCAAAAGAAAATAAACTTAGATTTGAAGGTGCTTTTTTAAACGGAGAGCCTGATGGAAAACATACGTACTATTTTGATAACGGAAAAATAGAAGCAAGCGGCAAATATGTTGCCGGACAAAAAGATGGTAACTGGAATTATTTTGATGAAAATGGTTTTTTAATTATTACTATAACCTATAGAAACGGAGAAGAAACTAAGTGGGATGGAGTAGACGTGCCTCCTTTGGAAGAAAACTTAAAAGTGTTTCAGGACACAAAGTCCGCGAAAACCCCTGAAAAGGAAGAAGACAAAAAAGGAAAAACAAAAAAAGATAAATCGGGTGATGATGAGTCTGGAGAAAAAAAGTAGTACAGACACCAACAACTATAAGAATATAGTGGATAGCCTGCCCGTGGCTGTTGTTATATATACCTTTGAAGGAACCGTTTTGTATGCCAACCCCAAAGCAATTGAGCTGTCCGGCATAGGACAAAAAGACTATACCGATTTTAATATATTTGATTTTATAGCGCCCGAATATTTAAAGGTATTAGAAGAACGTAGAAAAAATATAACTCCGGGAAAAGAATTACCCCCTTTTGAAATAGAAGCAAAGAACATAAAAGGAGAAACCATTTTTGTTGAAATAAATTCAACTTCTGTTATATATAATAATGTACCCGCAATGCAAACAATTATAACAGATACTACGGCTCGCAGGCTATTACACGAAGAAAGGGTTCGGTCAAAGATTATAGAACAAACGAATGAAGTTTTAAAAAAAGAAGTTAACCTTCGGAAGAAATCGGAGAAAAAAACATTAAATACGGAAACACAATTATCGGCAATAATAAATACTGCCAACGAGATTATTTTTTCAGTAGATAAGAACTACAAAATTTATAACTTTAATAACAGGTTTCAAGAAATAGTTAAGATAAGAAACGGGATGGATGTAAAACCGGGTATTTATGTGTTTGATGTCCTGCCGCCCGAATATTATCAAATCTTAAAATCCAGATATGATAAGGCTCTTAGCGGAGAAAGCGTTATCGTGATGGAGAGCTTTCTAATGGAGGGAAGGGAAAGAATTTATGAAGCGCGTTATAGCCCCATTAAAATAGAAGGAGAGGTTATTGGCGCGGCTATTTTTTCTAAGGATGTTACGGAACAACAAAAGTTTCAACAAGAAATTTTGGATAAGCAATCGCAGTTAACCACCATTATAAATACAACGAGTGATGTTATTTTTTCTCTGGACAAAGATTATAATGTTGTTCAGTATAACAATGTATTAAAGGAAATTGCCGAGCGGCGTGCCGGAAAAGAGATAAAATCAGGAATGAATTTTTTTGATTTTCTTCCCCCCGAAAAACACAAAGAATTAAAGCAAACATATGATAGTGCCTTAGGCGGAAAAAATGTGGTAGCGGTTGAAACATGGTTTCATCCCAAAACAAAATTAATGCGGGTATATGAAGCGAATTATAACCCAATAATAATAGACAATAAAATAACAGGAATATCCATATTTTCCAGGGATGTAACGGAGCAAAAGGAAATTGAGCAAAAAATGATACTTGCTCAATCTCAGCTCACGGCTATTATTAATAACACGGCAGATATTGTCGTGTCGATAGATAAAAATTACAATGTCGTTCAGTTTAACCAATTACTGTTCGATATGGTAAAACATCGGAACGGAATAGAATTAAAAACAGGCGTGTCTGTTTTCGATACAATGGATGATAAACATCACGATGATATAAAAAATATTTACGAACGCGTTTTTACCGAAGGAAAGGGTTTGGTGGCTGTAGAAATGTTTACATCGGGCGGAAGTAAAAAACGATACTTTGAAAGCAATTATAATCCGATTAAACATGATAACGAAACGGTTGGCATAGCAATATTTTCAAGAGACATTACTGAAAAAATAGAATCCGAAACCGAGCTTCGCGATATGGTTAAAGAAAAAGAGGTGCTGTTAAAAGAAGTTCATCATCGGGTAAAAAACAACTTACAGGTAATATCCAGCATACTTAATTTACAAACGTCTTACGTAAAAGATAAAGAGACCGCCGACTTATTAAAAGAGTGCCAAAATCGTATTAAAACAATGGCGTATATACACGAGTCTCTTTACCAAACAAAAGATTTTTTACATATAAATTTTAGCGAATACATTATTAATTTGGTAAAGAATCTTTTCTACTCATATGACGCTAATCAACAAAAAATCAAAACAATTTTTGACGTTGACACAATATTTCTTAATTTAGATACCTCGATTCCCTGTGGGTTGATAGTAAACGAACTGGTGTCTAACGCGCTTAAGTACGCTTTTACCGATGGTTCAGGGGGTTGCGTTACAATTAAAATAAAGAAAACAAAAGATAATACCATAGAAATGGTTATAGCTGATAACGGAATTGGCATACCGGAAAGCGTTGATTACAAAAACACAGAGACGCTAGGATTACAACTTGTTTCTATATTATCAGAGCAAATAAACGGAAAAGTAACATTAAGTCGAACAAAAGGAACTACATTTAAAATAAATTTTTAAACATGCCAAACACCATTAATATTCTTGTTGTAGAAGACGAGAGCATCGTATCAAAAGACATTCAAAATAGTTTAAAAAAAATAGGCTATAATGTTATTGGTTCTTGTAATAACGCTCAAGAAGCCATTGATATAGCAACAGAATTACACCCCGATGTTGTTTTGATGGATATTATGCTTAAAGGCAACTTAACCGGAATCGCGGCTGCCGAACAAATAAAACTGCTGAATATTCCTGTTATCTTTTTAACCGCGTATGCTGATGAAGCGACTCTTGCAAAAGCAAAAATAACAGAGCCTTATGGTTATATTTTAAAACCATTTAAAGAAAAAGACTTGAACATCTCTATTGAGATGGCTATACACAGACACAAAAAACTTACCGAGTTAAGAAAAGAAAGAGATTTTTTGTATTCATTGGTTGAAAATAAAGAAGCGGCAAAAGATGTGTTGTTTGTAAAATCAAACAGTAGACTGGTAAAAATAAATACGAAAGATGTTTTCTTTATAGAAGCGCTTAAGGACTATGTTGTTATAAATACAGAGCTTACAAGATACACTATTCATTCTACCATGAAGGATATTGAAAAAAAGGTTTCGCCAAGCGATTTTTTACGCGTACACCGCTCGTTTATAGTCCGTGTGGATAAAATTGTAGCCATAGAAAATCATAATCTTATTTTAGAAAAAGATAAAAAACAAATACCTATTGGCGGTTCGTATAAAGACGAGCTTTTACAAAGACTGAATATGATATAAATGTGCTGTGGTTACAGCCACCCACCCATTTCGGTTTTCACGGTTTTCTTTCTACCATGGCAATCCCTCGCCTTACAAGAAATAGAAGAAAACCAAATACATACTAAAAGTATTCCGCAAACAATATAAAAAGTTTGCTTTTTCATTATAGCTTAAACCTTGGCTAAAGCTCCTTTTAAAAAATCTATAACTTTTACTTCGGTAGGATCTATGTTTTGTAAATCAGCTAAGTAGCAACTTACCCAATCCGTTAAATGAATTAAATAAAGAGACTGAACCAATAACGAATCCCCTTCGGCAAAAATCTCAAAAACGGTATCGGTATATTTAGAGAAAATTTCTTTGTTGATTTCAAGTCGCTTAATATTACGCTCATAATCAAAAGTAGTGCGCAAAATACATGCGGCAAAATTTTTGTTTCCTCCGGCCCAGCCAACCAATTCGTTATGGTTCATTTCAGGAATAACGTGATGCCAACAAAGCATTTTACTGTTTTCGTTTATTTGCTGACGGAAACGAACAGCGAGACCCTCTGTGTTTCCTAAAGAATAGATAACCGGAATTTTATTGTGCAGTTTTTCTGCGAACAATTTCGCCTTATGCTTTATGTCTTCTTCTTTTTCATCTAATAGTTTAATGGCGGCTTCAACTTCTTTTTTGTAATGCAGGTTGGCGATTTGTTTTGTTTCAAAAACATGAAGTAATTGAACCAAGGAGTATCCTACACAAGAGCGTGGCGGAAAACCTCCCGGAATAACGATTAAATCAAAATTGTTTTGCTCCGCAATTTCCCTAATCTTTCCTCCGCTTGTTATGCAAACAAACTGGGCTTTTTTTTGCATAGCGGCTTTCATGGCGCTGATAGTTTCTTCGGTATTGCCCGAATAAGAGCAAACAATAACTAACGTGTTTTCGTTTACAAAAGCGGGAATAAAATAATCTTTACAGATAGTTACCGAAACAGTTGCCGCTTTCGCGGTCAGTTCCGCTACATTATTGCCCCCAATACCAGAACCGCCCAATCCGGTAATTAAAACGGCGTCTATTCGTTTAGGCGACGCGACTTTAGCTTGCCGCGCGATGTTTAATGCCTCTTGTAATTGTTTGCTGAAATTAGCTACTAATGTTTTCATGTGAAGATATTAATTGTTCTGTTAATCTCTAAATGATTTTGGTTTACTAATAGGGTTTGATTTTAATGGGTTTGCGCCGGCTTCTTTATACGCTTTACGGTTTCTATAAATATCTATTGCCATATAAAGGGCTTTGCGAAAGGAGCCCGCATCGGCTTTGTGTTTTCCCGCGATGTCATACGCCGTACCATGATCTGGCGAAGTACGTACAACGGGCAATCCGGTAGTAAAGTTTATGCCGTTATTAAACGACAGCGCCTTAAAAGGAATTAATCCCTGGTCGTGATACATGGCAAGCACCGCGTCAAATTTTCGGTAACTTTCCGTACCAAAAAAACCATCTGCCGGATACGGACCATAAACCAATATCTCTTCTTTTAATCTATCAATGGCTGGTTTTACAACGGTATCATCTTCTGCGCCAATAACACCACCATCGCCCGCATGTGGGTTAAGAGCCAAAACAGCGATGCGTGGTTTTTGTATCCCGAAATCTGTTTTAAGTGTTTTATTTAAATGAATAATTTTATCTGCCACTCTATCTTGCGTAATTAATGAGCTTACCTGTTGCAAAGGAACGTGTCCGGTAACTAAACCAACACGCAATTCATCGGCACACATAAGCATCATGGCTCCCTTTTCAAAACCAAAATACGAGGCTAAAAACTCGCTATGTCCGGGGAACTTAAATTGTTCTGACTGTATGTTTTTTTTATTGATAGGTGCCGTTACAAGAACATCAACCAAGCCTTGTTTAGCGGCTTCGCAAGCTTTTTGTAAAGAGATGAACGCGTATTTACCGCCATCGGCAGTTGATTTACCTATCTCAATAGCAACTTCTTCTTCGTAGCAAGTAAACAAGTTAATTTTACGCGGCTGTATTTGTTTAAGGTCTTTTACCGTATTAATGCTTGCCTCTGCTATGCCCGTTGCTTTTCTATAATTAGTAACTGTTTTCTGAGAGCTGAACAACACCGGAGTACATATATCAACTAAATCGGGTTCGGCAAAGGTTTTTAAAATAATTTCTAAACCTATGCCATTTATGTCACCTTGTGTTATACCTACTATTATTTTCTCTTCGCTCATTATAATTTTTTAAAAATACACGTGTAACGGTTAATACATCCCCACTAATAAATTAATATCTTTAAACGGAAGGTTGAAGGTTTCCGCTAAATATTGGTTAGTTAAAATACCGTTATAAAAATACACACCGTTGCGCAAGCCGGTATCTTTACGAATTAAGCTTTCAAACCCACCTTCGTCGCCTAAAGATAAAAGTATTTGCAAAAACAAATTGCTAAACGCGTAAGAGGCCGTACGAGAAACCCTTGAAGCGATATTTGGTACACAGTAGTGTATTACGCCATGTTTTCTAAATACAGGCTTAGAATGATTGGTTATTTCGGATGTTTCGCAGCACCCTCCCTGATCAATACTTACATCAATAATAACAGCGCCTACTTTCATTTCACTAACCATTGCCTCGGTAATAATAATCGGGGCCCTGCCTGTTTTAGAGCGGATGGCTCCTATAACCACGTCGGCGGATTTTAAATGCTTCGCCAATACTTTAGGTTGTATGATAGAAGTAAATATACGCGTGCCTAAAGAACTCTGTAATCTTCTCAACCTGCTGGTTGAACTATCAAATACTTTTACAGAGGCTCCTAAACCAATAGCCGCTCTTGCCGCAAATTCGCCCACGGTACCCGCGCCTATAATGATAACCTCGGTAGGAGAAATACCGGAAATGCCACCCAATATAGACCCCACACCATTGTGTGTATTAGATAAATATTCTGCCGCGATTAGTATAGATGCTCCGCCCGCGATTTCGCCCATGGCACGCACAAAAGGAAATATGCCAACCTCATCCGTAATCCAATCAACAGCCACAGCGTTTATTTTCTTTTGCGATAGCTTTCTTAAGAACTCTTCGGGATGCGCATTAAATTGCAGCGCGGAAAGTATGGTTTGCTTTTGTTGCATTAACGCTACCTCTTCCATAGTAGGGGGCGCAATCTTTACTATGGTATCAGCCTTATAAACTTCTTCGGCAGAATATGCAATCTCAGCGCCGGCTTCGCTATAATCATTATCTAAGAAATTAGCCGCTTTCCCCGCATTGGTTTCTATAACCACACGGTGTCCGTGGTTTACCAGCAGGGCTACGGCATCGGGAACTAAGGGTACCCTGTTTTCCTGATAGGCAATTTCATTTGGAATGCCGATAAACAGTTTTCCTTTTTTACGTGCCACTTCAAGCATTTCTTCTTGAGGCAACATCACTCCTTTAGTAAGTGAGTATAAAGCTTCTTTTGAGATAACCATAACTTATTTTTTATCTGCCATGATAACGTGGCGCATTACAATCCATATCTACCGAACCAATACCGCTTTTAAATCTGTAAATGATACCTACACGAGTTTCCCAGGTGCGATTCCATAAGGTAACTTTGTTTTTATTATATACCGAGAGAACATCGGGGTTGTAGTGTTCTTCTACAAACAAATTCCAGTGTCCTTTTAAGTGAAACTCAGCGCCTACCCCCACATCCGGACTGGCAGTAATTCTTCGGGCGTTCCCGGCAATGTATGAATAGGCCGGAGTACTCCTTATCATGGTGTATTCTGCCCGTACACCAATCATAGCGTATGTTCTAAACCGAAAGCCAAGGTCTATCCAGTGTTTTAAATAATTATTCCATTGCAGGTTGCCATACTTGTTGGTTGCGCTGGTTGTTTTATTAGTAATAGGGTTTAGCAATTCATCTTCTTCTTTTGCGCCTTTATTGCAATAATCTATTTCCGATACCCAACGCCAACTATAGCTTTTCAACATTTCAAGGTAAACACCTACGCTCCAACTTTCTCGCTCGGTAGAATTATGGGACGGAGGTTGTGCGTGCAAAAAAGTAGGGTCGTCTTTAAAGTCTAAAGGATAACCGTTTTTATATCTGTCGCGCGAAGAAGTTTCTCCGGCAAAAACACCAATGCCTTGCAGGAAATTATATTGCGCAAAAGAGAATTGAGATGTGAGAATTGAGAATTGAGAAATAAGGAGTATCTGCGTTAATCTGCGAAATCTGTGGTTTTTTTTCATTCTGTTTATGCGCTTATGGCCTCTACGTCTTTATTTACTTTCTTTATTAAACCCTGTAACACCTTACCCGGACCAACTTCGGTAAACTGTGTAGCGCCATCTGCCAGCATTTGTTCTATGGTTTGTGTCCAACGAACAGAGGCGGTTAATTGCGCGATTAAGTTCTTCTTAATCTCTTCGGGGTTGGTTACCGCCTTTGCGTTTACGTTTTGATATACCGCACAAACAGGTGCGCTAAATTTTGTTTGATGGATAGCTTCAGCCAACTCTGTACGGGCGGGTTCCATCAGCGGAGAGTGAAAAGCGCCGCCCACCGGCAACACGATGGCGCGTTTGGCGCCCGCGGCTTTTAGTTTTTCGCAGGCGATTTCTATTCCTTTTATACTGCCTGAAATCACTAACTGTCCGGGACAATTATAGTTTGCCGGCACCACAATATCATCTGTAATGCTTGCACAAATCTCTTCCGCTATTTTATCGTCTAAACTAAGAACCGCGGCCATGGTGCCTTTGTTTATCTCGCAGGCATGTTGCATGGCCATGGCACGTTTGTAAACTAAGATAAGCGCGTCTTCAAACAACAGGGTTTTGTTTGCCACCAAAGCCGAGAACTCGCCCAACGAATGCCCTGCAACCATATCCGGTTTAAAGTTTGGGAGAGTTTGTGCCAATACCACCGAGTGTAAAAAGATGGCTGGTTGTGTAATTTTTGTTTGTCGCAGATCTTCCTCACTACCACCAAACATCACGTCGGTAATACGGAAACCCAATATATCGTTTGCCTTTTCAAATACCTTTTTGGCTGTTTCACTGCTCTCGTAAAGCTCTTTGCCCATACCGGAATATTGAGAGCCTTGTCCGGGAAATACATATGCCTTCATACCTTAGTTTCGTCTCGTTAAATAAGCTATGAAAGGTAGCGCTTTTTAACGAACCTCCAACCCCCTAAATCAACAAATAATTAACAAGGCGTTGATGATAATATATTAGCCCCCACGTAATTCTACTTCTTTATAAAAGCATCCCAGCCTTGTGCGGTAAGCTCAATAGAAGAACCGGAGCGAGTAATCATATTGGCACCGCTTGCTTTATCAGTTATATGTCCTATAACAGTAAAATCAGGATGGTTTTTAATCTTATCAAAATCTTTTTGATTGATGGTAAACAGCAACTCATAATCTTCTCCACCACTTAATGCGCAAATGGTAGGATCTAATTTAAACTCATGCGCGCGGGCAACGGTCATGCTATCCATTGGTATTTTATCTTCGTACAAATTACAACCTACATTTGATTGCTGACAGATGTGTAATATCTCAGAAGCAAGTCCGTCGCTAATATCAATCATGCTGGTTGGTTTAACATCTAAACTCTTTAACAGCGGAATAATATCCACACGCGCTTCGGGTTTTAACTGACGCTCTAAAATATAATCGTTGCCTTCTAAATCTGGTTGCACATTAGGATTTTCTTTATACACGGCTTTCTCTCTTTCTAAAATTTGCAAGCCCATGTATGCGCCACCTAAATCGCCAGTAACAACCAACAAATCTTTTTCCTGTGCCCCGCTTCTATAAACAACATCTGCTTTATCAGCTTCGCCCAATACACTCAGGCTAATTACCAATCCGCTTAAAGAAGTGGTAGTATCTCCACCAACCAAATCAACTTTGTATTTATCGCAAGCCATCAACATGCCGCTGTAAAGCTCTTCAACCGCCTCAATAGAAAAACGGTTTGATACCGCAATGCTCACTGTAATTTGTTTAGCAGTTCCATTCATCGCGCATATATCCGATACGTTCACGGCAATAGCTTTGTAACCCAAATGCTTTAACGGAACATAGGTTAAATCAAAATGAACGCCTTCTACCAGCATATCTGTAGAGAGTAAAGTTACTTTTCCGCTTTGCTCTATAACGGCCGCATCGTCGCCTACACCTTTTATAGTAGATGAATTGTGAAGTGTAATATGTTCGGTAAGGTGTTTTATTAAGCCAAACTCGCCTAACTGAGATAGTTCTGTTCTGGATGTGTTTTCAAACATATTACTTTAGTTTAATGCAAACATTTTTTGGTTCCGTAAAAAAGTCGAAGGCCTCAAAGCCGCCCTCTCTGCCCACACCTGATGATTTTACACCACCAAACGGAGTACGTAAATCGCGCAGCAACCAACAGTTAATCCATACAATGCCTGCATGTATATTTTGCGCCATGCGGTGTGCCTTAGTTAAATCTTGTGTCCATACGGTTGAGGCTAATCCATACACGGTTGAGTTTGCCCACATCAACACTTCTTCTTCGGTATCAAAGGGCATAATGGTTACCACGGGACCAAATATTTCTTCCTGATTGGTACGGCAGTTATAAGGCAATCCTTCAATAATGGTAGGCTCTATATAATAACCTTCACTAAACTCTCCTGCTATGTTTGCTTGTTTGCCACCACATAAAACAGTGCCACCTTCTTTTTTGGCAAGTTCTACATAGCTTAATACTTTTTCCATGTGGAGTTTAGAAACAACAGCACCCACTTTTGTTTTATCATCGAGTGGAGCGCCTACTACCAACTTCTTGGTTTGCTCCACAAAATCTTTTTTAAATTTATCGTAGATGCTTCTCTCTACAAAAATGCGCGAACCGCAAAGACAAATCTGCCCCTGATTTTGAAAAGAAGAATGAATAGTAGTATGCAACATCTTATCATAATCGCAATCGGCAAAAATCACGTTCGGGTTTTTACCGCCCAACTCTAACGACAGTTTTTTAAACATAGGTGCTGCAATACTTGCAATGTGCGCGCCTGTTTTTGTTCCGCCCGTAAAAGAAATAAGCGGCACATCTATATGAGCAACAATGGCATTACCAACCTTCCCACCTAAGCCATGCACAATGTTCAGTACGCCTTTTGGTAAGCCTGCTTCTATACAAAGTTCAGAAAGTAAATAAGCGGTCATGGGTGTAACCTCACTTGGCTTGGCAACAACCGTGCAACCCGCAGCCAGCGCAGGAGCAATTTTCCAGGTGAATAAATACAAAGGTAAATTCCAGGGAGAGATGCAACCCGCCACACCAACCGGTTGACGTAACGTATAGTTAATAGCAGTATCTTCCATACTATGTGTATGAGCCGCATAATGCAAAATGCCTGTAGCATAAAAATGAAAGTTAGCCGCAGCACGTGGTATATCAACCGTTTTAGCAAGCTTTAAAGGTTTGCCGTTATCCATACTTTCGGCAAGGGCAAGTTTATCCAAGTCTCTTTCAATAAGAGCAGCAATCTTTAAAAGGTATTTAGAACGAACATCTTTGGGAGTAACGCTCCACGCATGAAAGGCTGCTTTGGCTGCTGCAACGGCAAGTTCCACATCTTTCTCATCGCTATCAGGTATAAACGAATATACTTTTCCACGCGAGGGGTCTATATTATCTATATACTTTTTAGAAACGGGTTCTGCTAATTCTCCGTTGATATAGTTTTTAATGTGCAACATGGTATTCAAATTAGGGAGGTAAAAATACGGAAAATTCGGGGGCTTTTTTCTTACCTTAAGATAAAGATAACATTCTTAATATAGGCTTTTTAGCCGCTTCTATCAAATATTGGGGTAAGATTAATTCGGGTTGTTCGTGTTTCAAAGTAAGATAGATTTTCTCTAAAGTATTTAACTTCATGTGCGGACAATCATTGCAGGCGCAGCTGTTATTAGGTGGTGCGGGTATAAAAGTTTTTTCAGGTGAGTTCTTTATCATCTGATGTAAGATACCTGTCTCTGTAGCTACTATAAACTCTTTACAAGGATTTGTTTTGGTATAGTTTAATATAGCGGTGGTACTGCCAATAAAATCTGCCTTATCTAATATAGTCGCTTCACATTCGGGGTGCGCTACTAATTGTGCATTGGGATGTTGTATTTTTAGTTTGGTAATTTTTTCTAAAGAGAATATTTCATGTACCATACAAGCTCCATCCCACAGTAACATATTACGACCTGTAATCTTATTTATGTAAACTCCTAAATTCTTATCGGGTGCAAAAATGATGGGTTGTTCTTTAGGCAAACTCTCTACTATTTTAACAGCGTTACTGGATGTACATATAATATCAGACAATGCCTTTATTTCTGCCGTACAGTTAATGTAAGATATTACAATGTGATTGGGATGCTGTTGTTTAAACGCCGCAAACTTATCAGGGGGACAAGAATCTGCCAGCGAACAACCGGCATTCATATCGGGAATTAAAACCTTTTTTGTTGGGTTGAGTATCTTTGCTGTCTCGGCCATGAAATGTACACCGGCAAACAAAATAATATCGGCATTGGTTTGTTGCGCCTGCTGTGCAAGCCCAAGACTATCGCCAATGTAGTCGGCAACATCCTGAATATCGGGGTTTTGGTAGTAGTGGGCGAGGATAACCGCATTTTTCTGTTTCTTTAGGATTTCAATCTCCGCAAAGATATCGATAGTTACGTCAATCGCTTCATCCACATATCCTTTACTCACATTACTCATTATATATTATTTTAAAAAAAATTTATATTATTATTATAGCTGTTAGTTTGGTTAGTAACTGTTTTTAAAAAGGCTTTCAAATCTCACTATTAAAAACATGTTAACGTGTTATGAATACTTACTTTAAAGCTATCTAATTGAAAAGCAAGTATTATCCTACAAAATTAAACATTGTTGATAAACTACATAGTTAATAAAAGACAAATTTAAATAGGCTCTTTTTTTGTTACTAACCGGCTAATATTATCTGATGATTTTTTAATATGGTTTGGGTTATGAACACAAAAACTCCCCCTATAAAACTTAACAAACATTTAACATTAAATTTACATTAAATTAATAACAAAGTTTATCGGTTTTTAGCTTATGCTTTGTTTATAACTATAAACCTATCACAAAATACCCAACACAAATGAGCGGGTTTTTAACAGGGTTTATTAACTTTGCCTCATAAATTTTAGCCAATTATTTTATGCAAGACTTGTTTGAGAAGATAAAAAAGAATATGGGTTCCATAGGACAGTATTCTAAAGAGAGCCACGGGTACTTTACTTTCCCTAAATTAGAAGGAGATATTGCTCCACGCATGGTTTTTCGTGGAAAAGAGCGTTTAAACTGGAGTTTGAATAATTACTTAGGTCTTGCCAACCACCCCGAAGTGCGCAAAGCAGATGCCGAAGCCGGAGTTAAATACGGTTTTGCTATACCTATGGGTGCCCGTATGATGAGCGGAAACAGCAACCTGCACGAACAACTGGAAAGAGAACTGGCTGCTTTATCTAAAAAACAAGATTCTATATTGGTAAACTTTGGTTACCAGGCTATGGTAAGTGCTATAGATTGTTTAGTGGATAGACACGATGTTATTGTGTATGATGCCGAATCTCATGCCTGTATATTAGATGGGATGCGTTTACACATAGGTAAACGTTTTGTGTTTCCTCACAACGATATTGAAAGCTGCGAAAAACAATTGCAGCGCGCTACCAAACTGGTTGAAGAAACCGGAGGCGCTATATTGGTTATTACCGAAGGTGTATTTGGTATGAGTGGCGACCAGGGCAGACTAAAAGATATTGTTGCACTTAAGAGTAAATATAAGTTCCGTTTGTTTGTAGATGATGCACATGGTGTAGGCACTATGGGTAAAACAGGTGCCGGTACCGGCGAGGAGCAGGGTTGCCAGGATGGTATTGATATTTACTTCGGCACCTTTGCTAAAAGCTTTGCGCTTATTGGTGGTTTTATTGCTGCAGAAGAAGCGGTGGTTACTTACCTGCGTTATAATATGCGCTCGCAAATATTTGCTAAAGCCCTGCCTATTGCTTTGGTAGAAGGCTTGTTAAAACGTTTGGAACTTATACGCAACCACCCCGAATACCGCACCAAGCTTTGGGAAATAACCCATGCCCTGCAAAACGGCTTAAAAGCTGCGGGCTTTAATATTGGTAAAACCAACACGCCCGTTACCCCTGTTTACCTGAACGGTACGGTAGATGAAGCTACCAACATGACTTTTGAGTTGCGCGAAAAATATAACATTTTCTGCTCTATAGTAGTTTACCCCGTTATACCAAAAGGACAAATTATTTTGCGCCTGATACCAACCGCGGTGCACACGCTTGAGGATGTAAAATATACCATAGAAGCCTTTAGCGCTATTAAAGATAAACTAACCAGCGGAGAATACGCCAAAGGTGGTTTTGCTAAGGTGCAGTAGAAAGAAGCTAGAGGTTCTATGTTCTTGCTTGTTTTTGAATTATAGCTTGCACGAAAATTTTAGACCAAGTTCTTTAACAAAAGTAAAGTCGTCAATCCACCTTATTCTCATATTTTCGCATACATTAGGTATTTTTATTCGTTTAGTATTTATTGCTGTTTCAAGATTTTCTTTAGTTACTACCGTAGCTTTATTATTTAAAGCATGTGAAATAACCCATGGGTCTGCAAGTGATCTACCGCTTATATTATCAACTAAACGTTTATGAAGTGGATTAGCTTGAAGAATGGTTTGCCAACATTTAATAACTCCTTCTGTTGGTTTATGAACTGGTATTGAACTACGTTTTAACCATTTAGATAAGTCATCTTCAGTGTTTTCTTTATCCTCTGTAACAACTATTTCATTTTTCACTTCTTCCGGAATAAAAATTCTTCCTTGACTTCCTAATTTATTTAATACATCCCAATAATCAGGACATATTTCGGGAGAATAATACTTTTGCCAAGCTTGAATAAGGACATTGGTATCTAAACAATAAACATGTGGCATTATACTCATCTATATATTTGAGCTTCTAATTTGTGAAAATTATTAATAGGAGTACCTAATAATAAACTTGCTTGTGTTGGTTGAACAAATCCACTTCGCAAAGCGTCAAGAACCACTTGAGTAAAAAGTCTGCTATTCTTATTAAGTCTTAGTAGGTAAGGATTAGGACCGCTTGGTTTTTCTTTCTGTTTTAATTTAAGAGCGGCTTTCTTTTCCGCTTCTTTTTTAAGAAACTCTTGGTAATCTATATCTGCTTGCTTTTTTAAACTATTATATGAAGGAAGCGAAATGAGGTTTAGATTTAAAGCACGTACCAAAAAAGCAAAAGAACTTACACCAAGAGTTTTCGCAGTTTTGAATATATCTTGAGAATTTTTAAAAACAGATGAATTAATATTTAAAATTATTTCACTTGGAATTAGCGCATTTGCTGCAACTTCATTGCAGAAAAGTTCTACTTGGTTGAATTTATCTCGATTCTTTATTTCCGGCTCTATTCCATTTGATATACCTGTTATTGCAACCCAAATATGAGCAAGTTCATGAACTAAAGTAAATAATTGTGGCGCATTCCAGTCATCAGAGTTTACAAAAACAAATGGAGCATACGAGTCAGCAATTGCAAACCCTTGTAGTTCTTCCGAATCTAAAGGCATGCGAGAATGAATGAAACTTGTCCTGGATATAAATATTCCATTTGTCTCAGCTGCATCAATCCATTCTTTTATAGGGTTATTAGTCTTATAAGCAGCAGGATTAATTTCTAAAGTATTTAAAATATCATTGGCTACAACCCGTGGGTTGTCTTTAACGGAAAAACGACCAACAAAAGGTAGTTTAACTTCATTGTTTTCAGAATATACATCGCTTATCCAAGCTTGTTTTTGTTGAATCTCACGAATTATAAAGATAGAAGACGTTGTTAATTCTTTGGACCCCGATTTTCTAAAATCTTGAAGTGGTTGGAAGTCTCTTGGAATTTCAGGAAGGAAAAACAATGCGAAAGGTCTTTTGTATGCTTTTGCAAGTGTTTGAGCTTGTCTAATGGTTGGCTGGTTTAATCCATTTTCCCATTCTTTTAGTTTATCAACGGTTACAGAAACTTTTGCAGCAGCGATCTCTTCGGCCATTCTTGCCGATTCTCTTGCCCACTTTAGCACATTAGGAGTTATATATGCTTTATCTGCCATCTATTTTTCAAAGGTACGATTTATTGCTATTTTAGTTTTCTAATTTAAAATAAAACCAAAAAAGCCTCCTGTCTTTCAAAAAGAGGCTCTTCTGCCCTACCCTACATAATTTGTTATGAAATTGAAAACGTCATCATAGCCATGTAAGGTCGGTTTTGGTGTGGGTGTATGCTATCAACCCAACGGAAAAACAAATCAACCACCACGCCCTTGCCTACATTGGCGGGCGTAAAATCGATGGTAACGATAGAGTTGCTTATAGAAAAGAAGAAGAATTAAAATTAACTAGTCTATTGTTTCTTCAGGAGGCCGGTTGCTTGGTCCGCGCATGTGGATAATTAAACCATTCAAAAAATTGCGCAGTATTTGGTCGCCACACTCTTTATAATTTGGATGATCTTCTTTTTGGTATAAGGCATTCAATTCGCTTTTAGAAAGATTAAAATCAACCAGTTTCAGTATGGCAATTACATCATCGTCTCTCAGCTTAAGAGCCACGCGCAGTTTCTTTAGTATATCGTTATTGGTCATGAATGCAATTTAATTCAGATACAAGTTTAAACATTTTTGGGTAACTGATTTGCGCTACCTATTACTTGCTAAAAGTTACTTGTTTTTCCACTACCTTTGCCCTTCTCTAAATGCAATCATCTTACGATATAATTGTTGTTGGTGCAGGCCATGCCGGTTGTGAAGCCGCTGCTGCTGCTGCCAATATGGGTTCAAAGGTTTTGTTGGTAACCATGAACATGCAAACCATTGCCCAGATGAGCTGCAACCCCGCCATGGGTGGCATTGCCAAAGGACAAATTGTTAGAGAGATTGATGCTATGGGTGGTTACTCGGGTATTATATCCGATAAATCCGCGATACAGTTCCGCATGCTTAACCGTAGCAAAGGTCCGGCCATGTGGAGCCCTCGTACACAAAATGATAGGATGATGTTTGCTAACGAATGGCGCAAAATGCTGGAGCAAACCCCCAATGTAGATTTTTGGCAGGACACCGTAAACTCTTTATTGATAAGTAAAGATGGTAAACGCGTTGAAGGCGTTGTAACCGGAATGGGCATTCAGTTTAAAGCCAAAGCGGTGGTGCTTACCAACGGTACTTTTTTAAATGGGTTGATTCATATAGGAGAAAAGAATTTTTCCGGAGGAAGAACCGGAGAGAAAGCGGCTTTTGGAATTACAGAACAATTAGTTGCGCTTGGCTTTGAAAGCGGACGCATGAAAACCGGCACCCCCCCCCGCTTGGATGGCCGTTCTATAGATTATTCTAAAACAGAGATGCAGGAAGGCGATGAGCACCTGGATAAGTTTTCTTATTTGGACGGGACATCTCCTTTTATGGGTGCAAACGCTAAAAAGCAAGTGCCTTGCCATATTACGTATACAAACCAACAGGTACACGATATTTTAAAAACAGGCTTCGAGCAATCGCCTATGTTTGCCGGTCGCATTCAGGGTCGGGGACCCCGCTACTGCCCTTCTATAGAAGACAAGATTTCCCGTTTCTCGGAAAGAGAGCGACACCAATTGTTTATTGAACCCGAGGGCTGGGATACGGTTGAGATTTACCTGAATGGTTTTTCTACCTCCTTGCCCGAAGACGTTCAGCATAAAGCCCTGCAATTAATTCCCGGCTTAGAGAACGCCAAAATGTTCCGCCCGGGTTATGCTATTGAGTATGATTACTTCCCTCCTACCCAGTTAAGACTAACTTTAGAGACACAACTTGTTGATAATCTGTATTTTGCGGGACAAATCAACGGCACTACGGGCTACGAAGAGGCCGCTTGTCAGGGACTTATGGCGGGAATGAACGCGCATTTAAAGATTACTGAAAAGGATAGCCTTATCCTAAACCGATACGATGGTTACATTGGTGTTTTAATTGACGATTTAGTTAATAAAGGAACGGACGAACCCTATCGTATGTTTACCAGTCGGTCAGAATACCGTTTGCTTTTAAGGCAGGATAATGCCGATGTGCGCCTTACCCCTATTTCTCACAAACTTGGTTTAGCTTCTGTAGAGCGAATGAAAAAAGTTGAGGAAAAGATTAAGAATGCAGAATCTATCATTAGTTATTTTAAGAACAATAGCATAGAACCGGCAGAGATAAATCCCTTTTTGGAAAGTATATCCTCCTCCCCTATCACGCAAAAGATGAGGTATTATAATGTGCTTTCTCGTCCTAATATTTCTATTCCCGATATGCTTAGGTATTGTAAAGAGTTGGACAAAAACGTTTCTGTTTACAATAATGAGACTATAGAACAAGCCGAAATTTTAATGAAATACGATGGCTATATCGAGCGCGAAAGTGAGAATGCCGATAAGCTAAAACGTTTGGATGAATTAAAACTAAGGCCCGATTTTAACTATGATGAGGTTTCCAGTATATCAGCAGAAGCAAGAGAAAAACTAAAGAAAATAAAACCACAAACCTTGGGGCAGGCATCTCGTATTTCGGGTATTAACCCATCAGATGTTTCTATACTTATGGTTTATATGGGCAGATAGTTCCACGTGAAACAATTACATTAATCGTCATTCCGAATTTATTTCGGAATCTTAAACAAGCAGATTCTGAAACAAGTTCAGAATGACAAATGGATAAGAATATGAAAGAAATAAGCACTTGTTTAATATGCGGTTCAACCAACATTGAGCCGTTTTTAGTTTGTAAAGATTACACGGTTTCTAAGCAAGACTTTCAAATAAAGCAATGCAGAGACTGCGGTTTTAAGTTTACCTCTCCCCGACCCCAGGATGCCGATTTGGGCAAGTATTACAAGGCCGAAGATTATATCTCCCACTCCGATACCAAGAAAGGTTTGGTAAATAAATTATACCACTGGGTGCGCTCCTATACACTTATCAAGAAGCTGCAATTGGTAATGCAACACAGCAAACAAAAGAGCGGAAAGATACTGGATTATGGAGCCGGAACCGGCGCTTTTTTAAACACCTGCAAGGAAAATAAATGGGAGGCTTACGGCATAGAACCCGATGAGATTGCCCGCAAGGTGATGAAGGATAAATTTGGTATTTCTGCTTCGGCATCTTTGGACGAAGCACAAACCAGTCATTTGTTTTCTAACTTTGATGTGGTAACTGCTTGGCACGTATTGGAGCATGTTCCCGATTTAAAGGAGACTATTTTAACCCTAAAGAATGCCCTAAAGACCAAAGGAATTTTTATTGTAGCGGTTCCAAACCCCGAGAGTCACGATGCAAAACATTACAAAGAGTTTTGGGCGGCTTATGATTTGCCCAGGCACCTTTGGCATTTTGAGCCCAAAGCCATAACCAAACTGTTTTCCGATAATGGTTTTAAGTTAGAAAAAACCCTTCCTATGGTGTTCGACTCCTTTTATGTGTCTATTCTTAGCGAGAAGTATAAAACAGGCTCCAATAAGCTAATAAGTGCTTTTATGAGGGGTTTAATCTCAAACATCAAAGCCAATAAAACCGGCAAAGAATTCTCCAGTCAGATTTATATTTTTAGAAAGAACTAGTTTGTTCCACGTGGAACAAAGTAAATAGGACAAACAATTTCCTTATTCATTTTTCTTTTTCCTTGACGAAAAAGAAACAAAAAGTCAAGACCAAACGATCTGCAACGCACAAGGCTATACTGCTCCGCGTTTGGTCGGGCTACCCGCTGTTTCAATTTAAGGTTAATCTAACCCTTTAGATTCTCTGAGTGCGGCTGGAGCCCACGAAAGGTGCGAACCGAAAGTTTCGTGGCATTAGAGGGGCAGGCTTGTGCGACAAACGAAAGCTTTAGGTTGGCTTTCGTGGGGCACTTTCTTTGCTTCGTTTCTTTGTGCAAGCAAAGAAATGAAGGAGAAAAAAGTTTCACGTGAAACATCACAATATTTCAAAGATCAAAATAAAAGCCCTGCAGTTCTTGCAGGGCTTTTTTATTTTTTAATAATTACGCTACCTGAATTATTTCCAAAGAATTAAACGCACCATTCCGTAAAGAATACGGAACTGTATTTACCATCTGAAAAAACTGAATCAATAGCAAATAAACATTCGTTCCTGTTCCGGTAGGAACTGCTATAGGAGTAAGCGTAATGGTAGAAGCCGCCGCAGTAAGTGCCGTATTAACAACCGGACTGCTTTGCATGTTATAAACCTTATTGGTAAAATCTACTTTACCCCGCACAGCTTGCAAACTAAAATGGGTAGCCCCCTTCCGGGGTGGAACAGGTTTTAGTAAAAAAGGAAGTCTTTTAGGGGTGCAAAAATTTTGAACCCAGAGGTGGTGAACAAGAACAGGTCACAAGGGACTATTGACAACCAAGAATTTATTGTGCTAATGAACATATCTAAGTGGACAGCTTTGCGCCGGAGGATGCTTGGTAAGGTTGCTTATATAGTGATTGGGAAAAAGGTATATTATAAGTTAGAGGATGTGGAGCGCATGATTAACGAAAGTTATGTTAGGAGGGCTTAGGTTTTACTTATTTCTTTTTTGTACCTAAGTTTTTTGCGGTTTTGTTTTGTTGTAAAACCGCTTTGGCATTTAGGGCTGTTACCACTTTTTTGCCTGTTTTTGCTTCCAGTTCTTTACGCGCTACTTTGGCTACGTTGCCACCCTGTGCGGCTACTTTTTTGCTTGCTGCAAATGTTTTGGGGTTCACTGCCTGAGAAATATCTTTCGTAGATGCCTCGGCAAGCATGTTTAAAATAAGTTCGGTGTTGGTCATGTTATCTCTAAGGTTTTCTTTTTTCAAACCCTTCAACACCTTATATTCTTTGGTGGTTTTGCCTGCCCATGCTTTGGTAATAATATCGGTTAGGGTGGCAAATTGTTGCCCTTCTTTTAAGCCCCGTTTTTTCCACTCGTCGGTAAGTTCTTTTCTTATTTCAATGCTTTTTAGGCGTTGGTTTATCCAGTTTTCAGAATATCCCAATAGCATATATTGTTCCAGCGCGCGGTCTATACTAAGTTCGGGGTCTTGCATTTCGTCTAACCGCTCGTTGGCAACCTGCGCCAGCCATAGTTTAAAGGGCTCTGCCTTTGGCGAGGGTATAGATTGTATTAACCTGAAAAGTTGCTCGGTATCAGCCACATCTGTCATGCGCATTTTACCATCTGCGGCCTGCATTTTCAAACCGTGACAGTTCGTCACGGTTTCATTTCCTTCTTCTTTAAGCCGCTGTTTCAGTTTTCTCCAATAGGCATTCGCATCAACACTTTCGGTAAGTATGGCAATTACATCCACTATGGATATATACCATTTTTCCTGTTCGACATCCCAAAGGGTTCTTACCTTTTTATCTTCAAATAGTTGTATGGCGTTTTGTTGTTTCATTTTTTATTTCTCTTTTTAGCCTGCTTTTCGATTTGTTTTACAAACCATTTTCCCGGTTTCGGCAAAATGGTCAGACACCTTTATTTCAGTCACATTGACTGGGATTAATTCTCCCAATTAAAAGGGGTTATTTAAGTTTTTTAGTTTCTTTTTTGGGCGGCAAAAAGTTTTCGCCGGTTATTACACTTTTACCTGTTTTTGCTTCTAATTCTTTGCGGGCATTTTTGGCTATGGCGCCGCCTTTTTTGCCTGCTTTGGCGTTTTGTTGCAAACCCTTTGCCTGTTCTGTTTCGGCTATTTGGCGCGTAGATAGTTCGGCAAGGGCGGTAAAAATTAATTCTGCCTCGCTCATGTGGTCTCTTAGGTTTTGTGTTTTTAAACCCTTTAAGTTTTTATGTTCTTTTACCGAAATTTCTGCCCACTCCTGATGTATGATGTTGGTAAGCATGGCAAACTCATCTTGTTTTTGCACACCGCTTTCTTTCCAATAGTCGGTTAGTTTATTGCGGGTTTCCTGCCCCGTCATGCGTTGTTGTATCCACTTTTCGCTGCGCCCCAGTTTTTGCCAGTTTTCTCTTGCCCTATCAAGGCTTTGGGCGGGGTCGGCTATTTCCTGCATACGCTCGTAACCTACTTTTGCCAACCATTGTTTAAAGGGTTCTGCCTTGGGGCTTGGAATGGATTGTATTAACCTGAAAACATGTTGGGCGTTTCCGGCTAATGTTTTACGTTTTTTGCCATTGGTGAGCATGGCTACCTGGGGACAATTTGTCCCTATGTAGGTGTTTAGTTCTGCATCCCTTTTCCGTATTTTTTTTAAATAATCGGTAGGGTTTTTGCTATCCGTAAGTGCCTCTACAATATCAACTAAAGAAAAAAACCACATCTCTTTATCACTATCATAATGCCTTCTTATTTCTTTACTTTCAAATACAGCTATTTCTTTCATGGGTAATGCTTTTAATTAGATAACTAAAACATTTTTGTTTGGGCGCTATTGGCTATTTCCTTTTGGTCGAACAATTCGCCAAATTTTTCTTTCCAATAGGTGTTAAGTATTTTTTTCTGTAATTTACTTTCTGATGTTATTTCGCGTACTAACTTCTCTATGTCTTTGGCAAATTTTATTGTGTTTTTTGCCTGATAGTTATTAATTCGGCAAAAATTGCAAGTAGTGTACCTTGTAGTTGGCGTTCGATTTTCATAAATATAAATAGTATTCATCAAATATATAGAACTAAATTATTAGAGGAAACTTTATTTAAAAATCAGTTCGTATCCTGTAAGCTAAACCAGCTTGTACTAAAAAAGCATCCTGTATTTTGGTGTAGATGGGGTAGCTTAGCAATTCTGTTTTGGTGCCATACTCATAAGCCTGTGGGCTGTAGTTAATGGTACGACCAAACTCGGCAAACAGCACAAAGCGTTTTTTTATGTACACATCTACAAAGAGCTTGGCCTGCAGTTCGGAGTTTTTCACATAATCGTGGTTGACATCACTTAGCCTGTATGAGCGGGTATAGGATTTAAAGGCTAAGCCCGCATATAGTTTTTGTTTGATAAGGGCATACTCAAAACGGTAGAAGGTTGGTAACACCCCATACATTTGAAACCTGTCGCTTACCCGCCAGTCTACCCCGGCAAGAGGCACAAAAAAGTTGCCAAAATACTCCCGGTTATAATACAAGCCGAGTTTTATTTTTAGTTTAGAGCTATGCACATAAGTAACCAGGCCATAACCACCCAGTTGCATATCGTATGAGCTGACGGGATTCTTAAAATCTGAACTTAATTTTGGCATAACCAAACCTAATGCTTTCCACTTTTTGTTTTCATGTTGCAGGCCTAAGAATAAAAGAGTTGAATAGAGATTGTTGGTTTCAGGGTATAAATTGTTTTTAATAGTTGATTGCAGTTGCTCGCCATAGAAACGAAGGATAATGGTGTTTTGAGAATCTATTACCAAAGGAACAGTAATGTTTAGGTAATAGTTGTTGGTTTGGTTTTTGCTTTTGAGGGTGTCTTTATAAGTGGTATTGACTGATTGTGCGCTTGTATTAATAACATCTACATAGGGTTGTGCGAAACAGAAATTGAAAGAGATAAAAGCGAAGAGTAAAAGCTTTAGCCTAATGGAGACCGCCATATAATTTATTTTTGGAAGGATAGCGTGGCCCACTCGTTTTTAAGTTCTTTGCCTGTGTTTTTGAGGTTGGTTTTTTCTGCAGCGGCAATAAGTTCGGGGCAGTCATTATCGAAAAAACCACTTATTAGTAGAGTGCCACCGGGGTTAAGGTGGACGGCGTATTTGCTAATTTCTTTTAGCAATATATTTTTGTTGATGTTTGCCAGTATTATATCAAAGCTATCTTTCTCTATGCTATTGATGGTGCCCTGATAAAAATCTATAGCCTCTTTGCGATAACCATTTGCTTTGCGGTTTTCGCGTGAGTTTTCTATACTCCACTCATCAATATCAATCCCTATTACATGTTGTGCGCCCAGTTTCTTTGAAATGATAGAAAGTATGCCCGTGCCACAACCCACATCTAAAACAGATTTATTGCTTAGGTTTAAACCAAACAAAGCCTTAGACATTAACCAGGTTGTTTGGTGATGACCCGTGCCGAAAGACATTTTTGGCTCGATAATAACATCCAATAAGGGTGGGGTAGGAGCGGAATGAAAAGGAGCCCGAATGGTACAGTAGTTTTCTATAATAACAGGGTCGAAACTTTTTTCCCAAACCTGGTTCCAGTTTTGGTTTTTTATTTTTTGTATGTTGTGTGTAAATTTTATTTGAGGGAATTGTTCGGAAAGGTTTTGCAGAATGGTTTCGTTAAACAAAGGTTCTTGAATGAAGGCCTCGAAGCCGGTATCGTTGTGTACAAAGCTTTCAAAGTTTTCTTCGGATAGGGCAGAGGCTAAAATTTCGCTGCCGGGTTCGGAGGGGTTTACGGTAAAAGAGACACAAACATATTCCATTTTAAAATGAATTGGTAATTTGTAAAAACTCTTCAGCAACTAAGGATGCCCCACCAATTAAGCCACCATCAACATCAGAACAGGCAAATAATTCTTTAGCGTTTTTAGCATTGCAACTACCGCCATACAAGATACTGATTTTATTGGAAACATCGGCCCCGTATTTTTCCATCATTGCAAATCGAATAAAGGCATGCATTTCCTGAGTTTGTTCTGGTGTGGCGGTTAAGCCTGTGCCTATGGCCCAAATTGGTTCGTAGGCAATAATAATGTTTTCAATTTCACTATCCGATAAATGAAAAAGAACTTCCTGTATTTGATTTTTTACCGCGGTAAAATAATGGTTGGTTTGGCGTTCGTTTAGTTTTTCGCCCACACAATAAATAGGAATGAGCCTGTGTTTTAAAGCAAGATTTATTTTTTGTTTTAGTTGCTCGGCTGTTTCGTTAAAATATTGGCGACGCTCGGAGTGGCCAATAATTACATAATTAGCCCCACAAGATAAAATAGCGGACGCGCTTAGTTCGCCTGTAAAAGCGCCACTTTCAGTATGATAACAGTTTTGGGCGCCTATAGAAAAAGCGGGGTTTTCTTTTATCAGATGCGCGAGTTCTGTAATGAATAGGGCGGGTGGGAAGATTATTTTGGTAACCTCGTTTTTATTGTCTGCGTCCGCAAGAATAGTCTTAACAAGAGCCCGGGCCTCTTGCAGGGTTTTATTCATTTTCCAGTTGGCGGCAACAATTTTCTTTCGCATAAATAGTTTTATTTAACCCGAATGCGTGGATCGAGAATACCGTAAATAATATCTACAAAAATATTAATGACCACAAAGAATGTAGCGAAAACAAGGGTTGCGCCCATTACCACGGGTAAATCGTTTTTAGTAAGCGCGTCAAAAACTTCGTAACCAATGCCTTTCCAACTAAACACAATTTCTACAAACACCGCTCCCGCCATTAAGCCCGCAAACCATCCCGATATAGCTGTAACTACCGGATTCAGGGCGTTTTTAAGCGCGTGTTTTATAATGATTTTATAAAAAGTTAAACCCTTTGCTTTAGCTGTTCGAATATAATCCTGAGAGAGAACGTCTAATAAAGAACTTCGCATAAGCTGTACTACAATAGCCAAAGGGCGCATCCCAAGGGTAATTGTGGGGAGTATTAAATTCTTCAGACTTAAATACTTCTCTCCTGAATAGTCATCATATTCATACAAGCTGCCTATAGTTCGGAGGCCTGTATAATCCGCAAGCACATAACCAAAAAGCCAGGCTATGATTACGCCTACAAAGAACGACGGGGCCGACATGCCAAGCGCGGAAAGTATAAGCGCCAGTCTGTCAAAAAAAGTGTCTTTTTTAATGGCGGCTACAATGCCTAAAAATATGCCTACAATGGTTGCCAGTATAATTGAGCTTAAGGCTAAAACAGCTGTCTCGGGCAAGGTTTCTATTATGATTTCGGAAACCTTTCTTTTGGTTATATATGAGCGCCGGAAATAAGGATATTTTGCAACCATGCATCCGCCCTCACCAAAAGAACACAGGTATTTATACGAGTATTTTTCTTTGTCTAAATAAAAACCACTCTTTTTATCTTTCTCATTATGAAAGGAAATGGGGGATAAATCGTTCAGGTAAATAAAATATTGGGTAAGTATAGGTTTATCTCTGCCAAGGTCTTTGTTAATGGCCTCTACGGCATCTTTGTTTGCGCGTTGCCCAAGTAGTACGGTTGCGGGGTCTCCGGGTAGTACATTAAACAAAAAGAAGATGGTTGTGATTACGCCCAGTAGCACCACAAACCCGTAAAACACTTTTTTAAGAATAAACTTTACCACACACTAAAAATGAGAGGTTTAAAGTACATAATTTTTTTTATCAACAAATAATTAATTAGCCGGACTTATATTTTTTATAGGCAAACCAAAACGGGGTTATTCTTTAAATCCTTCAAACACACCCAAACCAAACAGGGCAAAATCATACTTAATAGGGTCTTTGGCGTCTAATTGTTTTAAGAGTGCGGTAACTTCTTCTACCGCTTGCCAGTTGTTTTGTTTGCCGGTTAGTAAACCAAGTTTGCGGCTAACATTGCCCGTATGCAAATCTAACGGCAGGCAAAGTAGCGCGGGGCTTATGTTTTTCCATATACCAAAGTCAACTCCGGCGTTATCGTTGCGCACCATCCAACGTAAAAACATGCAAAGTCTTTTTGCGCCGCTGTTTTTTAACGGATTAGAAACGTGCTTCTGTGTTCGCGCGGAGTGTTTAATAGCAAAAAACTCATTTCTAAAACTAACCAGTCCGTTCTTTATGTTTTTATCTTCGGGCTGTATGCCTTTGGTAAAAAGAGTTTCTAAGCTGTTGTGTTTTTTATAAATGTGTTGAAGGGATTGTATAAAGAACATACAATCAGTTCCATTAAATGTACGATGCACAAAACCATCGAAGCGTTTAATCTCTTTTGGAGTAGCGGCTGTAACAAAATCATGAGGAGCAAAATCCATCAGCTGCATTAGTTTGTTAGCGTTCTTTATAATGCTTTGTCGGTTTCCCCAGGCAATGGTGGCTGCAAAAAAGGCGGCAATTTCTATATCCTGTTTTTTGGTAAAGAGGTGAGGAATAGAAATGGGGTCGGTTTCAATAAATTTTTTGTTGTTGTATAAAAGGTGCTTCTCGTCTAAGAATTCTTTTAGCAGCAATAAATCGGCGCGCTTCATTTACAGAGCCACAAACTAATCGGCGGTAACAAACATATTGTGTACTTTTTCGTGTCCAATGTTGGTAACAGGTCCGTGTCCGCAATATACCGTAGTTTCATCGGGCAGGGTATATAGTTTTGTTTTAATACTGTTTTCTAAATCAGCATGGTTAGCCAAAGGCAAATCTGTTCTGCCAACCGTCCCCTTAAACAGTACATCGCCATTAATTACCAAATGATTTTCCGCATTATAAAAAACCACGTGTCCCGGCGAATGTCCGGGGGTAAACAAAACACTAAGTGTGGTGGTGCCAAAAGTAAGCTTATCACCTTCTTCTATAAACTTTTCGGGTATCGGTGACAGGTCAAAATTTATCTCATATCTTTTACTAACACTTTCCTGAGCGGCAAACACTTCCAATTCTTTCTTATGAGAAAGAGGTTTTAAACCATACGTATCAAACACAAAGCGATTGCCCATAATATGATCGAAGTGGGCGTGTGTGCAAAGTAACATTACAGGCTTTAGTTTTTTGTCTGTTATATAATCTTTTAAAATAGCCTGTTCTTGTGCTGTATAACACCCCGCGTCAATTATCACACATTCGTCGGTTTCATCGTGCAATATGTAGGTGTTTTCGCGGGCCGGATTAAAGGTAAAATATTTAACAGTAAGCATTATTCATGTGTTAATAGGTTATTTTTTGTACTCATGTATTAGCTCTTCGTTTCTATTTCTTTTTATCGGCCTCGCTGAATGCCCCGCATTTCACTTCGTTCGGCTTTAATTTTTTAGGACAGCAAAAGTAAGCAATTTAAAAGCAGACCGCATCCATCTTCTTTCGCTAAAAAATGTAATTTTGTTCCCTCATCAACAAACAAATTAATATGAAAAAGATTATAAATACCACCAAAGCACCTTCGCCAATAGGACCATACAATCAGGCTGTATTGGCCAACAATACCTTATATGTTTCGGGGCAAATAGCTTTGGATATGCAAACCAACAAGCTTTATAAGTGTGGCATTAAAGAAGAAACCCGCTATGTGATGGATTATATTAAACACATATTAGAAGAAGCGGGAATGACTTTTGAAAACGTGGTTAAAGTAACTATCTTCTTAAAAAATCTGAATGATTTTGTACAAGTAAACGAAGCTTACAGCGCCTACTTTACAAAAGATTTTCCGGCACGCGCAACGGTTGAGGCTTCTCGCTTGCCAAAAGATGCAAACGTGGAAATTTGCCTGGAAGCCGTAAAATAAATTGGCGGTTTCCTTATTGACAATTTTATTGTTTCAATAATTAAATCGTAAATAAACAAATCGTAAACAACCTTGTTACCGCGCTACTTTTTGCACCTTGCCTATAACGGAAAAAATTATCACGGTTGGCAATTTCAGCTTAATACGCCTTTAACCATCCAGCAGATATTGCAGGAAAGACTTAGCTTATTGCTTCACGAAAAAATTACCTTGATTGGTTGCGGGCGTACAGATACGGGTGTACACGCTAAAGAGTATTACGCGCACTTTGATTGCGGTAAAGAAGATTTGTTAAGCGATAAGCACAATTGGCTCTTTAAAATGAATCATTGTGTGCCTAAAGATATTTCTTTGATTAATATTTTACCCGTACTGAATAATGCCAACGCAAGATTTAGTGCCACGGCGCGTACTTATAAATATTATATACATCAAATCCCAAACCCGTTTGTAAATGATTTTTCGGCGTATATATATGGAGCTATAGATGTTGATTTAATGAATGAAGCTGCTGCTATAATAAGAAACACAAAAGATTTTACGAGCTTTACCAAAGTAAATAACAACCACGCTAATTATATTTGTGATATAATGGAGTGCAATTGGGTAAGGGAAAACAACAACATCATTTTTACCATTAAAGCAAATCGTTTTTTGCGGAATATGGTGCGTGCTTTGGTGGGTACTATGTTAGAGGTTGGAACGAAAAAGATTACCGTGAATGATTTTGAGGGAATTGTGTTATCGAAAGATAGAAACAAAGCGGGTGTGTCTATTACAGGAAAAGGATTGCATTTAGAAAACATAGAATATCCTTCCACTATTTTTATATAAGATAAATTGAGCGAGGAAAAGAAAAACAAACAAAGCTTCGACTGGAAATTACTCACGCGTATTTTCAGTTATATAAAACCCTACATGGGTAGGTTTTATGTTGCTTTGTCTATTACCATTGTATTGGCCGGTTTAACCATTGCCCGCCCGCTTTTGGTAAAAAAAATATTAGACGATTATGTTTCTACCAAAAATGTAGACATGATTACTCTTTTTTCGGGCATACTGTTAGCATCTCTTTTACTGGAAGCCATGCTTCAATTAAGCAACACCATTTTAACCGCAACCATAGGACAAAGCATTGTTAAAGACCTTCGCACGAAACTTTTTAAACACATCCTTTCTTTTAAAAACTCTTATTTTGATACTACTCCCATTGGTACCCTGGTAACCCGCTCCGTATCTGATGTAGAGGCTTTAGCGGATGTCTTCTCTCAGGGCTTTATTGTTATTATGGGCGATATGCTTAGTCTGCTGGTGTTTTTAATTTCTATGTTTATAGTAAACTGGCAACTAACCTTAGTGGTTTTAATTACCATACCCATGTTGTTTGTTGCCACCCGGTTTTTCCAGCGTGGGGTAAAAAGCACGTTCAATCAGGTTCGTAACGCGGTAGCGGCTTTAAATAATTTTGTGCAGGAACACATACAGGGAATGCAAGTAGTGCAATTGTTTAATCGTCAGGAAAAAGAATATGAAAAGTTTGTAGCCATTAACGAGCAACACAAAGCGGCTAATATAAAATCAATATGGTATTATTCTATCTTCTTCCCCATAGTAGAGATATTGTCTTCGTTAGCCATAGCGCTTATTATATTTTACAGCGGTTTTGGTTCTAACTATTTTAATGTTACCGCGGGAGACATAACTTTTTTTATTATGCTTACCGGTATGATGTTCAGACCTATCCGCATGTTGGCAGACAGGGTAAATACGTTGCAAATGGGTATGGTGTCGGCAGAGCGTGTGTTTAAGTTATTAGACACCAACGAAAAGATTGATAACACGGGCAACCTTATACAACACCTAAACGGACAGGTAGAATTTAAACATGTTTGGTTTGCATACAATGCCGAGAATTACGTATTAAAAGATATTTCTTTTACCGTGCAACCCGGAGACACCATTGCCTTGGTGGGCGCAACGGGTTCGGGTAAATCTACCATTATGAATTTAATGGGCAGGTATTATGAGATTAACAAAGGAGAGATATTGTTTGATAACATCCCGCAAAACAATTTTGATGTGGATTTTCTACGCTCGCAAATTGCGGTGGTGTTGCAGGATGTTTTTCTTTTCTCAGACTCTATTAAGAACAATATTTCTTTATACAACAAAGCCATTACCGATACGGAAATTATAGATGCCGCTAAATACATAGGCGCACACGATTTTATTATGCAGCTACCCGACGGCTACGATTTTAATGTGAGAGAACGCGGAAGCATGCTATCTACCGGGCAGCGCCAAATGATAGCTTTTTTGAGAGCCTATGTACACAAACCCTCTATATTGGTGTTAGATGAAGCAACCTCATCTATAGATACCGAAACAGAGCAACTGATACAATCTGCTACCGAAAAAATTACGCAGGGGCGCACTTCCTTTATTATTGCACACCGCTTAGCCACCATACAAAAAGCAAATTGCATTATGGTTATAGAACATGGTAAGATTATTGAAACAGGAACCTTGCAGGAACTTCTGCAAAAAGACGGGCATTTTAAGGGTTTGTACGAACATCAGTTTTCGGAAGTAGAAATATAGGCATGAAGAATTTTTGCTTATTTTTGGTGTTAAACAACGGTATCTCGGCATGCTAAAGAAAAATTTTCTTTCCATTCTTTTTGTTTTTACGTATAGTTTTTCTATCGCGCAAATTAATAATGAACTAAAAGCGGAAACACAAAAAACATTGAATGAAGGCGAAAAGAAGCTTTTATTAGAGGCGGATAAGCATTATAAAAACCACGAATATATTTATTCTCTCAATCTGTATGATTCTTTATCTAAAGCGCATCCGGACAACCTGTATTTAAAGTATTTACTGGGTTCATGTGAGTGTTATGATTCGTATTGTTTTTCGAAAGCGGAAGAAAACATTAAAGCGGCAGAACCTATAAAAGACAAATTACCTGATTATGATTTTTACTTAGGAAAGGTATATGAAAATAACGACAAATATTTAGAAGCTATTAAGCAATTTAAAATATATCTTGAAAATGATTTGCCCGATACCATTAAGGGAATCGTTAACCGTCAGATAGAAATATGCAAAAACTCGGCAGAGCAAATAACAAAAGGAACTATCGCGACTATTAAAAACATTGGACCTCCCGTAAATACCGCCGCTTCTGAATACGCGCCTGTTTTACCTGGCAACGAAAGTTTTATGGTGTTTACTTATCGCGGGCCAAAATCTTTTGGGGGGAAACAAACATTTCCGGGTAAACCGGACGAGAAAGGAGATTATTTTGAAGATGTTTTTATTTCTAAAAAAATTCAAAAGAAAGATTCGTCTAAATGGGGTATCCCCCAACCTATCAGCCCCCTTATTAATACGATAGGAAACGACGCGCCCTTATACCTTAGTCATGACGGACAAAAACTTTATCTTTTTAGAAATATTGGATTGGGTAGCGGAGATATTTTTGTGAGTTATTTAAAAGGAACCGAATGGAGTAATCCCGAAAAAATGAAAGGAATTAACTCTAATTTTTGGGAAGGAAGTATTTGTTTTTCTCCGGATGAAAAGTTCGCTTACTTTTCCAGTGAGCGACCCGGCGGACAAGGAGGAAGAGATATTTGGTTCGCCCAACACCTGCCTGATGGTAGTTATGGCAACGTTAAAAATTTAGGCGGAACGATAAACTCTTCTTTTGATGAAGACGCCCCTTTTATTACCGCTGACGGAAAGGTTATGTTTTTTAGTTCTACCGGACATAATTCAACGGGTGGTTACGATATATTTCGCTCTGATTTTAAGAACGGCAAATGGGGTACTCCTTATAATATTGGCAAACCCGTTAATACCAACTTGGATGATAAATACTATTGGGTATCTGCCGATGGGCAACGTGGATACTATTCATCCGAGAGAAAAGGCGGGTATGGCTTGCAAGATATTTATTTGGTAGAACCCAGTGTTTTTGGAAAACCTACCGCGTTAGTTATTCTTAGCGGTATTGTTTATTTTGATGATAAGCCGGTTGAAGCTGAGATTAAAATTAAATCGAAACATGGCAGAAAAGATTTTTCAGGAAGCTTCTCTTCAAACTCGGTAACGGGGGAATATTTGCTTAACATCCCTTCGGGAAATGAGTTCGAGTTAAAATATACCTACAAAGGAATGAGCGTTGTAGAAAATATATCTACCGTAACACTGGATTCTTTTGCCTCCCTGAGGGCCGACGCTAATTTATATTCAGGAGATTTTATAAATACCATTAAAATAGATACCTCTCAAACAAAATCAGATGTGAGGGGTTTAAACTATGATGCGTTTTTGTCTAAATACGGAGATTTTATGGCAGATAGCGTTACTTTTAAAGTACAAGTAGGAGCTTATCGTTTGATTGATAATTTTGATTTCACAAAACTCTTGCAACTTCCACCGGTAAGAAGACAGGTTTATGATGATGGCATTACACGCTTTACCCTAGGAGAATATAAAACATTAAAAGAGGCAGACGCTATGTGCAAATACGCAAGGAAAGTGGTTGTTAAAGACGCTTTTGTAATAGCTTTGTATAAAAACAAGCGCATTCCCTTTGAAGAACTTATTAAAGGAAATTACTTTAAACAGTAAACAGGTATCAATTAAAGTTATCAATGATATGTACCGTTTATTACGCTATGTTTAGTGCTTATTGGTAACTGATAACTAACATGATGAAGTTTAAAGTAAAAAAATTCAGCGAACTTGGCGTAGATGAGTTATATGATTTGCTAAAACTGCGCCAAGAGATTTTTGTGGTAGAGCAAAACTGCATTTATTTAGATGCGGATGGTATAGACAAAAATTGTTTGCACCTGCTTGGCATAGAGAATAAAAAGATTGTAGGTTATGCCCGCATTATTCCTGCCGGATATACGTATAAGACGCCTTCTATCGGCAGGGTTGTGGTTGATGAAAAACATCGTGGAAAGGGCTGCGCACGCGCACTAATGAACAACGCCATTAAGGTTGCCGTAGAAGAATTTAAGGCAAAGAAAATAACCATCTCCGCGCAACTATACTTAAAAGAGTTTTATGAAAGCATTGGCTTTAAAGTATCGGGCGGAGTATATTTGGATTGTGATTTGCCCCACCTTAAAATGATAAAGAGCATAAGCTAAATACCCAATATAATTCTAAAGGTTGTTCCCTTACCGATTTCAGATTGTTTTACAAATATTTTTCCGTTATGGTAGTTTTCAATAATACGTTTGCATAAGGATAAGCCCATGCCCCAACCCCTTTGTTTGGTAGTATAACCCGGTTCAAAAACAGCTTTTAATTTATCCTTGGCAATACCCTTTCCGGTATCGGCAATGTCTATAGTTAATTTGTGGTTTTGGTTTTGTATAGTAACCGCAATCGTTCCCTTGCCGTCCATCGCGTCTATAGCGTTTTTACAAATGTTTTCTATTACCCATTCAAACAAGGGTACACATATAAGCGCATCGGTACTTGCAATAGTGCCTTCTCTTTTTAATACAAAGTTTATGTTTTTAGAAGAGCGTTGTTTTAAATAATCCAACGCGTGTTCAAGCGTAGTAAAAACATTTTCGGTAGTTAATGTGGGTTGCGAACCAATTTTAGAAAATCTTTCTGTAATGGTTTGCAGGCGCACTACATCACGGTTCATTTCATTTACCACAGAGGGGTCTATGGTGGTTTCTTTTAAATATTCTATCCAGGCCATTAAAGAAGATAGGGGGGTACCCAACTGATGAGCCGTTTCTTTACTCATGCCCACAAACAGCAAATTTTGCTCTGAGTTGCGAGCGGTGCTAAATAGAGTATAGGCAATCAATAAAAAGAAAGTAATGATTAAGAGTTGTATGTAAGGGTAGTAGCGTAGTTGTTTAAGCGTGTAAGACTCTTCATAAAAAATATAATTCTTAATACCGCCACCTAAATTTATTTCAATAGGAGGAGAGTTTTGCTTCATGCTTTGCAGGGTGGCGGCAAGCTTTGTGGGGTTAGCCACAACCAAAGAGTCTATCTTACCAAAGGCAATAATGTTTTGTTGTGTACTATCTGTATAAAGAACCGGAACGGATGCGCTGTTTATAGCCACTTCTGAAATGAACGATTTTATCAGACTGTCAAACACCAGTTTTATTTGATAAAATACCTGTGAGTTTTTGTAGTAGAGATAATTCTTTTTCCCCGGCGCGTATTCTATTTCAATGGGTTTGTATAGACTTTTCATTTCTGTTAATTGAGCCGCCAGATAAACAGGGTCTTTTTCTTTGGCAGAATCAAGGTTGCGAGAACTTACTATCTTGCCTTCGTTTGATGTTAAGATAACGGGTACAGTGGTATTATCCTGCAGTACACGGAGTGAGAAACCAAGGTCGGCAACATCTTTGGTAAGTTCTTTGGTGGCTTCGGCATATAGCTCCGCCTTTTTGCGTTCTTCGGTTTTTATTTTGGTAAACAGTTCGTTGGTGGTTTTAACTAAGTTGGCTTTTTTTTGCACCGCTCCCGCCCACAGTTTTACTTTCTCTTTTTCTTCTATGGATATTTTTTGCACTATTTGCTGCGAGTACCAAAGCGATGCCAATACAATAAGCGTGGCACCCGCGGCAAGCCACCATTTCCAACGCTGTTTTTTTTGGTAAATGCTCATTTATAGGGTAACAAAGTTCAAAGGTAACAAAGTACCCGTTATTTAATAAGCAACGATTGAAACGGTCTTTTTTATTGTGCTCATCTTTCCAAAACAAAAAACTAAATAGATTGACAGAAACAAAAAATTGGTAGCTTTACCTCTTAACTTTTTAAAAACGTATGTCTTTATTCAGGAAAAAATCCATAGAACAATTATTAGGAAACGCATCAGAGGGCAAAGGACTTAAAAAAACGTTAGGTCCCGGCTCTTTAATTGCATTAGGCATTGGTGCCATTATAGGTGCGGGTTTATTTGTACGAACAGCGGCTGCATCTGCCGAAGCGGCAGGTCCGGCAGTAACCTTATCCTTTGTGGTTGCCGCTATCGGCTGTTTGTTTGCGGGGCTTTGCTACGCCGAGTTTGCCGCTATGATACCCATTGCCGGAAGCGCTTATACATACGCCTACGCCACCATGGGCGAGTTTGTTGCCTGGGTTATTGGCTGGGCTTTAATTATGGAATACGCCCTGGGCGCAGCTACCGTATCTATTGCCTGGAGCGAGTATTTAAATAATTTGGTGGGCGGCGCTATACCCTACCAATGGTGTCATTCTCCTTTCGAAAGTTCTGCCGCAGGCGTTAGCGGCATCATGAACCTGCCCGCTTTGTTTATCTTACTTATGCTCACATTGTTGCTTATTAAAGGCACACAGGAGTCGGCATTTGTAAACGCTATTATTGTATTTATTAAAGTGGCTATTGTGTTGGTGTTTATTGCGGTAGGTTGGGGCTTTATTAATCCCGCAAACCACACTCCTTATTTAATTCCCGCAGGTGTTGTTGGGCACGAAGGTGTTTTTAAATATGGTTGGGGAGGGGTGCTTGGTGGTGCCGCCATTGTGTTTTTCGCTTTCATTGGTTTTGACGCGGTTTCTACGGCTGCACAGGAAGCAAAAAATCCTGCACGCGATATGCCCATAGGTATTTTGGGCTCTTTGGCGGTATGCACGCTTTTATATGTGTTGTTTTCTTATGTGTTAACAGGCGTAGCTAACTGGAGCGAGTTTGAACATGCGGGTAAAGAAGCTTCGGTTGCTTATGCCATTAAAACTTATATGACGGGTTACGGGTGGTTGGCAACGGCTGTTACGGTGGCTATTTTGGCAGGCTTTTCGTCAGTAATACTGGTAATGTTAATGGGACAATCGAGGGTGTTTTACTCCATGTCTAAAGATGGGTTATTACCTAATGTTTTCTCTGACTTGCACCCTAAGTTCAGCACTCCGCATAAATCAAACTGGATATTGTTTGTATTTGTTGGGTTGTTTGCAGCCTTTGTGCCGGGCAGTATTGCCGGAGATTTGACCTCCTTTGGAACCCTGTTTGCCTTTGTGTTAGTAAGTGCCGGAATATGGATTATGCGCCGTGCAGAGCCTAACTTAGCCCGACCTTTTAAAACTCCTTTTGTGCCATTAGTTCCTATTCTGGGCATTTTAGTTTGTGCGGGAATGATTGTAGCGCTTGATGTTACTACCCTTAAAGCAGCGGGTTTATGGATGCTGATTGGCTTTGTAGTGTATTTCTCTTACGGAAAAAAGCATAGTAAACTTAACAAATAAGACCATTTGGCAGATTAATAAGATTGGAAACAAAATTGATAGGTAACAGATGAAATTAAATAAACAAATCGTAAATTCGTAAATCTAAAATTAATAAAAATGGCAGTAGAAATCACAGACGGAAATTTTGAATCAGTAGTAAAAAACTCCGATAAAGTAGTATTAGTAGATTTTTGGGCAGAGTGGTGTGGTCCTTGCCGCATGGTAGGTCCTATAGTAGAAGAGCTTGCTAAAGAATATGATGGCAAAGCGGTTATCGGCAAATTAAATGTAGATAACAATCCCAACGTATCTATGGAATTTGGTGTGCGCAACATCCCAACTATTTTATTCTTCAAAAACGGTAAAGTAGTTGATAAACAAGTAGGCGCTGTGCCAAAAGCACAATTAGCCGCTAAGCTGCAAGCACAATTATAGTCTCTTGGTCGGTAGTCTTTAGTCCATAGTTATATAAACTAGGCTAAAGACTTTTGACTAACAACTAATGGCTATTATCCACCCTCAATACATTCAAAAGTATTCTGCTTTAGAGCTATTGGCCAAGCAGGTGGTAGAGGGTTTTATTACAGGCTTACATAAAAGCCCGTTTCATGGGTTCTCGGTTGAATTTGCCGAGCATCGCATTTACAACCCCGGCGAAAGTACCAAACATATAGATTGGAAACTCTATGGGCGCAGCGATAAACTTTTTATCAAGCGCTACGAAGAAGAAACCAACCTGCGTTGCCAGTTGGTTATAGATGCTTCCTCATCTATGTACTATCCGGTAGATACAAAAGCTGCTGCCGAGGAACAAAACAATAAAATTAATTTCTCTATTAAATGCGCTGCTGCATTATCAGAGTTGCTATTGCGACAACGCGATGCGGTTGGCTTAAGTGTCTTTTCGGATAAGCTAAATTTTCATGCGCCCGCCCGTTCAAGCACTGCGCAAAAAAAGATGCTGTTTACCGAGTTAGAAAACTTACAGAAACAATACAACCCAAAAGCCACAACCGAAACATTTGCGGGAACGCTGTTAGACCAAATAGCAGAGATAACCCACAAGCGTTCGCTCATTATTATTTTTAGCGATATGTTTGAAAATGCAGAACGAGAAGATGTTTTGTTCTCGGCCCTGCAACATTTAAAACATAAAAAGCACGAAGTACTTTTGTTTCATGTGCACGATAAGAAAAGCGAATTAAACTTTGATTTTGAAAACCGCCCGCACCATTTTATAGATATGGAAAGTGGCGAAGAGATAAAGCTAAACCCCCAACAGGCTAAAGAGAATTACCTAAGCCGCATGAACACCTACATAAGCGATTTAAAAACCAAATGCGGACAATACAAAATAGATTTTATACAAGCCGATATTGCCGAAGGGTTTGATAAAGTGCTGTATGCCTACCTTGTTAAACGGGCAGCTATGCTTTAGGTTGTCATCCTGAGCCTGTCGAAGGAGGGCGCCGGCTGGCTTTACGCGCGGCGCGGCCGCTTGCTGTGTCAAATGCTTTAGCATGACCCAAAGGTGCTTCAGCGATACCGATAAAAAACAATAAAAAGAAGCTGAGCTACTTAACGCAGCCTTTAACTATTTAATTGGTAATCCACAGAATTAAGGTAATAAGTAACATAATAGCTAATGCAATTAAAAGGAATATTGATGCAAAAAACAAATACACTACCAGCCCAAATGATGATGATGAATTGCGCACAAAGAGTATTGTCATTAAACAGAGAATTAATAAAAGGAATACGATAAGTTTCGCGATGAAAAAAGTGCTTTTCTTTCCATTATCAATTTGAGTTTTTTGCTTTACGTTAGCATAAGATATACGACCAATATCTGCTTTATGAATGGAAGAGCTTGAATAGCTTTGCGGGTCGCAATTTTCGAAAAACACTTTATCTTCAGTTACCTTAGTTACTTTACCCAAAAGCCTTTCTCCAGTTTTCATAACAATAGTATCGCAAGGGTCTATTAATAGAGTTTGTTTTTTATTTATAATCTCAATTACTTTAACGGTCGTAGCAAGCAAAGGAGTATTAGTTTCTTTTTTAATTTGTTTTATTGTACTTAATAAAGAAACCTGTTTGGTTGTATGTTGTGTTTCTTGCTTTTTAATAGTTTGGTTTTTGCTTGTATAAAGGCCTTTGTTGTATAATCTTTTTTGTACTGAACAAGAAGTTAAAACAAACAACAGAAATAGAGGTAAAAAGTATTTCATTTCACACAAATATACCCATAATCTTCATTAGCTCATCGTTTCTATTTCTTTATTGGCTTCGCTGAATGCTGAAAAAGCATTTCCCGATAAAACCACCTTATATCAATACAAGCCACGAAAATACTGATAAAGATACCACCTGTGCTTTGCCATTTAGTTCGTAACTTAATTGGGTTCGAGTTTTTATCTAAGGGAGCGCTTTCTTAAAATTTGATGTTAGCCCGCTAATTTTAATCACTCTTTGATGTGACATAAATCATAAAGGGCTATTGCTAATTAAAGAAGATTTGCTATGCGTAAACTTTTCAAATAATAATTGATTGAAAGAACCGGAAAACAAAAAAATAGCTCCGTTTTGGAGAGATATTATTGAAATTGGATTTATCATATTTCTTTTCTACTCTAATCTTTTGATGGGAGAATACACTCGTTCAGGCAAAGGGTTTACTAATGGATTATATTGGGCCGTGAAAGAAGTTTTTACAATCAGTAATTTTATAATTTCGGTGGTTTTAGCGATTATCGGACATTTGGTTTTTGAATATTTAAGGAAAAGGTTATAGCAACATGAATCTTTGTCTTATAAATGAAATAATATTAATAGGATGGAAAAAAACAATTTAAATAAACTTACCACTGCCGGATTCTTAATTTCCATTGGTATTGTTTTCGGAGATATAGGCACTTCGCCGCTTTATACCTATCAGGCTATTATTGGTTCGCATGTTGTTACGGAACTGATTGCTTTAGGGGGAGTATCAGCTATATTCTGGACTTTGTTTTTTCAGACAACCGTAAAGTATGTTTTTATCACATTGCGAGCTGATAACAAAGGCGAAGGCGGTATTTTCTCACTCTATACACTTATCAGAAAATATAAAAAGTGGTTGTTGTTTCCGGCTATTGCAGGCGGTAGTTTTTTATTGGCGGATAGTATCATAACGCCTCCTATATCGGTATCCTCGGCTATTGAAGGGCTAAAGCCAAACAACCCCGACCTACCTGTTATCCCCATTGTTTTAACTATTTTGGTTTTACTTTTTATTATTCAACGCAAGGGCACAGCCTTTATAGGTAAGCTATTCGGACCCGTTATGCTTATTTGGTTTACTATGATTGCCGTTTTAGGCATTGGTGAACTGCAAGGAAACTGGCATGTTTTTAAAGCGCTTAACCCCTATTACGCATATCGTTTACTGGTTGAACATCCGGGAGGATTTTGGTTACTGGGAGGAGTTTTTTTATGTACAACGGGTGCCGAAGCCTTGTACTCTGACTTAGGGCATTGCGGAAGACTAAACATACAAATAAGCTGGCTCTATGTAAAAACATGTTTGGTGTTTTGCTATTTCGGACAAGCAGCTTGGTTGCTAAACCATGTTGGAAGTCCGCTTGGCGATGTTACTCCATTCTTCGGGTTAATTCCTCATTGGTTTTTAATTCCCGGCATTATCATTGCAACCATGGCAACCATCATAGCCAGTCAGGCATTAATAAGTGGTTCGTTCACGCTGGTTGCGGAGGCTATTCGTCTTGATTTATGGCCTAAATTAAGAGTGGTTTTTCCGTCTGATGAGAAAGGACAAATGTATATACCAACCATAAACTGGCTGCTGATGGCAGGTTGTATCGCGGTGGTTTTACTATTTAAAGAATCAAAAAATATGGAAGCAGCCTTTGGTTTATCGGTTACCCTTACTATGCTGATGACTACTATCCTGTTGAGTTTTTATCTCTACTCCAAAAAAGTAAACCCTCTTTTTATTATAACCCTCTTACTTGTTTTCTTAACCATTGAAGGAGCGTTTTTGGTTGCCAACTTAAAAAAGTTTATGCATGGCGGCTGGTTAACTTTAAGTTTGGGGTTACTTATTTTCACGGTTATGTATATCTGGCACAGAGCACGTGATATTAAAAAAGAGCTTATGAGTTTTTTACCCATAGAGCCCTATATTCCGGTGCTTAAAGAACTAAGTACGGATGAAAAAGTAGCTAAATACGCTACCAATTTGGTTTACTTAACTTCATCGGAGTATAGTGGTAAAATAGAAGAAACATCTGTTAATTCTATTCTTTACAGGCAACCCAAAAGAGCCGATGTTTACTGGTTTGTGCATATTGATGTGGTTGACGAGCCATATAAAATGGCTTATAAAACAGAGGTAATAGCTAATCAGGATATAGTTTGGGTAACGTTTAAATTAGGCTTTAGAGTTGCTCCAAGAATTAACCTGTTTTTCAGAAAGGTAGTTGAAGATATGGTGCAGCATAAGGAGATTAATATTGATAGTCATTATTGCTCTTTAAACAAACACAATATTGCAGGCGATTTCAGGTTTGTGGTTATGCAAAGCTTTTTATCGTTTGAGAATGAATTGTCTTACACCAACGATTTCATTTTAAAAGTATACTTCTTATTAAAGAAAATAAGCTTACCCGACGAAAAAGAATACGGCTTGGATTACAGTAATGTAACGGTTGAGAAATCTCCGTTGATAGTAAGCACTCCTAAAAACATAAACTTAATAAGAGAGTAAATCTTATTTGTTTATATACGAAACGTGGTGCCTATAAATATGAAGACAGATTTTGCCGGAATAAAATAATAACAACCCATATCAAACTGGTTGTTTTGAGTGGGCGTATAAGTAAAGCCCGTATCAAAAGAATAATTGTTCTTCACATCAGCATACTTGTTATACCTTTCGCTTAGCTCCACAAACTGATTGATGGTTTTACTTAAGGGATAAACCAAACTAAAAGCAGAAAACAACTCATACTGTTTAAAAAACGGATTAAGAGCAAAAGAAGTAAAGCCCCCTGTGTAACTCAAAGAATATTTATCATTAATGGTTCGCCCCGCGACAATAAATATACCCCCTGTTTTTGCCTGCGGCTTTTGGTAAAAGAAATTGCTGGTGTTTATAAACGGCATAATGGCAACGGCGGTATTGCCCGAATCGTTACCGAATAAATTAAGCTTATACCTGAAAGTAAGGTTAGGAAGGGCATAGCCGGTATCGGGTTTGGCATGCTTGGTGTATGTGGTAAAAGAAAACGCGTTGGATAGTATCTGCACATCCATGTTTTTTTGAATACCCACCTTTGCATTAAAATTCAAAAACTGCAGCGTAGAACTGTTTGGCGCATCTTTATAATTAAACGTATTATTTGCCAAATCGGTTTCCACCTGAAAATGTCCCGCATCAATGGTGTTTGGAGATTGTGTTTGCTCAGGTCTATCAGGACTAAGCTGTCGTAGTTTCTTCTTCTTTGTTTCCTGAGAAAATACATTTACAGATAAAGCAAAACAAATAAATAGTGTAAGCGTGCTTTTCAAAACAGGTATTCTTTGAGGATGTAAGCTATGTGGAGTTACTTAAAATACTTGTGATTAGAATCAAATCTAATGTTGATAAAAATCACTTTTCTTACTATGCGTTTAACCCTAATCCATATAGTTAAACCCAAAACAAATAGTCGGAGAAAAGAAGCTTTTGTTGTTTTATGGAGATTAATGTTTTGAGTATATTTGCTTTGAATCAGACGGCATGAAACTTAAAACACACACACTTACCATTCTTACTTCTTGTATCATCCTTCTTGGTTGTTGCAAACAAGCTGAAACGGAAGAATATTATAAAAAAGGAGATGAGTCTGGCAAAGCCAAAGATTATGCTGATGCTGTTTTGCAGTATGACAAAGCTATTGAATTAAACCCCACTCTTGTCAAGGCATATAATGGCAGGGGTATTTGTAAGGTAGAACTTAAAGACTTAAAAGGCGCTATAGCCGATTATAACAAAGTAATAGAATTAGAACCTAACCATGAGTGGGCATATAATAACAGAGGCATAGCAAAATACATGTTGGGCGATTATGAAAGCGCGTTGCAAGACTATAATAAATCTATTGAATTAAACCCACGATACAATGACGCATACTACAATATAGGCCTTTGCAAACACGACCTGAAGGACGATAAAGGTTCTATAGAAGCGTTTAGCAAGTCTCTGGAGTTAGACTCTTTATTTGCCGAAACCTACTATTATCGAGGCGCTTCCAGGCTTGCTATTGGGGATAGCGCGGGTGCTTGTGCCGACTGGAAGAAAGCCGTTAAATTAGGTGGTAAAGATATAGATACACTTATACCTAAATATTGCAAGTAAATTTAATGTAAACTAATACCGCGCGTATTATCCTTTTCCGTTTTAATAGAAACAGTATAATAATTATCAGGTAATAAAGGCAACGCTATATCAGGCCATTCAATAAAACAATAATTACCGCTATCTAAATATTCTTCCATACCCATATCAAGGCACTCTTCTATGTTTCGTACGCGATATAAATCAAAGTGGTAAATAATGTTGTGGTCTTTTGTATGATATTCGTTTACTAAAGCAAACGTAGGGCTGCTCATGCCATCAGCAACACCCAATTGCTTCCCAATTTCTTTTATAAGCGTAGTTTTGCCGGCGCCCATTTCTCCGTAAAACAAAACAACTTTATTATCTTTAATAGCCATGGCGATGTCCTGTGCTACATGGTGTAACACATCGATAGTAACCGCGCTAAAAGAAAGTTTATCCATTGTTTTGTTTCTTCATTCCTGCCGTCAATAATGACACAGTTACTTGGTTTCGCTCATTAGTAAAATCTTATCAAATTCTTTGTCTGTAACTTTTGAAACCGATAAACGCGAAATACGAATCAACTCCATTGTTTTAAGCAGGGGTTCTTTTTTCATCTGTTCAAGCGTAACGGGTTTCTTTAATGTTTTATAAGGCGCAAAATCAACGCCGTACCACTCCCCTTCGGTAGCTGTTTTATCAGGCGTATATTCTTTAACCACTTTGGCAATACCCACAACACAAAGCCCTTCGTTGCTATGATAAAAAAAAGCAAGATCACCTTTTTTCATGGCTTTTAAATTATTGCGTGCCGCGTAATTTCGCACACCGTTCCAAAAAGTTTGTTTGTCTTTTAAAAATTGTTCCCAACTATAAGCGCTTGGTTCTGATTTTATGAGCCAGTAGTTCATGTTTTGTTTTTATATGATTAATCCCAAAGAATGTATTTATGCGGATTGATGTCCACAACCTTTATACTAAAATTTTTTACTAAGTAGCTTTGCTTTCCTTTATTCCAAAAATAGCATTCTAACTTAGAATCCTTCCACGCGTTAATTTCAGTACCAACAAACATCGCTGAAAATCCATACTGAATAGAATCTACGGCAACATAAGAATCTTTTAAATTTCTACCCGCGTAAAATATACCTACGTCATTTTTCTTTAAAGAGAAATCGATATTCAAATTACACATAACGCTATATGGTTTATAGCTTGCGGCTGCCACTATGTATTGTCCTTCTTTTAGTTGCAACGAATTGAAATCCGCACATACACAAAAGGGAAATTCATTGGTAGAGTCAATAAGTATATTATTGTTTTCTTTTTTATAGTTATCAGGAAAAATGAAACACCCTGTGTTACCAATGCTATTAGTTCTTATAACCGTTTCATCTTTTGTACTATTGGTGTTTGTTTTACTCAACAGGAAAATACTTTTAAAATATCCTTCATCATGATAAATTAAATAAGGAAAATAAAGCTTCGTTCTTTCCAACAAGAAAGCATCAGGGTCAGACAATACGATGTAATTTTCCTTTAACGCTTTAAGATACTTACTTAATAAAACGGGATTATTATAAGCAGAATCAAAGGCGGTAAGGCATGGATAATTTTGTTTAAAAATATCCATATAGTGCTTGACAAAAAAAGTCTCCGTATTATAAATGGCCGTAACGTTATCCGCGCCATATTTACTTTTTGCTTCTATGGTTTGTTTGATAGATGAATGAACGCCTTGTTTAATCCCCAATGAATAGTATTGTTTATTATACATGGTTTGCACTAAAAACACCACGATTAGTGCAATTGCAGCAACAGTAAAAAACTTGTCGGGAATAAAAGACAGACCTCTTGCTACTGCAATGATGATACAGGGGGCGGCAATGAGTAAAACCGAGAATTGTAAAACCGGGCTTTTGTAAATGGAGTATAATTGAATGGTTAAACAATACACGATGAAGGTTGCCAGCAGAAAGATTATTTTTTTGTCATATATAAAAGAAAACTTAGTGGGGTTACCGGCATAAATAAAAAGTAAAATAAAAAGATAAATTATCCATCCTGTACCAAACAATGTTTTCAGGAAACTAAAACAAGCATACCATTTAGGGGCGGTTAACCAGCCACCCTCTCCCGCTCCAATGCTGTAACTCATTTGCGTTAGCGTAATGGGCAGGTGCGGTAAGTAAAATAGAGTTGCGGCTATGGCGGTGTATATAAGATATGTTTTTTGTTTTTTATTCGCGTAAATAAATCCCAGTGCGCCTGTTATCAAACCAAACAAAGCCCCCATGTGATTGCTTAATGCGCCAAGCAATAAAAACAATCCTAAAAGAACATAGTGTTTGGGTTTAGTTGAATTACCAAATACTATTTCAAATAAATAGTATAATGCCAAAACAGCAAATAAAACCCCGGTAGCATACATGCGCGCATAAGAACTATAAACTAAAAAAATCATTGAGCAGCCGACTACTATGGCGGCCATTACACCCGTTTTATACCCGAACCATTTGTTGGAGAGGCTAAATATAAACCAACAGGATAAAAAACCACAAACTAAAAAAGGAAGCTTTACCCATGCTTCAGAGCTTCCTCCAATTTTTATCCAGTAATATAAAAACAGTTGTATAAATGCAGGGTGGGCGTCAACTTTAACCCCTTTGTTTATTAAATCGGTTAGGTTATCGAAACGGGTTCTATCGAGGGCGCTCAGTTCATCAAAAGAAAATTCGTACTCAAATAAGGGTATAAATCGAAGTAAGAATGCGATGACGAATACTAATGCAATGAGCCAGTTCTTTTTTAGCCAAGCCATTTAATGCAATATTTTAAACACCATTTCTTTCAGCAAATCGCCATCTTCTACACTCACATTATCCACTCCCTTAGAGCGAGCATCGCACTCGTGCAAATAGCCGAAGATTGATTTTAGTTTTGCCGTGTTATAATTGCGTGCAGCCCTCTCATATCCCTCCACAAAAAAGGGATTCATCCCTAAAGCGCTTGCCACACTGCCCCTGCTTTTATCAGGAACAAAATGGTAAAGCAATATTTTTTGAAAATAATTATACAATGAAGCATTGGTCATTATCAAAGGGTTTTCTTTTGGGTTGGCGGCAAAGTATTGCGCAATGCGGTTTGCTTTCAATACATCTTTTTTACCAAGGGCATCCTGCAATTCAAACACATTAAAATCTTTACTGATGCCGATATTCTGTTGGATGTGGTCAACACTAATCTCACTATTCTCCGGCAAGTTCAAACAAAGCTTGCCTACCTCATTAGCAATTTTAGATAAATCATTTCCCAAATACTCTGCCAATAAAGCCGCCGCTTTAGGATTGATACTATACTTCTTATCTTTTAAATAACCGTTTATCCAATCCGGAATTTTATTGTCGTATAGTTTTTTAGATTCAAACAGCACGGCTTTTTTAGCAATGGTTTTTGCTAAAGTAGAACGCGCATCTAACTTTTTATATTTAAAACAAAACACCAAAACAGTTGATGGTTGCGGGTTTTCGAGGTAAGCAATCAAAGGGTTTTTATCAGAAGAGGATTTCTTTTCTTTTACTTCATCCCCATCACCCGTAGATTTAGAAAGTTCTTTTAGGGTTTGTGCTTCTTTTACAATAACAACCTGTTGTTCACCCATCATCGGGAAGCCTTTTGCCAAACTGATAATACTTCCTAAATCGGTATCTCTGCCATACAATACGGTTTGATTAAAGCCTTTTTCAGTTTCATCCAACACATGACTTTCAATGTAATCACTTATCTCATCAATAAAGTAAGCTTCTTCGCCATGCAAAAAATAAACGGGCTTATACAGCTTACGTTTTAAATCGAGCATAATGTCGTTAAAATCTGCCATGTATTATTTTCCTAACAGCTTCTTAATTTCGTTCAGTTTTAAAAGCGCCTCAACAGGTGTAAGCGTATTAACATCTGTTTTTAAAATCTCTTCTTTTATTTGCTGAAGAACAGGGTCGTCTAACTGAAAGAAACTTAACTGATAATCACTATCCGTATTTTTTTGAACCAATCTGCCTTCAGCATCTACCAATGTTTGATTGGGTTCTAATTCGTGTTCTTTTTCCAGTTTCTTTAATATTTCTCCTGCGCGTTCAACCACATCTTTAGGCATGCCCGCCATCTTCGCCACATGTATACCAAAACTGTGTTCGCTTCCTCCCTCAGCAAGCTTACGCATAAAAATTACTTTGTTGCTAAGTTCTTTAACTGTAACATGGTAGTTTTTTACACGTAGAAAATATTGCTGCATCTCATTCAATTCATGATAGTGCGTGGCGAATAGTGTTTTTGCTTTGTGTTGAGGGTTTTGATGAATGTATTCCGCAATAGCCCAGGCAATAGAGATACCATCGTATGTAGCGGTTCCTCTACCAATTTCATCCAATAAAATTAAACTGCGGTTGCTTAAATTATTTAAGATGCTTGCCGTTTCATTCATCTCTACCATAAAAGTAGATTCACCGGAAGAAATATTATCTGAAGCACCTACACGGGTAAATATTTTATCTACCAAGCCAATGTCAGCACTTTGTGCGGGCACGAAGGAACCAATTTGCGCCAGTAAAGTAATTAAAGCCGTTTGCCGCAACAAAGCAGATTTACCACTCATATTCGGACCGGTAATCATCATGATTTGTTGCACATCGGTATCTAAGAAAACAGAATTGCTCACATACTCATCACCCACAGGCAATTGTTTTTCTATTACCGGATGGCGACCTTCTTTTATATCAATGGCAAAACCTTCATTAACTGTAGGACGAACATATTTATTGGTATTGGCTACGATTGATAATCCTAACAGACAATCTAAGCGCGCTAACAGCGAAGCATTTTGTTGTATGTGTATTGTGAATTCAGTAACGTAAGCAACTAATTCTTCAAACAACTTGGTTTCAAGGGCAATGATTTTTTCTTCGGCACCTAAAATCTTTTCCTCGTATTCTTTTAATTCGGGAGTAATGTATCGCTCTGCATTAGTCAGCGTTTGTTTACGCACCCAATCGGCAGGGGCTTTATCTTTATGTGCATTGGTAACTTCCAAATAATAACCAAACACATTGTTATAAGCCACTTTCAAAGAAGTAATACCCGTGCGCTCAACTTCGCGTTGCTGAATCTTTAATAAGTAATCTTTCCCCGAATAAGCGATTTGTCTTAACTCATCAAGCTCAACATTCACACCATCTGCCATTACTTTTCCTTTGGCAACAGCTACAGGCGCATCTTCATTTAAAGAGGTTAATTTTTGTTGAAGTTCTTTGCAGTCTTGTAAGCCCGAAATGGTTTCATCAAAATAAGTACTCTTAAAATCTTTCAGACTTTGTTTAATATTCTCCGTTATGGTAAGTGAACGTTTAAGTTGCATCAACTCACGCGGATTAATGCGCATGGCAGCAGCTTTAGAAATAAGTCGTTCTAAATCGCCTAACTGACTTAACTCGCCATGTAGTTTGTTTGCCTCTTCGGTATGTTTGGCAAAAAATTCGATAACATCTAACCGCTTATTTATTTGCGGAATGTTTTTAAGCGGCATAGCTATCCAACGCTTCAACAGGCGTGTACCCATTGGGGTAACCGTTCCGTTAATTATATCAAACAACGCTTTTCCGTTTTCATGCAAGGGATAAATCAATTCTAAATTGCGGAACGTAAATTTATCCAGCCAAACATATTCACTCTCATCAATGCGTTTTAAAGACGTGATGTGTTTTAATTTATCATGTCGTGTTTGATGCAAATAAAATAACATAGCACCACACGATGCAATGGCAGCAGACATATCTTCAATACCAAAACCTTTAAGAGAATTGGTACTAAACTGCTTGGTTAATGATTCATATCCGTAATCAAACGTAAAAGCCCAATCATCAATACCGTAGATATAATATTTGTCGCCCAACAAATCAAGAATCTGAGAACGTTTGTTGCGTTCAAACAAAATCTCGTTCGGACTAAACTTGTGAATTATTTTTTCGATATAGGAAGCATTGCCCTGTGCCACAATAAACTCTCCGGTAGAAATATCAAGCAGAGAAATACCTAACACATCTTTTAGCTCATTGCTTTTATTTTTATAGTTGGTTTCGCTGAATGCTAAAGCATTTCCCAAATGCAGACTGCACAAAAAGTTATTGCTTTGATGGTCTAATATTTTTTCGCTGTATGATAAACCGGGAGTAATCAGTTCCGTAACGCCACGCTTAACAATGGTTTTGGTAAGCTTAGGATCTTCCAGTTGGTCGCAAATAGCAACCCGATAACCTGCACGAACCAACTTAGGTAAATACGTATCTAAAGAATGATGCGGAAAACCCGCCAGTTCTATAAACTGCGCAGCGCCATTAGCACGCCGGGTAAGCACAATACCCAATACCGAAGCCGCTTTGATGGCATCTTCGCCAAAGGTTTCATAAAAATCGCCAACCCTGAACAACAACAAAGCATCCGGAAACTGTGTCTTAATTTGGTTGTATTGCCGCATTAAGGGAGTTTCTTTCTCTGTAGTATTATCGCTCTTTTGTTTTTTTTTGTCCATAATGGAAACGGAGACGCAAGATACTAAAACAGGTAACAAGTAACAGGCAACAAGTAACAGTAGTTGCTACGAGTTTTGAAAGGTTTTGAACAGCCCTTTTGTGCCGGAAATAAACACTAACGTAGAATCTTCCTCACAAACGCCACTGTAAAATAACTCATTAAAAACACTCCCGTAAAACCTTCGAAGGCAGCAATTGGCTTTAGGTACCCTTCGGCAAAATAGTCTCCATAGCCTACCGTAAAGAAGGTTATGGCGCTATAATAAAAAGCGTTCCAAAACTCATGTTGATGATTCAGCGGAGAGTCTCCTATTGTAGTAGCTATGCTTCCCCACTTTGGGAAATACCCATCAACAAAATAATAAATCAAACTAAACGAAGTAAAGGCAAGCAGCATATTGGCTAAAACCCTTATGGGGTCGGTTGCATATCTGCCAATATAATCGAAAACATATTTTTGAAAGTAATAATTGGGATAAGCCCAAAGCGTGTTTTTTTTGCCTTTTGCTATTTCCGCTTTCAGGTTGGCTTTTGCTTCGCAACGTTTAAACTCCAGATAAGCAGCATCTTCATCTACGTATTGTCCGTTGTTACGGAAGTTTTCTTTTAAAATCCTGAACTGTTCTGATTTTTGATAAAGCGTTGAATCGCTTTGCGCGTATATTAAGTTAAACACATCATTGGCACGCCAGTCTATAAATATCCTGCCCAAAATGCGCATGCCTGTTATGTCGAAAATCTTTATAACTACCTTTTCATCTTCGGGCTTCAGGTCTAAAATATCACGAACAATAGTATTGTTTAAATCTAATTTATTACAGGAGTTAAAACGCAAATCCATATAGCAGTTAAGGGCACAACCTTTAAAAGAAATATCAGTTACGTTGGCTTTATTAAAACTTACCGAGCCCGAACCAAACTCGGTTAAATCAAACTGCGCTTCTCCTTTGGCAAAATCTGCCTGATCAAAACTTTTGTTACCGTGCCCAAAACGAGCGCTTCGGAAAGAAACTTTACCATCGCCAAACTCAGCACCATCAAACAAAACATCTCCGTCATTAAAATCAACACGCCTGAAATCTATTTTACCACCGCCAAATTCTATGTTCTTAAATTCTTTTTTTCCCTTGCCAAAGGAGGCTTTTTCAAAACTTAAATCGCCACTGGCAAACTTGGCAAACTTAAAATCTATATGCCCATCGCCAAAATAGGTGTTTCTAAAATCGGCATTGCCATTGCTGAAGTTGCAATCAACAAAAGAAAGATTACCTGTGCCAAAGTTGGCGTTATTAAAAGAAATTAATCCGTCGCCAAATTGTACGCTTTGAAAGTTTGTGCTGCCACTGCCAAACTTAGCTTTCTTAAAACTTACATCTCCGTTAGAGAAAACAGCGCCACCAAAGTTGTTGGTTCCGTTCCCGAAAATAACCGAATCGAAAGTAACCTTGTCTCCATCAAAGCGGGCATAACTAAAATCATTGCTGATGTCGCAATCAAAAAAACTTTTTTTAGCGGAGAAGTTCTTTAATGAAATAAGTACGCTATCATCCAACCCTTTATTTACACGATAATCGGTAAGAGAAAAATTAAGCACATAGGCGTTGTTCAGGTTAAGGTCTTCTCCTTTATCAATCTTCTCAAAAATCTCTTCGCTGCTGATAACTCCATACTTAAACACCATTACCTTTTTGTTGTTCTCATCAAAAAAACTAACGATAGCCGTTTTAGCAAAACCGCGCATAGGCTTATCTTCTATGGCAACCTGATATCTTAATAAATGATGTTCGTGTAAGGGCGACTCAAGCATAAAAATTACCTATTTTTGAAAGCTATTCTTTAAAGAAACGAATATATGAAAATCTTAGTTACAGGCAGCAACGGCTTACTCGGACAGAAATTAGTTTATAAACTGCGCAATCAATCTGATATTAACTGTATTGCCACAGCTCGCGGAGAAAACAGACTAATTCAAAAGGATGGTTATACCTATGCTGAAATGGATATTACCAACGAGAAACAGGTAAAAGAAGTGTTATCTAAATATTTGCCTGATGCTGTTATTCATGCGGCTGCCATGACCAATGTGGATGCCTGCGAAACCGAAAAAGAAGCCTGTGTTGCCATGAATATAAATGCCGTGCGATATATTGTAGATGGGTTGGAAGAACTTCAGCAAAAGAACAAAGACTATAAACCACAGATTGTACACCTTTCTACCGATTTTATTTTTGACGGAACACACGGACCTTTAGATGAAAATGAAAAACCAAACCCGCTTAGTTATTATGCCTGGAGTAAATTAGGGGGAGAGAAAATTGTACAGAGCAGCAAATTGCATTGGGCTATCGCGCGTACGGTTTTAGTTTATGGTATTGTGGATAATATGAGTCGAAGCAATATTGTATTATGGGCTAAACAAAACTTAGAACAAGGCAAAACAATTAACGTGGTTGACGACCAGTATAGAACCCCTACCCTGGCCGAAGATTTGGCTGACGGATGCATTTTATTGGTAAAGAAAAAAGCGCAGGGTGTTTATAATATTTCGGGGAAAGATTTTTTAAACATTTTGCAATTAGTACATCAGGTGGCTGATTACTATGGGTTAGATAAATCATTAATCAAACCTTCCAAATCTGCAGATATAAAGCAACCTGCCAAACGCCCCCCTATTACGGGGTTTATAATTGATAAAGCTATTAGGGATTTAGGCTATAATCCGCATAGTTTTATGGAAGGAATTAAACTGATGGATGAGCAGGTAAAACAGGTTATAAGTAACAGGTAACATTTCATTACCCGATCTGAAAAACTCCTGTTTTAATTAAATTTTAATCCTTACTCCGTTTTCGTAGGCAACCACAAAAACGCCTTCTACGCCTTTAGCTATCAAAGTCTTTTTGTAGGCGCGGGCTTCTTCAAGCGTTTTGAAAGTCCCTACCAACACTTTAAACAAACCCGCATCTTCTACAATTTTAACGGTGCCATATTCTGCAAACCTTGATTTGTTTGGCTTGTTGGTTAAGGCCGCCAACTGCACATGATATACTACACCGCTTTTTACCGCTTTAGCGCTATTATTGGCTGTATTTGAGGTGTTGTTAGTAGTAGTAGGAGGAGTATTTGTGTTATTAGATTGGGTGTTATTTGCGGTCGTATTGTTGTTATTACCGCTGTTGTCTGTAGAAGTATTCGTGTTTTGCGTATTGTTATTGTTTGTTGAATTATCGGCAGTACCACCGCTATTATTGTTTGAATTATCTGTAGTGGCGGTAGTAGTAGTAGTAGAATTATCCGTTGTTGCGTTGTTGTTGGATGAGTTGTCGCTTGCCGCGTTATTACTGTTATCTGTAGCAACAGCTCCGCCACCACCTCCACCAAAATCTATCGAAGAAGGGGGTACTACATATTCTTTCTTTACATTATTCTCTAAATAAAAAAACTGTGGGGCAAAGGTTATATTGCCGGATGCCGTAGATGCAGGCGTAATTTTAAAAGAAAAATCAAAAGAAACGTCGCCCGGTAGAGATACCCATACTATTTTAAGGCGGTTATTCTCAAACGTAAAATTACCTCCTTTTATATCTACGCTTTGCGCGCTAAACCCTGCCGGCAAATCTACCTGAAACTTAGCGAAACTACCCATGGTAGGCGATTTGGTCATGGTATATTTAGCCTCTATGTCCTGTCCGGCGGTACCCGATGCAGGAAGGCTGTTGGTAATGCTTAATTCTTGCGAAAAAGCAAACGAAAACGTAATACAAAGAATAAGCGACAGTATAACTCGTTTTATCATAAAATATACTTAAAGGGATGCAAATATGGTTAATTTTAATAAAAAGTCAAAATTTATTAACATCCTATTAACTGTTGGGGGGGGTTCATAAACAAACACCTGCCAATAAGCGGGGACTTTATTATTTTACACTAACAATCCATTAAAAAATAACCACCCTAAATATTTTAGAAAAAGTTATTTAGCACGCCTTTTGCCAAACCGCGGTTGGCGCTTGTATCGATGTTATCTTGTTTTATAGGGAATGAAGATTATGGGTATATTTGAGTGATGAAAATAATAGATTGGCTAAAAAAACATTGGTGGGCAATACTCTTGAGTGTTTTTATTTTTTGTGCTATTGTTTTAATTATAATTTCGATTCAATGTTTCTGGAAGATTTTTCATAAAAACACTATTTCAGGAAGTCCACAAGATTGGGGGGTGTTTGGTGATTATTTTGGTGGAATATTAAACCCCTTACTTTCATTTATAAGTATTTGTATAACAATTTGGCTTACCGCGATTATAAATCGTTTCTCCAAAAAAAACAACGAAAGTCAAATAGATGCTGCAAGAAGAATCACATTAATTCAATTAAAACATGAAGCTCTTAAAGAACTACGAAATGAATTAAATATCCATTTTGATAAATGGGGAGAAAATTTTTCTGACGGGAAAGCAGTAGACAATTGCTCAAAAATTGCTCTTGAATTCAAGGTGAATTACAATTATTTGTTTAATTTTAATACCCTTGAACCAAATTATATGGATCAACTAAACTCTATTTTATATGATGCCGCTTATGCAATAGATACTACCCCAAACGATCTCGAGTTAATTACTAACAACCATATAAGAGCTTTCTTTTGTAAAAGAAAATTATTGGCGGATCTTGGGCGCATAACAATAGAGTAAACAGACAACTATTAATGTTGCGACTAAAACTCACCCAAACAAGTGCGTAAACACTTCTTCCATTTTAGAAACGCTGATTAGCTTTATTTTAAATTTATTTAAATCAACCCCCTTGCTGTTGTAGGATGAAATAAACATGCGCTTAAAGCCCAGTTTCTCGGCTTCGGCAATGCGTTGCTCTATGCGGTTCACGGGGCGTATCTCGCCGGTTAGGCCAACCTCGGCAGCAAAGCAGGTATCCTGCGGTATACACAAATCTTCGTTAGATGATAGCACGGCGCAAACCACCGCCAGGTCTATACCCGGGTCTTCTACTTTTATACCACCTGCAATGTTTAAGAACACATCTTTTATACCCAATCTAAAGCCGCAGCGTTTTTCAAGCACAGCAAGTAACATGTTTAACCTGCGCAAATCAAAACCGGTAGCCGCACGTTGCGGAGTACCGTATGCAGCGCTGCTTACCAACGATTGTATCTCTATCAGCATAGGACGCAAACCCTCCATGCTGGCAGCAATGGCCACACCGCTTGTTGGTTCGTCTCTATGCGTAATTAATATTTCCGATGGGTTGCTAACGGCACGCAGACCCGTGCCGCGCATTTCGTAAATGCCCAATTCATTCGTGCTTCCAAAACGGTTTTTGGTGGTGCGCAACAAGCGGTATACATAGTTTCTGTCGCCCTCAAACTGAAGTACGGTATCAACCATGTGTTCCAATACTTTTGGTCCGGCAAGGCTACCATCCTTAGTAATATGCCCGATGATAAAAACAGGCGTGGCGCTTTCTTTGGCAAAACGCATCAGCTCGGCAGCGCACTCGCGCACCTGGCTTACACTACCCGGGCTCGATTCTATAAAAGCACTGTGCAGCGTTTGGATAGAATCTATAATAACCAGGTTGGGTTCGTTCTGTTCTATTTGTTTAAAAATGTTTTGGGTGTTGGTTTCAGCAAGTATAAAACAGGTATCGTTTTGTATGCCCACACGCTCGGCACGCATGCGTATTTGCTGCTCACTCTCCTCACCTGATACATATAGTATCTTAATTCCTTTTGCCTGAAGGGCTACCTGCAACATCAGCGTAGATTTACCAATGCCGGGCTCGCCGCCAAACAAAACCAATGAGCCGGGCACAATGCCTCCGCCTAAGATTCTGTCTAACTCAGCATCATTGGTAGAAAAGCGTTGTTCGTTCTCAACCGTAATTTCGTTTATTAATAAGGGCTTGCGCGCTTTACCCAAAGAAGTAGAGCCGCTGTTGTTTTTGGTTTCTTTTACGGTAATCTCTTCTACAAAAGAATTCCATGTATCGCAAGAGGGGCATTTACCAAGCCATTTAACCGATTGGTAGCCGCAACTCTGACAGAAAAAAGAAGATTTGGTTTTAGCCATAAGGGCAGTAAAAGTAACTAAAAGAAACCCCAAATTCTAATTACTTTTGTCGCCGTTATGCCAAATAAGCTCGAAAAATTTGCGGAGTTTGATACGTTCCAAAACTGTAGCTATCTTCCTTTTGAAAAGATAAAAGACGGACATCCTTTAAAAGGCAAATGGCACGAGGAATATTTTGAAAACCAAAACCCCATTGTGCTTGAGTTGGGCTGTGGAAAAGGAGAATACACGGTGGGCATGGCGCAAAACAACCTCAGCAAAAACTACATTGGTGTTGACATAAAAGGCAACCGCATTTGGACGGGCGCCAAATTTGCCAGTTTAAATAATATGGTAAACGTAGCTTTTGTGCGTACCCGAATAGATTTTATAGAATACTGTTTTGCCGAAAACGAAGTGGATGAAATATGGATTACCTTCCCCGACCCACAGCCCCAAAAAACCCGCACACGCAAGCGCCTTACCAATATGTTGTTTTTAAACCGCTATAAAAAGTTCTTAAAGAAAGATGGGCTTATTCATTTAAAAACAGACAGCACTACTTTTTATGAATATACCCTTGAAGTGATTGCAGAGAATAAATTCCCTTTGTTATATTCTACCAATGATTTGTATGAGAATAATCCTTCGGGCAACCCGGAACTAACCAATATTAAAACCCATTATGAGCAGCTTTTTTCAGCACGGGGAGCTAAAATAAAATACTGCTGCTTTAAATTACATTAAATTTACGCGATGGAATTACTTAGTCCGGAGAACTGGAAAGATTATGAATTGCTTGATGTTGGAGATTTTGAAAAGCTGGAACGCTTTGGTCAGTATATTACCATTCGTCCAGAGCCGCAGGCTGTTTGGCCTAAAACATGGAGCAATGCCGATTGGGAAAAACAAGCGCATGTAAAATTCATTCCACGCTCAAGCTCTGCCGGAGACTGGAAGAAATTCAAGCAAATGCCTGACCAGTGGAAGATTGGCTACGAGTTTAAAACCAAGAAAGAATTAAAGAATATACAATTTAGATTGGGCTTAACTTCCTTCAAACACGTTGGTGTTTTCCCGGAGCAGGCTGTTAATTGGGATGCTATTGTTTCCTTCCTTTCAGGAATTGAGAAGCCTAAGTTTTTAAATCTCTTTGCTTACACGGGCGGTGCTTCTTTAGCGGCCCGTGCTGCCGGAGCTGATGTTACGCATGTAGATAGCATCAAACAAGTGGTTACCTGGGCTAATGAAAACATGCAGCTTTCAAACTTAGATAATATCCGTTGGATGGTGGATGATGCGCTTAAGTTTGTGAAGAAAGAATCACGCAGAGGTAATTTATATCACGGTATTATTTTAGATCCTCCCGCTTATGGGCATGGTCCGAATGGAGAAAAGTGGAAACTGGAAGACAACATCGCTGAAATGATGGGGGAAGTTCTGAAAGTTTTAAACCCTGAAAAGCACTTACTTATATTAAACGCGTACTCGCTTGGTTTTAGCAGTATAATAATCGAGAACTTTTTGCGTTCTTATGCCAAAGAACATAAATCTGCTTTACAAACAGGAGAGTTGTTTTTACAAGCCAAAAGCGGCGTAAAGCTTCCATTGGGCGTTTGGGGCAGGCTTACCAAATAACAACAGCATGCAGTTAAAGGGTTACTTTACGCATAAAAACATTTTCCTTTTCGGGATAATTCTTATTGCGGTCGGCATGCCTCTTTCCCGTTTTTTAGTCAGTATTTCTTATTTTGTTTTACTGGGCAACTGGATAATCGAAAGAAACTTTGTAAGTAAGTGGAACACCCTAAAAAACTCTAAAACATTTTGGGCTTTTGTGGCAATTTATCTTTTTTACGTTATTGGGTTATTATGGACAACCGATTATGCTTATGGTATAAAAGATTTGCGGACTAAACTCCCCATGCTTTGGTTACCGGTTTTGTTTTATACCTCTCCCAAGATAACAAAGAAAGAGTATCATACTGTTATGCATCTTTTTGTGTTGGCATGTATAATAGCTTCCTTTTGCAGCATATCCGCTTATTTTGGAGTCTTGCATAAAAAAGTTCAGAATGTACGAGATATATCCTTGTTTGAATCGCACATACGTTTTTCTTTAATGATTGTACTTTCAATAGTATATATGTTTTTCTCTTTTTTAAACCCGGTATTAATAAAACAGAAGGTTGTTTATTTATTAGTTCTGTGTTGGCTCTTGTTTTTCTTGGTCTTTCTTCAATCTTTTACAGGTCTTTTTATTCTTGGAATTTTAACGGCAGTTGGCATTATTGTCTTTCTTTTTTCAAAACAGTCTCTGTGGTTTAAAATTTCTTTTTTAGTTATCGTTGGTGGAATGTTTATTTATTCTGTTTATTTAATAAGCGACGAGTACAAAAAATTACACATTGTAAATCAAATTGATTTTGAAAAACTTCCGGATTATACTAAACAAGGACATATTTATTATCATGAAAAAAAGTACAGATTCACTGAGAACGGGAACTACATTTATATTTTGATGTGTGAAGAAGAGCTAAAAAAGGAATGGATAAAGAAAAGCAAATTAAATTACGACAGCTTCGATAACCGAAAAAACCCCTTGCGTTACACCCTTATAAGATACATGACCTCAAAAGGGCTTACTAAAGATTCTATTGGGTTTTCAAATCTAACAGCCGCGGATATTAGACATATAGAAAACGGATACCCCAACTATTTATATACGAATCCCACAAATATACGTACGCGCATCCATGAGTTATTATGGGAAATAAATCATTATGTGGGCAGGCAAGAAACAAACGGACATTCACTCACTATGCGTTTAGAGTTTTGGAAAACCGCTTATCATATTATTAAGCAAAACCTTTGGTTTGGTGTAGGAACGGGAGATGTTAAAGACGCGTTTAACAAGCAGTATGAAAAGGAAAACTCCCTTTTAAAAAAAGAATGGCAACTCCGCTCACATAACCAATATTTAGCAACCACGGTAGCTATAGGAATTGTAGGCCTATTGTTTTTTCTGGTTCATTTACTTACCCCCTTTTTTTCCAAAAAGAAATTGTCTGTCTTTTTTGTTTTTTTTTTATTGATTGTTTTTCTTTCATTTATTAACGAAGACACCCTTGAAACACAAGCGGGTTTAACCTTTTGCATATTTTTTACCCAACTGTTGTTTCATAACGACGAGTATAATGTGTAGTTTTATTCCGTGAAAATTATAGAAGTTAATTCCGAAAAGACTTGGCGGGGAGGGGAACGACAAACGCTTTATAACATACAAGGTTTTTTACAACAAGGGCACGAAGTAGAATTGCTTTGCCGAAAAAAATTTCCCTTACATCAAAAAGCCAAAGAATTAGATATTCCCGTGCATTCTGTTAGCAATGGTTTGCAGGCTATCAGCTACCTAATTAAACACGCGCATCATGCGGATGTTATACACGCGCAAACATCATCCGGACAACTGTATGGTATTATATCTTCCTTCTTTCATAAAACCCCTGTAGTTTATACGCGCAGGGTAGATTTTGTTCCAAAGGGTTTTTTTACTAAACTAAAATATAAACGCACTAATAAGTTAGTGGCTATTTCTTCGGCTATAAAGAACATATTAGAAAACTTTGGGTTAAGAAATATTTCTGTAATACCGGATATCGCCATCGCTAAAAATCTGAATAAAGAACGCGCTAAAAAACTAATTCATTTTAAAGGTTGGCACAACAAAAAGATTATAGGTACGGTAGCGGCTCTTGTTCCGCATAAAGACCCCACAACCATGATACAGGTAATTTATCATTTATCTCAAATGCGGGATGATTTTATGTTTCTTCATTTTGGCGAAGGAGTTTTGCGGCATGATGTAGAAAAAGAAATCGCCCGATTAAACGTTAGTAGGTGGTATCATTTAATGGGGCACATAGATGATGTGGAAGACTTCTTCTCCATTTTTGATGTATTTGCGATGAGTTCCGAAGAAGAGGGCTTGGGCAGCAGCGTATTGGATGCTTTTTTATACAAAGTGCCCGTGGTAACTACCAATGCGGGTGGCTTAAAAGAAGTAGTAGAGGGCAACGGTTTGGTTTGCGATATAAAAGACGCCAAAGCGCTTGCCATTAGCATTAATGAAGTTTTAAATAATGCCGAGCTAAGAAAAGATATTACGGATGCTGCCTACGAAACGGTTATTGCTAATTATTCTCTTGAAACAATTACTAAGAAGTATGAGGAGGTTTTTGAGCAATTGATTAAATAAAGCCATCCAAATCCATTTCCTTCCGTTAATCATTTTATGATTAAAAAGCACAAAAAATAATTCACTATATTTAAAACAAGCCATATATTCGTTAAAAATTACAACTACTTAATATGAAGAACGTATTTATTAAAACCACACTCGTAGCACTTACAGTTATGAACGTAACCGCGCAAAACCCCGGTATCCGGCTTGCCGACATGGATAAAAGTATTAATCCTGCCGATGATTTTTATCAATTTGCCAATGGCACCTGGTTAAAGAACACGACCATTCCCGCGCAAGAGTCTCGCTGGGGCAGCTTTAATGAGCTTGCCGACCGCAACAACGATAATCTTAAAAAGATATTGGAAGAATGCGCCAATGATAAAACAGCGAAACCGGGCAGCAACAAGCAAAAGATAGGCGATTTTTTTCGTGTGAGTATGGATACCTTAAAGCTTGAAAAAGAAGGGTTTTCTCCAATTACACCATACCTTGCGAGTATAAATAAAATTGCCGGCAAGGCTGATTTGTTTAAAACCATTGGCGAATTCCATAGCAAGAATATTAACGGGCTATTTGATTTTATGGTAGAGGCTGATATGAAGAACAGTAATGTTAATGCCATTTATTTTACACAACCTCGTTTAGGATTACCGGATAAGATGTATTATACCGACGCTAAATACGAAAGCATACGTACCGCGTATAAAAAACATATTGAAAATTTATTTTCCTTATTAGGCGATAAAGCCGATGTGGCTTCCGCGAACGCGGCAATTGTCTTTACGATAGAAAGCCAAATGGCTGACGCATCCATGGGGCGCTTAGAATTGCGCGACGACGAAAAGCAATACAATAAATCTACAAAGGATGAGTTTTTTAAAAAACAATCGAATTTGAATTTCAATTTGTATCTCGCTTCCGCGGGCGTTGTTACTCCCTTTACAGATGTGATTGTTAGACAGCCGCTTTATTTTGATAAATTAAATCAAATGATAAACAGCGTTTCTATAGCTGATTGGAAAACATACCTCAGGTGGTGTCTTGTTCATGAAACCGCTTCTTTCTTAAGCGCTTCCTTTGTTAAAGAAAATTTCTCTTTTTACGGAACAACTCTACAGGGAGCTAAAGAAATGAAGCCTCGTTGGAAACGCTCGTTAGCAACTATAGACCGTAGCATAGGCGAAGCTTTGGGACAATTGTTTGTTGAGAAATACTTTGATGCCGAATCTAAAAAGAAAGTGAACGAAATGGTAGATAACCTTACCACCGCTTTTAGAGAACGCATTAAAACACGCGTATGGATGAGCGACGTAACTAAACAAAAAGCGCAGGATAAACTGGCTAAAATCATGCGCAAGCTTGGATACCCCGATAAATGGAAAGACTACTCCACACTCGAAATCAAAAACGATTCGTATGTGGCTAACGTATTGCGCTCGGGGCATTACGCGTACGTAGAAATGATTCATAAAATTGGCAAGCCGGTTGATAAAACAGAATGGGGTATGACTCCGCCTACCGTAAACGCTTATTACAATCCAAGTTATAACGAGATTGTTTTTCCGGCAGGAATTATGCAACCGCCATTCTTTAACGCTAAAGCAGATGACGCCGCAAATTATGGAGTAATGGGTTCTGTTATAGGACATGAGCTTACACACGGCTTTGATGACCAAGGCGCGAAATACGATGCCGATGGAAACCTTAAAGACTGGTGGACAGAAGAAGACACCAAAAACTTTAACGCGCGCACGGGCGTTGTGCGCGATCAGTTTAATGGCTATGTGGCAATTGACACGCTGCATGTAAACGGACAATTAACTTTAGGCGAAAACATTGCCGATTTAGGTGGCTTAACCATGAGTTATTACGCGTACCAACTTTCTTTGAAAGGAAAAAAATCGCCGGTAATAGATGGTTTTACTGGCGAACAACGCTTTTTCATTGCTTGGGCGCAGGGTTGGAAAACCCTTTCACGCCCCGAAGCATTGAAACAACAAATTGCCACCAACCCACACAGTCCGGGTAATTTTAGGGCAAACGGACCAATGAGCAACATGAAAGAGTTTTATGACGCTTTTGGTGTGAAAGAAACCAACAAAATGTTCCGCCCTCTGGCTATACGTGCCGAGGTTTGGTAGTTAAATCTTTTGTCCTTTCGAAGGAGAAACGACCGAGAAATCTAATACAGTCAGATTTCTCCTTGTCGAAATGACAACAATGTTTTTTAATTATTTAACAGCAGCCCATTTAATAAATACTTACATTTGTTATAACAATTAAAAACTAAAAAACCATGAAAAAAATCTTTTTAACCTTAGTGTTGGCTTCTTTTGTTGGAGCAACTACTATGTCAGCCTCAACTTTTGGTGACGACAAAAAAGGTGACGACAAAAACAAAAAAGAGTGTAAAAAGAGCGGTAAATCTTGTTGCAAAAAAGGCGCAACAACAGAAACAAAAACTACTACTACCGATAAAAAATAAGTAAGTAGTATAAAACTTAAAAACAAAAACCCGCTATCTTTATCAGATGCGGGTTTTTTATTTATATGCGATTAAAAAAGCGATGCTAATTAGAGGGTTTTTCATCCAAAAAACGAAAGAAAAATTTACTGTATGAAATTTAGCTATACTTTTTATCTTTGTTGGAAATTTCCCCGAATGGATACTGAAGTTCTTGAAAAACCGATAGCAAAAAAACAAATCGAACAAGTGCGCGATTTGGTTTTGCATAACGATGATGTAAACACCTTTGATTTTGTGATTGAAACACTTGTAACTGTATGCGGGCATAATGTTTTGCAGGCGGAGCAATGCGCGCACATAGTACACAATAATGGCAAATGCGGCATAAAAAAAGGAAGTTTTTCGGATTTAAAACCCATGTACGAGATTCTTTTACAAATGGGTTTAAGCGCTACTATTGATTAGTCGTTTTTATCCCGAAGAACAAACAACACGGCAATTTGCTTTTAAAAAGGCTTAATAGTAAGCGCTTCCATTAATCTGATAAATTGACTTTCTTTGCCGATTGGTTTATGAACCCTAAAATAAAATCCATACTTCAATTAATTTTGTTTGCCGCCATCGGAGTGTTTTTGGTTTGGCTATCCATACACAACATACCCGATAAAGATATTGAAACCACCAAGCAATCTTTTAAAGACGCTGATTATTTAATTGTAGCCATATCTGCCGTTATTAGTATTTTAGCCCATGTGGTACGTGCCTGGCGCTGGAATATGCTTATGCAACCTATCGGGCATAGCATTTCATTTAAAAATTCTTTTTGCGGAGTAATGATTGGCTATATGGTAAACTATGCTGTGCCCCGTGCCGGAGAACTTAGTCGTTGTGGGGTTGCCAGCAAATACGAAAAAATACCCTTTGCCGCCGCCCTTGGTACTGTAATTACCGAGCGTATTGTAGATGTTGTATTATTAATTGTATTATTCTTCATTACCCTTGCCGCTCAGTTTACCGAGCTGACGGGCTTAACAAACCTTTATGTTTTACAACCCCTATCTGCCAAGTTAAGTAGTTTAGCAAACAATAAAACATACTTACTGCTCCTTATTATTGCCGCACTTGCTTTTGTAGGCGCGCTATTTGTGTTCAGAAAAAAAATAAAATCGCTTTTAAGCGGCAAAATAGGCGGGGTGCTGAAAAGTTTTGGAGATGGATTAAAATCCATTAAAGATTTAAAAAGACCGGGATTGTTTATCTTTCAAAGCCTTTTAATATGGGTGTTGTATTTTTCAAGTCTTTATGTATGCTTTTTTTGCTTTCCCGAAACCAGCGTATTAGGTATGAAACCGGCCTTATCAGTTATGTTGTTTGGCACTATCGGCGTAATTGTTAGTCCGGGTGGCATTGGCGCCTATCAGCTGATTGCCACACAGGTACTGGTGTTTTATGGTGTATTAAACAGTGTAGCTATTGCCTTCCCCTGGATTGCATGGGGGGTTCAGTTTATTGCCATATTAGTTATTGGCGGATTATGTTTTTTATTCTTACCTTTACTAAACAACAGTCAAGATGATAAGCTACCCGCAAGTACTCCAGCATAAAATTTTAACCAAAGATGCGATTACCAAACGCGCGAACATTTGGCGTATGTTTAATAAAAAAATTGTTTTTACAAACGGATGCTTTGATATTCTTCACCAAGGACATATAGATTATTTAAGCAAAGCCCGCGATTTGGGTGGGGCTTTAGTTATCGGATTAAACACCGACGCTTCCGTTAAACGATTAAATAAATCTCCCGAAAGACCCATTAATAAAGAGCAGTCAAGGGCTTTGGTGTTAGCCGCTTTGGTTTTGGTTGACGCTGTTGTATTGTTTGATGAAGATACCCCCTATGAATTGATTAAAGCCATTCAACCCGATGTGTTGGTAAAAGGAGCTGATTATAAAGCCGAAGACATTGTTGGATATGATATTGTAAAAGCCCTTGGCGGAGAAGTAGCGACGATTGAACTTACCGAAGGCTTTTCAACAACCGAACTGATTAAAAGAATTAAATCGTAATTTCGGACTCAGAAATTTAAAGCCATAGTGGCAAACCCGCTTAAAAAATTAGCCTCCCAAACCGTTGTTTACGGCTTAAGCACTATCTTGCCAAGGTTCTTAAATTACTGGTTAGTTCCGTTTTTTACCTACAAGTTTACCAACCCTGCCGATTTTGGTATTAACACCGAGATATACGCTTACATCTCTTTCCTGAATGTGATTCTTACCTATGGCATGGAAACCGCCTTCTTTAACTTTGTAAATAAGAATGAAAATAAAAATATAGTATATAGTACAGCGCTTATTTCTTTGTTAAGTACATCAACGCTGTTTCTTTTAATAGGATTGTTCTCGTCAAAGTTTATTGCGGATAACCTTAATTATGCCAACAACGTAAACTTCATTCAATGGATGGTATTAATTATTGCCAGCGATGCTATTATGGCAATACCTTTTGCCCGCCTGCGTGCCGAACAAAAAGCTATCAAGTTTGCGGCTATTAAGATTGCTAACATCTTAGTGAATATTGGTGTAAATATTTTCTTTATTCATTTCTGTAAAAATGCTTATGAGAATGATGTAGCAACCCAAACAACATCTACACTCGGTAATTTATATAACCCTGAAATAGGAATAGGCTACGCCTTTCTTGCCAATTTAATTGCCAATGTTTTTAGTTTACTACTGCTCACAAAAGAATTTATGGGCTTTTCTTTTTCGTTTGATAAAGCGCTTTGGTTGCAAATGTTGAAGTACGCACTTCCTTTATTAATAGTGGGTTTAGCCGGAATGATAAATGAAACCTTCGACCGTATTATATTAAAGAAACTATTACCCGCAGATATTGGTATGCACGAGTTGGGTGTGTATGGCGCTTGTTATAAAATATCCATTCTCATGACCATCTTTATTCAGGCTTTTAAGTTTGCCGCAGAGCCTTTCTTTTTTAGTCACGCTAAAAATGAAGATTCCAGAAAGCTGAACGCTTTAGTAATGAAGTACTTTATCATCTTCTGCTCATTCTTGTTTCTGGCAACAATGATGAACATTACCTGGATAAAATATTTTGTGAGCGAGAATTATTGGGCTGGTCTTCATGTAGTACCCATTTTATTATTGGCTAATTTGTTTCTGGGCATTTATTATAACCTGTCTGTTTGGTACAAACTAACCGGACAAACCAAGTTTGGGGCTTACATTACTTTGTTGGGTGCAGCCATTACACTTATTATAAACTTTGCTTTTATTCCAACCTATAGTTATATGGCTTCTGCCTGGGCTACGCTGCTTTCTTATGCCGGTATGATGGTGGTTTCGTATTTCCTTTCTCAAAAGTATTACAAAACAAATTACAACCTGCGCAGCTTTGTTTTCTTTTTCGGTTTTGCTTTGGTATTCTATTTTGTTTCCCTGCTTTGGCAAGGGCGTTTATCTTCTATTATCGAATTAGCATTAAATAATATGTTGCTTTTAGTTTATTGCTGGTTGTTTATTAAATTTGAACTCCCAAATTTTAAAAGATTAAATGCTGCCGGTTAAAATCATAAATAGGAGTAAGCACCCACTTCCAAACTATGCCACTCATCAAAGTGCCGGGATGGATTTACGTGCAGAGCTTTCCGAATCCATCGAATTAAAACCTTTACAACGCGCGTTGGTTCCAACAGCTTTGTTTATAGAATTACCTCAGGGCTACGAAGCACAAATCCGTCCGCGTAGTGGTTTGGCTTTTAAGAACGGAATAAGTGTTTTAAACTCACCGGGAACCATAGATGCGGATTATCGCGGGGAAATAAAAGTGATACTGGTTAATTTATCTAACGAGACATTTATTATTAACGATGGCGAGCGCATTGCACAAATGATAATTGCCCGATACGAAACCGTAGAATGGAAAGTGGTAGATGCACTTGAAGATACTATTCGTGGCGAAGGAGGTTTTGGACATACGGGAAAGAAATAAAACTCTTTATTAATTATGAAAACAGTTGATTCTATAAATTTCAAAAACGAACGGGCTGTAGTACGTGTTGATTTTAATGTTCCTTTAAACGAACGGTTTGAAGTAACGGATGAAACACGTATTCGTGCTGCCATTCCTACTATTAAGAAGATTTTGAAAGATGGTGGAAGTGTTGTTCTATTATCGCATTTAGGCAGACCCAAAGACGGACCGAGCGATAAATTCTCTTTAAAGCATATTGTTAAGAATGTTTCCGCTGCTTTAGGGGTTGAGGTAAAGTTTGTAAATGATTGCATTTCTGATGAAGCATTTAAAACTTCTTCTGTTTTAAAAGCCGGAGAAGTTTTGTTGCTGGAGAATTTGCGTTTTTATAAAGAAGAAGAAAAGGGAGACGAAGCTTTTGCACAAAAACTGGCTAAGCACGGAACCATTTATGTAAACGATGCTTTCGGTACTGCACACCGCGCACACGCTTCCACAACTATTATAGCCAATTATTTTAACGAAGCGCACAAGTGTTTTGGTTATGTAATGGCAGGTGAGGTGACAAGCATAGCCAAAGTTTTGCATCATTCTGAAAAACCATTTACGGCAATTATTGGCGGAGCAAAAGTGTCGGATAAGATTTTAATTATTGAGCAACTGATGAATAAAGCCCAGCACATCATCATTGGCGGGGGCATGGCATTTACCTTTGTAAAAGCTATGGGTGGTAAAATTGGTAAATCGCTTTGCGAAGACGACAGATTAGAAACAGCTAAAACACTTTTAGATAAAGCCAAACAAAAGGGTGTGGAATTGCTTTTACCTGTTGATGCCATTATTGCCGATAATTTTTCTAATGAGGCTAATCATAAAAGTTCTGCTATTAATACGATACCGGATGGATGGATGGGTCTGGATATTGGTGCGGAATCTGCCAAACAGTTTGGTAAGGTTATTCAGAAATCTAAAACCATTTTATGGAACGGACCAATGGGGGTTTTTGAAATGAGCAACTTTGAGGCCGGAACAAAAGCTGTTGCCGAAAGTATTGTTAAGGCAACATCAAACGGAGCATATAGTTTAATTGGCGGCGGTGATTCGGTGGCTGCCATTAATAAATATCACATGGCAGATAAAGTAAGTTATGTGTCAACCGGAGGCGGTGCTTTGTTAGAATATATTGAGCAGGGAAGTTTGCCCGGTGTTAAAGCGATTGAAGGATAAAAAATAAATTGACGATTTGTTTATTGACATTTTTTGTGTTTAAATAAGTAAATTGTAAATCACTAAATAGTACATAAAAAAATGGTTTTACCTGTTGTAGTGTATGGCGACCCTGTTTTAAGAAAAGTGGGGGTTGATATTGATAAGAATCATGAAGGGCTTGAAACCCTTATTGCGAATATGTTTGAGACGATGTACCAAGCCAATGGAGTGGGCATTGCCGCTCCGCAAATTGGTAAAGCTATTCGTTTGTTTGTAATTGATACGGCTCCTTTTGCTGAGGTTGATGAAGAAGACGAAGAGAAAGAAGAAAAGCTTAGCAAGAAAGAAATAGAGTTTCTTAAAAACTTTAAGCGTGTTTTTATAAACGCGAAAATCATAGAAGAAAAAGGAGAGGAGTGGGCTTTTAACGAAGGTTGTTTAAGCATTCCTAAAATAAGAGAAGATGTTTTGCGCAAAGCAACTATAAAGGTTGAGTATTACGATGCGCAGTTTAAAAAACATACGGAAACATTAGACGGACTTGCCGCGCGTGTTGTTCAGCATGAATACGACCATATAGAAGGGAAATTATTTACCGATAAAATATCTCCGTTTAAGAGAAAGTTATTGGCGGGTAAACTAAATGACATCAGCAACGGAAAGTTTAAAGCGGATTATAAAACCAAAATATATAAAAAATAGAAGATGATGAATAAACTGTTTTCTGTTTCATTTATACTAATTGTTTGTGTTCTTGTTTTTTCTTGTAATAATCAGAAAGAACCGGAAACAAATAAAGCGGCAACACCAACTACAGATACTTCAAAACAAAGATTAACAGAGCTTCCGCCGCCACCGCCTCCTACAGAGATTCCTTCGCAAATAGAATTGCAAAAGCAAATACAGGAAATGGAAAAGGAGCTTTACAAGTCGGAGGTATTGGATGTTACCAAGGGCAAGCAAATGATTCGCTTATATGATACCTATCATAAAAATTATCCTAAAGACTGGGAGTGTCCCGATTATTTATTTAAAGCGGGAGAGATAAGCGAGAATATGAATCAATATAATCGCGCGGCGCAGTTTTATAAAATGTGTTGTTATGAGTATAACGATAATTTTAAATACAGGTCATTATGCTTATTCAGACTGGCAAATGTTTACGATACTAAGCTGAACGATTATATACACGCCAAAGAAGTATATACGCAGATAAAAGAACAATACCCCAAAACTCAGTTAGCCAAGGATGCTGATGCGGCAATCAGAATGATGGGCAAGTCTGATGCGGATATTGTGCGCGAGTTTGAAAGAAAGAACGCGGTGAATAAATAAAATCGTATTTTTGCAGTAATGGTAGAGCGTGTTATCAATTGGTTCGAACAACAGGCATTTGGTGTTTGCGAATGGCTTGGACAAAAGCTGGGCATAGCTTCTACCAATGTGCGCATGTATTTTATCTACCTTTCTTTCTTTACCTTTGGCTCTCCGGTTATTATTTATTTTGTAATGGCTTTTCTGTTAGAGTATAAGGAGTTTTTTAAACCAAAAAAACACCGCCGCCCAAATGTGTGGGATTTCTAAGGCTTTATCGCTACCAGAAGAGTAAAAGCGATTTTTATAGAAAGGCAGAGACTCCACATTACCTTCTCAACCCCGCGTAAAAAGCGTTTTCTATATGATATACCTTGTTGGTTGAGGTAATGACGGAGATAATATCAAAGCGGCAATCAAGCTCCAAATTGTTTTGCATAATATATTCATGCGCGGCTTTAATCAATTTTTGTTGTTTGTCTTTCGTTACAAAGCTTTCGGGTGTGCCAAAGACATCGTTTTGCCGGGTTTTAACTTCGGCAATAATAAGCTCGTTACCCTGTTGCGCGATAATATCAATCTCCAAATGTTTATAGCGCCAGTTGGTGGCTAAAATGGCATATCCCGCGGCTTTAAGAAACGCGGCGGCTTGTTCTTCGCCGGTTTTGCCCGTTTCCATAGTTTTAGACATAAATTTTGTTTTTATCAAATGTACTGTTAATTTAGCTCCCTTAAATTAAAACTTTAATAACCAAAAGATGAAAAAATTAAAACTATTTGTTGCCGCATGTGCCTTGTCTACGGCTGCGTTTGCTCAGTTTGAAGGTACCATTGAGTTTAGAATGGAAACCAAAAAAGATACTACCACCAACATTTACTACATAAAGGGAGAAAATGTAAAATTAGACCAAATTGGTAAAAAATCGGGCAAGGTAGAAGGTAGCTTTGTGTTTGATTTGAAAGAGAAAAAAATAAAATTCGTTAACCCCGCGCGTAAGGTTTGGGGCGACCATAAGTCTGAAACACCACCAACCATTAAAGGTACTTGCGCGGTTACTAAAGGCACGGGCGCTAAAACTGTTTGTGGCAAGAAATGTGTAGACTACACCGTGAAAAACACGGATGAGAACACAACAATTGTTTATTGGATTACTACCGATAATTTTGGTTTCTTCTCTCAGTTGGTTACACTTTGGAATCGTAAAGACAAACAATCTGTTTACTTTAACCAAATTAAAGATCTTCCAAAAGGATCTATGCCTTTGTTAAGCATTGAAACAGATGGAACCGGCGCACAAGTAAGCAAATTAGAAGCGGTTAAAATTGAGAAAAAAGCCATTGACGCGTCTCAAATTTCTATCCCATCAGACTATAAAAAGTTCGAGCAATAACCTTCATCGGGTAAAAAAGAAACCTTGTCGAACGGCAAGGTTTTTTTATGCGCAAACATTTTGTTTATAATCATTCTAAATTACATAAATGGTGGAAAAAAGATGTAGGCACCTATATCATGAATGCAATCTTCTATTAAATTTGCGCCCATTGTAATGGGTTTGTCATTACAATGTCATTCGTAAAAATATGATGAAAGATATGTCCCGTAACGCTCTTAACTTCTTGTTTGGGTTGATTTTAGTGGGTTTTGTTAGCATAAACCACGCCTCAGCAGCCGACGGAAAAACAGTATTTAAACAAAATTGCGCGGTTTGTCACGCTTTAACCGACCAAAAAATAACAGGTCCGGGATTAAAAGCAGTTGGAGACCGTGTTCCTAAAGGAGATTGGCTATTTAACTGGATTAAGAACAATGATAAGTTAATTAAGGGTGGTGATGCTTATGCTGTAAAAATATACAAGGAGAATGGTAATCAGACCATGACCGTGATGGAAGGAACTCTTACCGATGATGAAATTAAAGCCGTTGAAGCTTATATCTTAAACCCTCCGGTTGAGGTAAAACCGACTGCGGTAGCCTCTGCGGGTAGTGCGACAGAAGGTAATGAAGATGAAAAAGGCGTTAACCCTCTTTACATTCTTCTTGCGGTTATTGTTATCTTAGCTATTCTGACGGTTATTTTACGTGGTGTTCGTTTATCGTTACAAAATGTAAATAACGCAAAAGAGGGTGCGGAAGAAGCCGAGCCTGTTTCTTTTTATGAAGAGAGTAAAAATTGGTTAGGCGGTCATCGCCGATTTGTGGCGGTATGCTTAATTGTTCTTTCTTGCATAGGCATGAAAAGCTGCTGGAACTCTTTGTTCCGCGTAGGTGTTTACTACGATTGGCAAACAGGCAAAGGTTATCATCCCGAACAACCTATTAAGTTCTCTCACAAAATACATGCCGGCGATAACGCCATTGCTTGTCAGTATTGCCACAACTCGGTTGAGAAATCTCGTCATGCGGGTATTCCTACCGTAAACATTTGTATGAATTGCCACAAAGGCATTCAGGAAGGCGCGGTTACCGGTACTAAAGAAATCTCTAAAATATACGCTGCCGCCGGCTTCGACCCTAAAGCAGGTACGTATGATGTTAGCAAACAAAACCCTATTCAATGGATAAAAGTTCACAACTTACCGGATCACGTTTACTTTAACCACTCGCAACACGTGGTAGTTGGTAAAATAGAATGCGCGCAATGCCACGGCGATGTAAAAGCCATGACTACGGTTGAACAAAAATCTCCTCTAACCATGAAATGGTGTATTGAATGCCACCGCAAAACAGAAGTAGCTATGGCGGGCAACGCATACTACGACAGACTTCATGAGGCATTGAAAGAAAAATATAAGAAAGAACATCTTAACACCTTTACCGTTGCACAAATGGGTGGTATTGAGTGCGCTAAGTGTCATTATTAATTTTAATTAGAACGATTATTTCTCGATATAATGGGTACAAATAAAAAGTATTGGAAAGGATTATCGGAGCTAAACGAAAGTCCTGAGTTTTTAAAACACCAGCAAAATGAGTTTGTTGAGGACCTTCCGATGACGGAAACCTTAAACGGTGAAGGCACCACCAGTCGCCGCGACTTTTTGAAAGTGGTTGGTTTTACCACTGCTGCCGCCGCTCTTGCTTCTTGCGAAACACCTGTTATTAAATCTATTCCTTACGTTGTAAAACCTGAAGACGTTACTCCGGGTGTTGCTAACTTCTATGCTTCTACTTTCTATGATGGTCATGATTTCGCTCCTGTTCTTGTAAAAACACAAGAGGGCCGCCCCATTAAAATTGAAGCGAACGAATTACATAAAAAACATAGTGAAGGAACAACCGCCCGCACACAGGCTTCTGTTCTTGGTTTATACGATAGTGCCCGTTTAACAGCCCCTTATGCAAAAGGTACCGCTTCTGATTGGAAAAGCGTAGATGCCGCTATTGGCAAGTCTTTAGCGGATGCTGCCGCAAGCGGAAAAGAAATTGCTATTTTATCTTCAACTATTGTTTCTCCTTCTACTCGTTCTGTAATATCTGAATTTATTGCAAAATACCCTACTGCGAGAGTTTACCAATATGATTCAGTATCATATTCTGCTTTACGCGAAGCGAACGAAAAAGTATTTGCCGCTTGCGTAGTTTCTACTTACGATTTTGAAAAAGCTAATAAAGTAGTAGTAAGTGTTGCTGCCGACTTTTTAGGAACCTGGCTTGCACCGGCTGTTTTCTCTACAGCGTATGCTAAGAACAAAAAAGTTAGTCCTGAAAAACCTGAAATGGTTAAACATTACCAGTTTGAATCTAACTTATCGCTTACCGGTGCTAACGCTGATGAGCGTTACATGATTAAGCCTTCTGAAATTGGTAAAACAATTGTCGCTTTATATAACGAAGTTGCTAAAGCAACCGGAAACACAGCGGTTTCCGCAAGTGCAAGCATTGCTTCAAATCCGGATGTACAAAAAGCACTTGCTAAAATTGCTAAAGAATTAGCGGCTGCTAAAGGGCAGTCTTTAGTTGTTTGCGGATTAAACGATACTGACACACAGGTGCTAGTTAATGGCATCAACAAAATGCTTGATAACTACGATAAGACTATCAGCTACGAGCATCATTTAAATTTAAAGAAAGGTGATGATAAAGAATTAGCAAATCTTATCGCTAATATGAATAGCGGAAAAACAGGTGTAGTTATTACTTACAATAGCAATCCTGTTTATACAGCCCCTGCTAAAATAGGTTTTGCCGCTGCTTACAAAAAAGTTCCTGTAAAAATATCTTTCGCACAAACATTAGACGAAACAGCGCAATTAGCGGATTACGTTTGCCCTGACCATAACTGGTTAGAATCTTGGGGTGATGCAAACCCTGTACGCGGACATTATTCTTTGCAACAACCTACTATCAACCCGATATTCTCTCAACCTCGTTACCAGGGGACTCGTCAGGCACAAGATACCTTGTTGAAATGGGCAGGAGTTAAAACCGATTACTTAACTTATTTGCAGGCATACTGGCAAAATAGTATCTTCCCGATGCAGGCTAAGTATGGCGATTTTTATAGCTTTTGGAGTAATACCTTGCATGATGGTATCTTAAAAGTTCATTTTGCAAAATTGGTTGAAGCCGAGAAAACTGCTGTTAATGAGCCAATGGCTAAAGACAGTTCGGGTAAGCCTTTAATGACCGGTGTTGCTGCTGTTATTGCAGATTCTTTAGCATTAAAAAAAGACGAGAAGAAAGAAAAAGCAGAAGAGAAAAAAGTAATTGCTGCCGAAGAAGAAAAGAAATTACCCGAAGTTGATTATAATGCTGCTGCTTCAAAAGCAACTGCTGCAAAAGGAGGCACTTGGGAAATAACTGTATACGAAAAAGTTTCTCTGGGTAACGGTAACCAAAGTAACAACCCTTGGTTGCACGAGTTACCTGATCCTATCTCTAAAGTAACCTGGGATAATTATATTACTATGCACCCTGAAGACGTTCACGAACAAAAGTTCGGAGAAATGTTGCGTCAGGACGTGGATGGAAGCATCGCAACATTAACTGTAAACGGTGTTGCTGTAGAATTACCTGTTTACCCACAACCTGGTCAGGCTAAAGGAACGATTGGTGTCGCTTTAGGGTATGGTCGTAAAGTGGAATCATACAAAGTAGCTAAAGAAGCAGGTTTAGATGGCGGTGCAAACGCATTTGAATTCTTATCTGTTACCAATGATACCATTCAAAACATATCTTCTGAAGTAAGTATTGCAGCTACCGATAAAATACATCAGTTTGCCGCTACGCAAATTCATCATACCATTATGGGTCGCGAAGAACAAATTCTTCGTGAAACAAGCTTAGCGCAGTATAAAGAAGACGCAGCGTCTAATAACCCAAAAGCATTTATACATACCAACCAAGGCGAAAGACCTCTTGAGGAAGTTGATTTGTGGGCTGCGCATCCACGCCCGGGTGTTAAATGGGGTATGGTTATCGATATGAATACCTGTATAGGTTGTGCTGCTTGTGTAGTGGCTTGTACAGCAGAAAACAACGTTCCTACGGTTGGTAAAGATCAGGTACGTCGTACACGCGATATGGCTTGGTTGCGTATTGACAGATACTATACTTCTGATATGACTCGCAAAAGAGCTGAAGAAGAACATATTGGCGGACGCAGGATGTATTTAGATATGGAAAACCCTTCTTTTAATCCGAAGGTAACTTTCCAACCTATCATGTGCCAACATTGCAATCATGCGCCTTGCGAAACAGTTTGTCCGGTATTAGCTACTAACCACAGCACAGAAGGGTTAAACCAAATGACGTATAACCGTTGTATCGGTACACGTTACTGCGCTAATAACTGTCCGTTTAAAGTTCGTCGTTTTAACTGGTTTAATTACCAAGGTAATCCTGATTTTGCAGATATTAACCCATCTCAACAAGATTTAGGCCGTATGGTTTTAAATCCTGATGTGGTAGTACGAGGTCGTGGTGTAATGGAAAAATGTTCTATGTGCCAACAACGTTTACAAGCGGGTAAATTAGAAGCTAAAAAAGCAGGGCAACCTATAAAAGACGGAGCTATTAAAACAGCTTGTCAGCAAGCTTGTCCTACAAACGCTATCTCTTTTGGTGATTTGAATGATAAAGACTCTCAGGTTACTAAAGACAGAGAGAACGAACGCAATTATTTCTTATTAGAAGAAGTAGGTATTAAACCAACTGTTTCTTACTTGGTAAAAGTTCGTAATCAGGAAGAGAAAATTACTTTAGAAGCCGAAGAAGAAAAAGAAGAAAAAGAAGAGGGAGAAGGTCATAAAGAGAAAAAAGAAGAAGCACACGCATAGGAAATTATAAATCAGATTAGGGATTAAAAATTATAAAAAGGTATGCACTCAGAATCACAAATAAGAGAACCGCTAATTTTAGGTCATAAAACCTATGCTCAAATTACGGACGATATTATCAGACCTGTTGAAGGTAAAGCCAACAAGTATTGGTATATATTATTTACCATTGCCTGCCTTACTTTTTTGTGGGGTTTAGGTTGTCTTTCATACACGGTAGGCGTGGGTATTGGTGTTTGGGGTTCTAATAATGGTGTTGATTGGGCTTGGGATATTACAAACTTTGTATGGTGGATTGGTATCGGTCACGCAGGTACACTTATCTCGGCGGTGCTATTATTATTCCGTCAGAAATGGCGTTTAGGTATTAACCGCTCTGCTGAGGCGATGACAATCTTTGCCGTAATGTGTGCCGCTATCTTCGTATTGTTTCACACTGGCAGGGTTTGGTTAGATTATATGTTATTCCCTCTTCCTAACCAATTCGGTTCATTGTGGCCAAACTTTAACTCTCCTTTATTATGGGACGTATTTGCGGTATCTACCTATTTTACTATCTCTTGTGTGTTTTGGTATATCGGTTTAATTCCTGATTTCGGGACTATCCGCGATAGAGCTATCAACCCGATGGTAAAAAAAGCCTATAACTTATTAGCTTTTGGTTGGGGTGGAAGTGCTCGCCACTGGAGCCGTTTTGAAGAAGTATCTCTTGTACTTGCAGGATTATCTACACCACTTGTATTTTCTGTTCACTCCATAGTATCGTTTGACTTTGCTACGTCTATCCTTCCGGGCTGGCACACAACTATCTTCCCTCCTTATTTCGTATCCGGTGCGGTGTTCTCTGGTTTCGCGATGGTATTAACACTAATGCTTATCGTTAGAAAAGTATATAACTTACAAGCATACATTACCGTAAAACACGTGGAGTATATGAACATTGTAATTATTGTTACAGGTTCTATAGTTGGTGTGGCTTACTTAACAGAGTTGTTTATCTCTTGGTATGGTGGTGTTGAATTTGAGCAATACGCTTTCTTAAACAGAGCAACCGGACCATACTGGTGGGCTTATGCAGCCATGATGACTTGTAACGTAGTTTCTCCGCAATTATTCTGGTTCAAAAAAATACGTACAAGTTTAGTAGCAACCTTCATCCTTTCTATCGTGGTAAATATCGGTATGTGGTTCGAGCGTTTTGTAATTATCGTGCCAACATTATGTCGTACGTTCCTTCCTTCTACTTGGAATATGTATCACCCTACTTTTGTTGACATCGGTATTTTTACCGGAACAATCGGAATGTTCTTTACATTCTTCTTATTGTTCTCAAGGTTCTTCCCGGTAATTGCACAAGCTGAATTGAAAACCATATTAAAAATTTCAGGTGAGTCGCAAAAGAAAGAAGTAGCTGAACACGCACACGAACCTGCTCCAACTCACGCACATTAAATGAATTGACGATTGAGCTATTGAATATGAAAATTGTAAATAAACAAATTGTAAATAGGTAAAATGGCAGCAACAATAAGCAAACAAATTATCCACGGCATCTACGATGATGAGGTGCCTTTGCTGGAAGCCTGCAAAAAACTAAAATCTGCAGGAATTAAAATAAAGGATGTTTTTACTCCTTTCCCAATACATGGGATAGACCCTATTATAGGTGTGCCTCGCACACGTTTGGCAATCTGCGCTTTTATTTATGGATTAACGGGTTTAGGTTTGGCTACCTTAATGATGTGGTACATGATGGTAAGCGACTGGCCTACCGATGTGGGTGGAAAACCAAATTGGGCTTATTACTTTAACATCCCCGCTTTTATTCCAATCAGTTTTGAGTCTACGGTGTTTTGTGCAGGACACGGAATGGCGTTGACTTATTTACTGCGTTGTATGTTGGTACCGGGTGCAAGAGCAAAAAACCCTGACCCTCGTACTACAAACGATAAGTTTATGATTTACCTGGAATTGAATGATGAGCAAGCGCATAAAGCAGAGGCTCTTTTACGTGAAGCCGGTGCAAGTGAAATAAATCATAAAGGAACAATAACTGAAAAATTGCCATACTAATAAAGATAAACTTTAAGAGATGAACTTTACAAAAATTATAAATCTTAAAACTCTTACAGTAGGCGCTATTGTTGGTGTTATGGCTTTTGGCTTTACATCATGCAAAAACGCTCCCAACAGTCCGGGTTATGAGTATATGCCTGATATGTATCGCTCTCCGGCATTAAAATATTATAACACACACGTACTTAATGGTGATACTTTGCAAAGCGCCATGAAACCTGTTGCAGGTACTATTGCACGTGGTTGTATGCCCGGTGTTCCTGCCGGAATGGATTACGAAAAAGCGGGTATGTATCTTAAAAACCCTATTGTGTTTAATGACGCTGTGCTGAAAGAAGGAGAGGCTATCTATGGTAAGTTTTGCGTTCATTGCCATGGTGATGCAGGTAAGGGAGATGGTAAAGTGGGATTGAAATTACCGGGTGCGCCCCCTGCTTACGACGGTCCATTAAAAAACCTTTCTGAAGGAAAAATGTTTTATACCATTACCAACGGAAAAGGCTTGATGGGTTCTCATGCCAGTCAGTTGAATGTAGAAGAGCGTTGGAAGGTTATTTACTACGTGCAAAAATTACAAGGACACACACCGGGGCAACCCGCTGTGGCAGATTCTGTTAAGACAGAAACAGCGGTAAAAACTGCAGAGAAAAAAGAAGAGAAAAAACAAAATAAGATTTAAGAGAATAAGGATATGAGTAATTTGAATTTTACATTCCCGCAAAAAGCCAAAACATTTACATACGTGTTAATGGGTATTGGGCTTGTATCAATTATTGCGGCTTTTATGTGCGATAAGCCTCTTTTTGAAGACGAGCATTATCATCATACACGTGCTTGGGCAAATATTTTAATTAACTCTTTCTTCTTTATGGCTATTGGCTTAGCTGCCGCTTTCTTTTTAGGATTGCAATATGCCGCTGAGGCTGGTTGGGCAACAACAGTAAAACGCATTATTGAAGCCGTTGCCTGGTTCTTGCCTTGGGGATTAAGCTTTATGATGCTGATGTTTTTATTAGGTCAGTTTGGTGTTCATCACTTATACGCTTTTTTTGATAAAGATATTATCGCGCATGATGTAAAAATTCAGGCTAAAATGGGTTACTTTGGTTGGTTTTGGTGGTTGCGCACAATTCTTTATATGGTAGGTTGGTTATACTTTACCAATAAACTTCGTAAAAACTCTTTGGATGCTGATAACGCCGCTCCGAACGATAACTCAATGCATTGGAAAAACGTAAAACTGGGCGCTTGGTTTATGGTACTATTTGCGGTTACCTCATCTACCTCATCTTGGGATTGGTTAATGAGTATTGATATTCATTGGTTCTCTACCCTATTTGGTTGGTATGTTTTCTCCGGTATGTGGATTAGCGCTATCATTTCTATGATATTAATTACTGTGTACTTAAAAAAATTGGGGTACTTGGAATTTGTAACTGAAAGCACCATCCACGATTTAGGTAAATGGATGTTCGCCATCTCTTTCCTTTGGACGTATTTATACTTCTCTCAATTCATGCTTTATTGGTATGCTGACATTCCGGAAGAGATTATTTATTTCCAGCAACGTTGGGAAAACTACAAACCACTTATGTGGACTGTATTCTTCATCAACTTTGCTTGTCCTATGATTATGTTAATGAGTCGCGATAGCAAACGTAACTTTTGGTTCTTAACCTTTGTGGGTTTTGTAATTTTTGTAGGACATTATTTAGACATCGTAATGATGGTTATGCCCGGTACGGTTGGCAAACATTGGACCGGTTTAAGCTGGATGGAAGTAGGAACTTTCTTAGGATTCTTAGGGTTGTTTATTCATGTTGTATTTACCAATTTGACTAAACGCCCGCTGTTGGTAAAAAACCACCCGTTTTTGCAGGAATCTTTACATCACAGTATTTAATAAATTAGGAATCAGAAATAATCTAAAATCAAAATAAAATGACACTGTTATACATATTAGCCCTTATTTTGCTTTGCGTAGCATTAAATCAGTTGTTTCGTGTGTTTGAATTATCGCGCGATTTACGGGGTGAAAAACTATATAAAGTACATGATGCTGAAAATAAGGCTAATGGCAGAGGTATGCTATTGTTTATGTTTGCTTTTTTTGCTTTTTTTCTTTGGCAGATAGATCAATATTACTATCGAATATTGCCTAAAGCGGCTTCCGAGCATGGTAATAAAATAGATGCCCTGTTAAACGCCAACTACGCGTTGGTAGTGTTTGTGTTTTTTGTAGTAAATGGATTCTTATTTTATTTTGCTTGGAGATACCATGGCACAAAGAATAGAAAAGCGGAATACATTTTGCATAACAATAAATTAGAAATGCTTTGGACAACAGTTCCTGCCATTGCGCTTGCTTTTATCATCATTTTTGGATTAAAGTATTGGAATGAAATCATGAAACGAAACAACGATGCCGACCCGGTAAAAATAGAGTTGTATGCTAAACAATTCGACTGGACAGCTCGTTATGCGGGAAAAGACAATCAGTTTGGGATTGATGATTATATGCAGATAAATGGCAGTAACCCGGTTGGACTTGATACAAACGATGCTCGTAGCAATGATGATATTTTAGTGAAGAATGAATTTCATATTCCAGTTAATAAGGAAGTTATTTTTCAATTCCGCTCTCGTGATATTATACATAGCGCTTTTATGCCCCATTTCCGTGCGCAAATGAACTGTGTTCCCGGGCAAATAACTTCTTTCCGTTTTAAACCGACAATTACAACCGCTGAAATGCGTCAGGATCCACACGTAAAAAGAAATATTGATGAGATTAACGCTATGCGCGCTAAGAAAGGCGAAGATCCTATTGATTTTGATTATTTAGTATTATGCAATAAGATTTGTGGCGCTTCTCACTATAATATGCAAATAAAAATTGTAGTAGAAAGTGAAAGTGATTATAACGCTTGGATTGCTAAACAACCAACTCGCAAAGGAAAAGCAATAGCGGCGCTTAAATAATTTAAATACAGAAAATTAAAATATAGGTAAATGGAACATCATTCGAACACCGCAGTACTAGAGGGGCATCATGTTCATGATCACGCTCACGCACATGACGACCATGAACATCATCAAAATTTTGTTCAGAAGTACGTATTTAGTACAGATCACAAAGTTATCTCTCGTCAGTTTTTAATTACCGCCATTGTAATGGCTGTAGTTGCCATGACGATGTCAATTATTTTTCGCCTGCAATTAGCTTGGCCCGGAGAAAAATTCGCGTTTATAGAGTCTTTGATGGGCAAAAAGTGGGGTAAAGATGGTATTCTTGACCCGAACGCTTATTTAGCTTTGGTAACTATACACGGAACCATCATGGTGTTTTTTGTGTTAACGGGTGGGCTAAGCGGAACCTTTGCAAATCTTTTAATACCCTTGCAAATTGGGGCAAGAGATATGGCGTCAGGATTTTTAAATATGCTTTCATATTGGTTCTTTTTCGCTTCAAGTATTGTAATGTTATCTTCTTTATTTATTGAAGATGGTCCTGCTTCTGCCGGTTGGACAATTTATCCTCCGCTATCCGCGCTGCCTGAAGCCATACCCGGTTCTAAATTAGGAATGACGCTTTGGTTGGTATCCATGTCGTTGTTTATTGTATCATCTTTAATTGGTGGTTTAAATTACATTATAACAATTATAAACCTGCGCACCAAAGGGATGAAAATGACTCGCATGCCTTTAACCATGTGGGCCCTTTTAATTACCGCTATTTTAGGTTTATTATCTTTCCCTGTATTACTTTCTTGCGCGTTGTTGTTGATTTTTGATCGTTCAATGGGTACAAGTTTCTACTTATCTGACATTTATATTGGTGGCAGACCATTAGAGCAATCCGGTGGTAGCCCTATTTTGTTTGAACACTTGTTTTGGTTTTTAGGTCACCCGGAGGTGTACATTGTATTATTACCCGCCTTAGGTATCACATCCGAAATTATAGCGACCAACGCGCGTAAGCCCATTTTTGGTTACCGCGCTATGATTGGGTCTATGTTGGCTATTGGTTTCTTATCGTTTATCGTGTGGGGTCACCACATGTATATGACAGGTATGAATCCTTTCTTGGGATCCGTATTCGTTTTCACAACGTTGTTAATTGCTATTCCATCTGCTGTAAAAGCGTTTAACTACATTACTACTTTATGGAAAGGGAACATACAATACACACCGGCAATGTTGTTCTCTATTGGATTGGTTTCTTCGTTTATTACGGGTGGTGTTACAGGTATTATCCTTGCGGATTCTACACTTGATATTACGGTGCATGATACTTATTTTGTAGTTGCTCACTTTCACATAGTAATGGGACTCTCCGCTATCTTCGGGATGTTTGCCGGAGTTTATCATTGGTTTCCTAAAATGTTTCTTCGTATGATGAACAAAAAATTAGGTTACTTGCATTTTTGGGTAACATTTATTGGCGCTTACGGTGTGTTCTTCCCAATGCACTTTTTAGGAATGGCCGGAGTACCTCGTCGCTATTATACTAACAGCAATTTCCCAATGTTCGATAATATGGTTGACTTAAACCAATTGGTTACCATTTTCGCTATTATTGCAGCGTTTGGGCAAGTTATCTTTTTAATTAACTTCTTCTACAGCATTTTCCGTGGAGAGAAAGCCCCTCAAAATCCTTGGAATTCTAACACCCTTGAGTGGACTACACCTATGGCGCATGTGCATGGCAACTGGCCCGGTAAATTACCGGAAGTACATCGTTGGGCATACGATTACAGCAAACCCGGACATACTAATGATTTTGTGCCGCAAACAGTTCCATTAGGTCCTGACGAGCATGATGGTGGGGAACACTAATTTTAAGTATAAAGAGTAAAACTAAATCCTCTGCTAAGCAGGGGATTTTTTTATGGGACATTAATTATACATTATGACATTTAAACAACGTTTACGATTTTATTTTATTGGTTTTGGCATGGGTTTACTTGTGCTGGCGGTAGTTTTAAACAGAAGGGGCTGCAAAGGGCTAAACGTAAACGCTCAAAAAGTAGAACAGTTGCGTTATCAAAAATGGGAGATAAGTGATGCCATGCGATGCAAACTAACCTGCATAGGATTTGCTACCGATAGTTTGTTTTTAAACGATATACTAACTTGCCACGTAAACTACGGAGAAAGTAGTGTGCATGAAAAGCCTTGTGGTAAGTATGTATTAGAATCTACATCTAAAAGCGCCGCTACTTATACCTTATTGGTTGCCGATTGCGACAATACCAGCAAGTTGTTGGATATTACTACCAAGAATGCTTGTGTTTGCAGGTAAACCCAAACTATAAAAAATCCTCTACTTCTTTGCGGATTTCTTAACAGCAACTTTCTTTGCCGTTGGCTTTTTAGCAGCCGCTTGTTTTACAGCGGGAGTTTTCTTGGTAGCAGCCTTCTTAGCTCCTTTTTTAGCAAAAGCGTTAGGCACCTGCTCCACAATCATTTTCTTTATATCATCCAAAGAGATATCGGCTAATTCTTCGGGAGTATATTTATCTCCGTTGGCTTTTCTATCCAGCTTCAGCATTTGTTTACCAAAGCGGATGAATGGTCCCCAACGACCATTTTCTAAAGCAATCTTTTCATCATCCCACTTTTGTATAAAGCGATTAGCTTCTTTTTCTAATTTCTTAGCTAATAATTCTTCAATATCGCTTTGTGTTAAAGCATCAAAATTATAAGCTCTCGGTACATTTACATATAAGCCACCCATTTTAATGAACGGACCAAAACGACCTTTACCTTTTGTTACGGGCTCACCTTTATAATGTGCAATAGGAGCATTTGCAATTTCTTTTTCGGCTATAAGCGCTATGGCTCTATCCATATCTACTTTAAAAGGGTCTTCGCCACGGGGAATAGAAATAAACTCTTCGCCAAATTTTACATACGGACCAAAACGCCCTAAGTTTACTGATATGTCTTTATCTTTATAAGTTCCTAAATGTGCGGGAAGTTTAAATAAATCCAACGCTTCTTCCAGCGTAATAGTTTCCATGCGCTGTTCTTTGCGCAGACTTGCAAAGCGTGGCTTCTCCCCACCTTCAACAGTTTCGCCTATTTGAGCTAAAGGGCCAAAACGTCCAATACGAACAAAGATGGGTTTACCACTTGCGGGGTCAACACCCAACACACGTTCTCCACTGGCACGGTCTGATTTATCAATGGTCTTTTCTACCGTTTTATGAAAAGGACTATAAAACGTTTTCAGCATTTTAGTCCAGTCGAGTTTGCCATCGGCAATCTCATCAAACTCTTCTTCTACTTTTGCTGTAAAGTGGAAATCCAATATATCAGGGAAGTACTGAATTAAAAAATCATTAACCACCATACCAATATCGGTAGGGAATAGTTTGTTTTTTTCAGCGCCTGTATTTTCTGTTTTGGTTTCTTTAACGATATTATTCTTCGCTAAAGTAAGGTTTACATAATTGCGCGGGTTACCTTCTCTGTCGGTTTTCTCTACGTAGGTTCTTTTCTGGATAGTAGAAATAGTAGGCGCATACGTAGAAGGACGACCAATGCCGAGCTCTTCTAATTTCTTTACCAGACTTGCCTCTGTATAACGTGCCGGATGATGCGTGAAACGTTGCGTAGCGCTAATCTCTGTATTCTGCAATACTTCGCCAAGATGGATAGGAGGCAATATAGATGAATTTTCTGTCGTGATTTCTGTTTCCTCATCATCGGTACTTTCCATATATACCTTTAGGAAACCATCAAACTTTAAAACCTCACCTTGCGCCACAAACACTTCCGATGTGGTAGAGATACCAATTTTAGCCGTTGTCTTTTCCAACTCGGCATCACTCATTTGCGAAGCAATGGTACGCTTCCATATTAAATCATACAGGCGTTGCTCGTTGCGTTCACCTTCAATAAATTGTCTGTCTATATAGGTAGGACGAATAGCTTCGTGAGCCTCTTGCGCCCCTTTGCTCTTCGTTTTGTATTGACGTGGTTGAAAATACTTAGCGCCATAATCGGCATTAATGGCTTTGTTAGCCTGATTCATAGCGGTTTCCGACAGGTTAACGCTATCGGTACGCATGTAGGTTATCTTACCTGCCTCGTATAACTTTTGTGCAACCACCATGGTTTGCGACACCGAGAAACCCAGTTTACGCGCAGCTTCCTGTTGCAAGGTAGAAGTTGTAAACGGCGCAGACGGCGAACGCTTGGCAGGTTTTGTTTCTAAATTCTGTATGGTAAAAGAAGCCGCTTTGCACTTTTCTAAAAAGGCTTGTGCTTCTTCTTCGGTATTAAAACGTTTGTCTAATTCGGCTTTCAACGTGGCTTTGCCCGTGCTGAACAAGGCAACTACTTTAAAGGCTGAGGTAGATTTAAAATTCTGAATCTCTCTTTCTCTGTCAACAATTAAACGCACCGCAACCGATTGCACCCGTCCGGCAGATAAACTCGGACGAACCTTTCTCCATAGTATAGGCGATAGTTCAAAACCCACCAGCCTGTCTAACACACGGCGAGCCTGTTGCGCGTTTACCAAATTAATATCTATCTGGCGCGGGTTCTCAATTGCTTTTTGTATAGCACCCTTGGTAATTTCATGAAAAACAATACGCTTGGTTTTCTTCGGGTCTAAGTTCAGCGCCTCCGATAAATGCCACGAAATAGCTTCTCCCTCACGGTCCTCATCGGATGCTAACCAAACCATATCGGCACCCTTGCTTAGTTTTTTTAAATCGGCAATTACTTTTTCTTTCCCTTCAGATATCTCGTAAGTAGGCGCAAAATTGTTTTCAATGTCAACCCCGTAGCCCTTCTTCACCAAATCGCGGATATGACCAAAGCTGGATTTTACGGTAAAATCTTTACCTAAAAACCCTTCAATGGTTTTAGCTTTTGCAGGCGACTCAACTATTACAAGATTCTTACTCATGCCTAATTTTTTCTTATTTCAACCTGCAAAAGAAACAATTTTTATTTAAACAACAACTTTGTTGAGACTAACCCTTGTTTTAGACAGACTAATTTAAACTTGGCTCTTGCGCAATATTGGCAAATACTTTGTAGTTAGCTCCCATGCGCGAAACCTGCTCGGGCCAAATATCGTCGGGGTGTTTGTTTATTAATTCGGCAGTGGTAGAGTCTAACAAACCCCAGTGTTTGTCCTTCATCTCTTTTTGCAGCTGTCCTGCCCCCCAACCCGAGTAACCTATAAAGAAACGTATCTGTTCGGGCAGGATGGTATTGTTTTTCAATCCGTCAACTATTTGTGTAAAGTTTCCGCTCCAATAATAATTGTTTTGTATATGCGCGCTCTCGGTAATTTGTTTGCCCACCGTATGCACATAAAACAATTGGTTTTGCGCCACGGGTCCGCCATAATACACAGGCAGGTTTAGGTTATATACATCGGGCACCACATCTTTTAAAGCAATGTGCATGGGCTTGTTCATTACAAAACCCAAAGAACCCAGTTTGTTATGCTCGGCAAGCAATATAACAGTTCGTTTAAAATCACCGTCGTTTAAAAGCGGTAAGGCAACTAATATTTGTCCTTGTAAAATACGCATCACTATTTCTGTTTCATCTAATATATTTGAGATTGAGCTATAGCGATATGATTATTGTCAATCTCTAAATAGTTAATCTTTAAATATCTTTGCGGCTACAAATTTACAACATGGATAATTCCCTCAATGAATTTACAAAAAATTTACGACATGATTTTCTAAAAGCGTCTTTTAATGAAAAAGATGCCGATAACAATCCCTTTAAACAATTTGAAGTTTGGTATGGACAGGCGGCAAAGAGCGAGTTATTTGAGCCCAACGCGTTAACGCTATCTACGGCCACTAAAAAAGGAAAGCCATCATCGCGTATTGTTTTTTTGCGTGGGTTTGAAAAGCATGGCTTTGTGTTTTTTACTAATTATACTAGTCGCAAGGGAGATGAGTTAAAAGAGAACCCATACGCCAGCATGTTATTTTACTGGCCCGAACTGGAAAGACAAGTGCGCATAGAAGGCAAGGTAGTAAAAGCAAACGCGGCGGTATCCGATGATTATTTTGCCAAACGCCCGCGCAACAACAGGGTTGGGGCATGGGCGTCTCCGCAAAGCAAGGTGTTGAAAAACCGTGCCGCTTTAGAAAACTTAGTAAGCGAGTTTGTGGTAAAGTTTAAAGAAGAAATTCCGCGACCCAAACATTGGGGAGGTTATGTATTGCAGGCTTCTTACTATGAGTTTTGGCAAGGAAGGGAAAGTCGGTTGCACGACCGCATTTGTTATAGTCTGAAAAACAGGAAGTGGAAAAAAGAAAGGTTAGCGCCTTAGTTGTTCTTTTTCTCCCGCTTCTTTTTATAAATAAAAGTGGCGGTCATGATAATGGCGGTTAAAATAACCAAACCCAAGCCGCCCCAAACAAGACTTCCGGTGCTTTTTACGGTTACCAAGAAGACAATGGCAAAAAGCAGAATGGTAGCTACTTCATTAAACAAACGCAAGCCAAATGATTTGCCTGTATAAGAGTTTGTTTTCATTTTATTAAAGATAACCTGACAACGCAACTGGTAGATAAACAATACTCCAACAAAAAAAAGTTTCAGCATCATCCAGGGTTGGTGCAGGTAGTAATCAAAGTTTAAGAAGTACATCCAGAAACCAAAAACCATCGTAAGTATAGCGGAGGGCCAGGTAATGCCGTACCACAGGCGTTTCTGCATCATTTGAAACTGAGGAACCAACACGTTTTTCTCTGCTTCCGTTTTTTGGTTGGCTTCGGTTTGGTAAATGAATAAGCGTACAATGTAGAACAAGCCTGCAAACCAGCAGACTACAAATATGATGTGTAATGCTTTGATGTATAAAAAATCCATAACGTTGTTTTATTCGGAGGTTATTAATGAACTGATAGGCGTGCAAACTCCATTCTCACAAGTGTAGCACTGCAACTTATCTTTAAATACTGCCGGTTTGTAAATTGATTTGCCTAACAACATGCGCAAACACTCTTGTATGCCTTCTATAATACTTGGGTGCGGATGTATCATATCCGCCAACTCGCGTATGCCTTGGTTGGTGTGTACCAAATACGCAACCGCCTGTATGGCGCTGCTGGCATGTTCTCCAACGGCACGCATACCTAATATACGCATACCATTATCATTCGTAACTATAATTTTAAAGAAGCCTTTTGTTTTGCGCATGGCAATGGCGCGGGCGTTGGTGCTATAATCGAGTTTAACTATTTTAACGGGAATATTTTTTTCTCTCACTTCTTGTTCGCTCATACCCACGGCACCCACCTCGGGTTTTAAAAACATAATGGTAGAAATATTTTTATAGCTGATGGGTTTTATAGCGGGTCCAAACATACGCACTACGGCATGTCTTGCTTCGCGCTCGCCAACACTAACCAAAGCAATTCCTCCGGTAACATCGCCCGCCACAAATATGTTCGATACGTTGGTTTGCGTATCATCATGATAAATAAATCCGCGGTCGGTAAGCTTTACTCCGGCGTTTTCCAAGCCTATATTATCAATTGTAGGCACACGACCCACGGCAACCAAAGCCTTATCAACAGTAATTACTTCGCGCTTGCCATCTTTATATAAAAGTTCGTACTCAACCTTGCCGTTCTTAATTTCCATTCGCTTTAATTGCGAATTGTGATGCACCACCACACCGTTGAGCTCTAAGTTTTTGGTTACGGTTTCAGAAATATCTTCGTCTTCAAAAGGCAGAATCCGGTTGGCTTTATCTATGATAAACACTTTTGTTTTCCCGAAGTTTGAAAAGATAGTAGCAAACTCGCAACCAATAACCCCGGCACCCAGTATTACCATACTCTCAGGAAAATCAAGAATGTTTTTTACGCCATCGCTGGTTACAATTATTTTTTCATCAATAGGAATGTTAGGTAAATACCGTGGGTGACTGCCCGTAGCGATTAAAATATTTTCCGCTTTTACAACATGGGTGGAACCGTTTTCTTTTTTTATCTCAACAGTATTCTTATCTACTATTTTAGCGGAACCTTTTTCATAATGAAAAAGCTTGGAGCCAAGAGCCGCTTCCAGCAAACCTATATGAAGCGTCATTTGTGTTTTGCGTTCAAATACCGCCTCGCGTACATTTTGCACAATATCTTCAAAAGACACTTCGTAGCTTGGAATGGTTTCGTGAATAGCGGAAACCCGCATAGAGTGTTCCCACAGGGTTTTAGAGGTAAGCACCCCATCATACAAGCCTGCGCCGCCTAAGCGTTTTTTTTCAACCAACAACACCTTCTTCTTAAAATCTAATGCACGCATGGCTCCCGCATATCCGGCGGGTCCTCCGCCCATTACAACCAAATCAAATGTATCCATACACCCTGCTATTGAGTGTGCTAATTTAGCGGTTATTCGTTTAGCAATCCGCGAAATCTATGGCAAAAAAACTGAAACCGAAGCAGGTCTTCAAGGAATTAAACCCAAAAGAGGTTAAAGTAATAGGTAGCGTTTTACTTTTTTAAACACATAGGCTTGTATGTGTTGAGAAAAAACAAAGCGAATCCGTTAACTATTTTTAATTTTGTAAAAACAATATTTGAAACGTGACGTTAATAAAATCTATTTCAGGAATCAGGGGAACCATTGGGGGCGTTGCAGGCGAGGGACTTACTCCGCCCGATATAGTAAAGTATGCTGCCGCCTACGGCACCTGGCTGAAACAACATCATAAAGAAGAGGTAAGTGTGGTAATTGGCAGAGACGCGCGCATCTCCGGCGAGATGGTTCAGCGGCTTGTTCAGTCTACCTTATCCGCGTTGGGCATTCATTGTGTGGATATTGGTTTATCTACCACTCCAACGGTTGAAATAGCTGTTACCGAACTAAAAGCACAGGGCGGTATTATTATAACGGCCAGTCATAACCCCAAACAATGGAATGCCTTAAAACTGCTTAACGCCGACGGAGAATTTATTAGTGAAGCTGATGGTGCCAAAGTGCTTGCCATTGCTGAAGCGGGGAGTTTTAATTTTGCCGATGTAAACCATTTGGGAAAGATTTCTGAGCGTACGGATTTATTAAAACTACACATCAACAAGATTTTGAAACTGCCTTATGTAGATGTAAAAGCGATTAAGGCTAAAAAGTTTACGGTGGCGCTGGATGCCATCAATTCAAGCGGAGGTATTGCGGTGCCTATGTTGCTGGATGCTTTGGGTGTTACCGAAATTATAAAGATACATTGCGAACCCGATGGTCAGTTTGCACACAACCCCGAGCCATTACCCGAAAACTTAAGAGACTTAGCTAAAGCGGTTACAAAAAACAAAGCTCATTTGGGTATTTCTGTAGACCCGGATGTTGACCGCCTGGCACTTGTTTGCGAAGACGGAGAAATGTTTGGCGAAGAATATACTTTGGTTGCCGTAGCCGATTATGTTTTAAAACATCATAAAAAAGCGAACACGGTTTCTAATCTTTCATCCACCCGTGCTTTGAGAGACGTTACCGAAAAGGCAGGAGGAAAATACGCGGCATCCGCTGTGGGCGAAGTGAACGTGGTTACATTAATGAAAGAAACCAAAGCCGTTATTGGCGGCGAAGGTAACGGTGGCGTTATTTTACCGGAGTTGCATTATGGCAGAGATGCTTTAGTGGGAATTGCCTTGTTTTTAAGTCATCTGGCAAAGTTTGGTAAATCAACGTCGTTGTTGCGCAGCACCTACCCAGATTATCACATTTCTAAAAACAAAATAGAACTTACTCCCGAAGTAGATGTAGATTTTATTCTGGAAAAGATAAAAACAAAATACAAAAAGCAACCCGTTAATACGGTTGATGGGGTTAAAATAGAATTTGATAAAGAGTGGGTTCACTTACGTAAATCAAACACCGAGCCAATTATCCGCATCTATTCAGAAAGTGCGAGTATGTCTACGGCAGAGAACCTTGCCAAGAAAATAATTCAGGATATAAGAGAATTAATTAAAGAAAGTCAGATGGCATGATGAACTACGTTTTGTTTGACGACTCCGCCTGGAGCGATTTGTTGCCTCTTACTTTTATACGACCTGCCTGCGAAATAAGAATTGGCATACTTACGATTAAAGAAAAATGGGAGTTTCTCTTTAAAAAGGATTTCTCTTACAAAACACAAAACTACTTATCGGTTAAGTTTCCCTTTAAGATAAAAGAAAAGTACCCTACGCTGTTTATAAACGGAAGAGTTTGTCCTGATGAAACCTTGTTTCGTGAAATAAAGAAGCTGAAGATGTTTCAGGTACTATATCTGGGTAACATTCCTTTGGCTTATTGCGGAGATACCGACAGCGGCGAGTTTCACGCCAATTTCACGAAAGTATATTCTAAAAGTAAACCTACTATCATTCAGTATCCCTGGGATATTTTTAGAATGAATGAGAATCAATTAATCTTCGATTATATTCTCTTAACGGAAGGAAGAAAATCTAAAGCCCTTTCAAAGAGTAATACGGTAATTGGAAAAGGAAAAGTATTTATAGAAAACGGAGCAAGTGTTGAATGCGCTACCATCAACCCTCTTGGTGGATTTGTTTACATAGGTAAAGATGCCATCATTATGGAGGGTTGCCACATTCGAGGAAGTTTTTCTTTGGGAGAACAGAGCGAAGTGAAAATGGGAGCTAAAATATACGGACCTACTACCATTGGACCACAAAGCAAAGTAGGTGGCGAAATAAGTAACTCCGTAATTTTTGGATACAGCAACAAAGGGCACGATGGCTTTTTAGGTAACTCTGTTTTAGGCGAGTGGTGCAACCTGGGTGCCGATACCAACAACTCTAACTTAAAAAATAATTATGCTGATGTAAAGGCTTATAGCTATACCAAGCACAAGATGATTAATACCGGGCTACAGTTTTGCGGTTTAATTATGGGCGATCATAGCAAAACGGGAATTAATACCATGCTGAATACAGGAACCGTAGTAGGTGTTAATGCCAATATTTTTGGAGGAGGTTTCCCTGCTACACATGTTCCTTCTTTCTCCTGGGGCGGAACAGGTAAGCTTGATAAATATGAGCTAACTAAAGCTTTTGAAGTTGCGCAGCGTGTAATGGAAAGAAGGGGTATTACGCTAACCGATGCCGATAAAAAAATTCTCTCCGAGGTTTTTAAGACTACACATCATTCTTCTTAACAAGGTAGCATAAAAAAACACCTAACCACATACGTGATTAAGTGTTTTTAGTACATTCTGTTAAAAGAATTACTCGGCTACCTGTACCATTTTAAATGGTACACTGATAATAGCTTGGTAATCTTCGCCGGCTTCTAACATATCTTCATCATCTTCTTCGTAATGCCAGTTAATAGTTACTGAACTACCGCCTTTATGTATGGCTTCTAATTTTTTAAATACATCTAAAATACATTTAGAAGAACTTGTGTTAAAGTACTCCAACTGCACGTTTACTGTAGTAGCCGGTTTTGGACTTAAACCATACTTCTCAAGGTTATCTACCAATGGTTTATAAAACTCAATTGAGTTTTCAGGTATCGAACGACCTTTAATTTCTAATACACCGCTTCCTAAATCGAAGTTGATAGTTGGTGTTTTTGGTGTTCCTTCCAGAGTGAACTTTTCCATAGCTGCTTTATTGTTGGTTTAGCGTTACTTTTATGTTTAAACTAAAAAAAGATACTTTCTCGTCAATTGGCTGAAAGGTGTAGTGTAGTTTCTGACCTGTTTTACGGGCAATATCTACCATTCCTAATCCGCCACCGCCTTTAAGCGACATTTCTCCGTTATTAAGTATCTGTTTGTAATAATCTTTTAACTCTTCTTTGGTTAAAGAGTTTACCTCATCTAATCGGCTTTTTAAGCCGGTTACATTCTCATTCAATATGTAGTTACCTGTAATTACATTGTATGCCCCATCTAACTTACCTATCATAAATATGGCAGAACGACCGTTTTCTCCGCTGTCAACAGGCGCTTCATCCATGTGGTGATACAGGTTTTGCAAACACTCTACCAATACATTGTAAACCTTTTTCTTTGTCTTAGGCTCCTCCTGAAAATTATCCATTTTGCTCTCCATAATTTGCAAAATAGACGTTAATAAATCAGATGTGATGTCACCTTTAAAAGAGAGCAATATATTGTTGCGCTCCATTTTGTCGTAGAAATCAAAGAGGTCTAACATCATAGGTTCTAAAATTCTGAACAAAAATAATAATTAGTTTATATAAAGCAACATTTATTTTCGTTACAACAAACTACTCTTCTTTGAAGGGATTTCGCGGTATCCACTCGGTTGGTTGTAAAAAATTAATAAAAGGGTTTAATATTACTTTGCTTACCGTGTTTTGCGGTTTTATATAACAAACCAATTCATGCGCTTTTGCTCCCACGGTGCTTTTAATTTCGGAAGCGGTTCTCCCTAAATTAAGATGCTTCTTTTTATGAATGATGGCAAGCTCTATAAAATGATATAAAATATTTTGATACAACTCGTATTCTTTATTCACATCGTAATTTATACCTATGCAATGCGCCTCTAAAACATCATCAGGCAAATAGTAGCCCGAATCAAAAGCAACCAATTTATTCTCTAAAAAATAACCGCTCACAAAAAAAGTATCTGCAAAACCTTTCTTCATTTCATAAAAGTAATCGGGGGCAAGCTTTACCAGTTTAAATTTAGCTTTAGTAAACACATTTTCGTAAAGGGAATAGATTTGTTTATTGAATAATTTTACTTCATCCACACTCAGGTCTTTTTTGCTTACCGCCGTTCCGTCTTTAAAAATATGTTTGGCGCGGTTGCGGTATTTTTTTGCAAACAACGCTATGTAGTCGTTTACATCCTGTAGGTTATCGGGTATTTCAACACGCATATCGGGTTCAACCATAAACTCGATAAACTTATTTTCTTCCAGTGTTTTTTCTTTCGGAAGCCGGTTGATATAAAAATCTTTTATCAGTGTGGCCGAAATAGTGCCCCGGAGTTTTTCTTCTTTAGATACAATCTGACTGATTTTTTCTAACACAAAAAAGGCTTCCTCTCTTTTTATACCTTTTGAATAAGCAAAACAATGCTCGCCACTGATAAAATTATTGCCACAGGTAACCAAGCGCATTACCACATGGTCTTTGTATTTATCTATATACTTATCAAACAGTTTTGTTTTTTTTGCGGTAAGGTCGGTTATCTGCGATTCTACCAGGTCACCAAACACATCTGCCGTAAAATCTATTACCTGAAAACAGGAAACAAATACCGGTCTTTTGTTTTTGTACACAATAGCGTAACGATGCACAATGTGCGGATGGTGAACCTTTTCTATCAGTCGCAGATAATCGGTATTCAGAAAAAAATCGCTATGCGCAAGCACTTCGTTCCAGGCGGGTTTATCCACCTCAACCATGCTTTCATAAAAAGTAAAGGTGTAATCTCCGCTGAGGTTGCGCTGAGGTTTTTTTCGCAGATAATCTTTATGTTTTTCGCAAAAAGCAATCACGGCTTAAAGGTAGGTATATGATTTAGAAATGAAGAATTAAGTGTTATTTTGCATACATTAATTTACAACATTATGCCGGAAGAAACATACAAAACCCCACAACAGGTTTTAGATACAATGTTGGAGCGGGATGCTTTCTCTAAATGGATGGGCTTGCAGATAGATGAGGTGGGAATGGGTTATTGCAAATTGCATTACACGGTAAAAGATGAGATGCTGAATGGATTTTCCAGCGTACATGGAGGCGTTTTGTTTTCGGCGGCAGATTCCGCTTTTGCTTTTGCCTGCAATTCGCACGGTATTTTTACGGTTGCTTTGGATGTTTCTATTAGCTTTACACGCCCCGCCAAATCAGGAGATGTATTGGTTGTGGAGGCTAAAGAAATTTATTTGGGTAAGAAAACCGGCTTATATGACATTAAAACCACCAACAGCAAAGGAGAGTTGGTGGCTTTGTTTAAAGGTACGGCTTACCGTACATCAACCAAGGTTTAGGTTTTTAAAGTCGGGTTCTTGTAAACGATATTCTAACTTATTTCACCTTGTGTCCCATACTGCACGCATGATAACCAAGTGCAGAAGCAATGTAGCTTTTGCCCTTATAATAGATGACCCCATTAAAACATGAATGTTTTTCTCTTCAGCAGGTGGTCAATTTGAATCGGTCTAACTGGTCAGCTTCTATCGGTCTTGGGTGGTCAACTTCATCGGTTTTTGCACTATATTCTTAAACCATATTAGCCAACAAATCAATTTCATCTTTACTAAAGCTGTTTATCTCATCTCCATTTAGCCAGTCTTTCTCCCTTTCAGGCTTTAATATAACAGGCATTCGTTTTTTGTTGTTATGTATTTCAGCCATTAATGCGTTTGCCTCTGTGGTTACGATTGTATATGTGTTTCTTATTTCCCCTGTGTTCTTATCTAACCAATTAGAGTATAAACCTGCAAAGGCAAAAGGTTCACTTTCTTTATGTGTAAGCAGGTACTTTTGTTTCTTAGTTCCCTTCTTATCTAACCATTGCCACTCGTAAAAGCCGTCTGCAATTACTAAGCATCTGTTTTTAACTGTATGAAGCTGCATGATGTTTCTATGAATACAGTTCTAAAGGTTAAAAGAATTTTATAAGTAACCCTTTTACTCTTATTAACACCCCTGTGGGTAAAAATCCATTACATTTGCGCCTTCCTAATAAAAAAAAGTTGTTAATTAGAGGCTGAATCTTGTTAGGGAGTATTAAAAATTAACGGTCTTTATTAATATTTTATCCCATTTTGGAAACTACAAAAAAATATAAATCTCCTCCAATAATTGAGGCTATTTGTGAGTTTTCATTTCCTGAGGGCAAGATTTCATTTGATAAAATCGAGTCTGATTTTGGAAAAAAAATCGAACACGCTTTTCCTTCAAAGAACGAGCGGAAAAACTTGAATTTTATTTTTCAAGGAAAAGACAATAAGCTAACTCACGAAGTTCAAGAACAAAGGGGTTTGATACAATTTGTTTCAAGTAATAAAAACAATATGGTTCAGATAGGTAACAACCTATTAGCTGTAAACCACATGAAGCCTTATGTTTCTTGGGAAGCATTTCAGCCTACAATAATCGAAAATTTAATGCTTTATTGTGAAATTGCTCAACAAAAGACTATAAACCAAGCTTCGTTCCGATATATTAATCAGATTGAAATCCCCGCAGAGGGGGTTCAACTTGGCGACTACTTTAATTACACAATAACATTGCCGAAGGGCATCTCTGAAAACTTAGCAAATATCTTTTGCAAAACAGAACATTTGTATGATGGGAAACACGTACTATCTATAACTTTACATAGTCTTGCGTTTGGTAAGAAAGATTTTACTACTTTTATATTCGATATTTCATATAATCATATTGGTAATATTCTTGTAAATGAAAAAAATATATTAGAAGTTTTAAAAGATTCACATCTTAGACTTAATAGTGTTTTTGAACAATCATTGACAGATAAATGCAAACTAATATTCGACAACTGATGCCATTTATAGCTACACCGCCACCAACCGAATCTACTGAGTTCGGCAAAGGAAAATTGAACCCTCAGGTTCAGTTAATATATAGTATTTCTAACAAACCCGACATGAGTAATTCAGCTCTCGAAAGCTCATGTGTATTTGATTTTTGGAAAAGCAATCTAACCTCTAAAGTTTTAACAGATTATAATTTGACAGAAACACTTGTAGAATATGGAATTGAGATTTCTGATAAAGAAGAAGTTAGCACTTTTTTATCTGAAAACCCTGATTTAATAGAGCTGATATTAATTAGCAAGAAATACATATCAAAGTATTTTGAAGATTTTAAATTACAATTAGATACCCACCAAGATTCAATAGATGGTTTTCAAAGTCTTAATTTATTTATCTTGAATAACCTAACTGCTGAAGCGGCATTAAAGGCTGAAAGGGAATTGTTTAGAGGTTGGTTATTACCTTACTATGCCAAATTTGATGGTAAACTTAATATAAGGGAAAAATATTCTAATGCCTTTTGATTGGAATAGATACGCCACTTTAGCTGATGAATGGAAAGAAAGTCAACGGCAAGAATTACTTAGATGTTCTATCAGCAGGGCTTATTACGCCTTCTATAATAGCATAAGAATAAAAAAAGGTATTCCTACGAAGAAACAACCTCATAAAATTGTAATAGAAAAACTTTCAGAAAATAACGACCCTGAGGAGATAGAATTAGCTAAGCTATTGAAAGACCTTCAGGAAATTAGGGAAATTGCTGATTATGACGGCGTCCAAGAAATTGACGGTAGATATACTGAAAGGTTTTTTACACGACTTACAGCAGCAAGGGAATTATGTTTAGAAATCTTACCCTAATTAACCCCGACCTCCTTACAAAATTGTTTTATCATTTGAAGTTCAGGAAGTTTACCTGGTACAAATTTATAGTTGGTAATGCCATCTCCAATAATTTGCTTTACTTTTAACTCTATATCCGTTATATCAACAACATAATTTTCTTTCGAATGTTTAAGTTCATTTCTTAGGGCTGAAATAGATGAGAAGCTAACCACTTATGTAGCCCGACATTCATACGCGACTATTATGAAGAGAAGCGGGGTATCAACGGCAATTATAAGCGAATCTATGGGGCATGAAAGCGAGAAAACAATGCAAATTTATTTAGATAGTTTTGAAAGTAAAATATTAGATGAAGCAAATAAAGCTATTTTGTAACTACTATTTATCTACAATTACTTTCTTAGTGATTGTTTCTGTACCTACGGTAATAGTAACAAAGTAAACACCTGCATCTTTTAATTGCAAAGTAGTGTTTACAGTATTTAGCTTTGTTTCGTAAACAGTTTGCCCAAGCATATCGCTTATTTTTAGTTCATCTATGTTACCTGAATATATTACCTGAAAACTGCCTGTGCTTGGGTTGGGGTAAACACGCATATTATTACTTGTATGGTATTGCTCTATACCTGCTTCTGTGTTTTTTACATTAATATGAATCATTGTACTATATACACTATTATTACTTAAACGATAAACGGAATCATTTTGGCAATAGGTTGCATTACAACTATTGACATCTATTGCCACTACACAAATGTTATATAAACCAGCGACAGAATAAGTGTGGCTTGGATAAAGACCAATAGTATCTGTTCCATCACCCCAATACCATGTGGCATTTGTTATATTAGATGAATAAATAGGATAAGCATCCCAAGTGTGGGGTGTGGCGTCCGGAGCTAAAGTAAAATTTACACTGGCTGTACAGCTTGAAGCAATAGGGCAACTATTTGTATTACCATTTCCGCATAACGGTGTTGCCGCATCAGCATAGCTCATACTGCTAACATAATTTGGCAAGCAACTAAATGGGTTCGGGTCAATAACAAAAGTTGTATAAACAGAATTAGGGAAGGGTGGAAAGCAGGTTATGTTATTATTATTGCATTCTAAGTGTATAAGCGAATTTGGTAGAATAGGAAGAGTTGTTAATTACAAGCTAAGGTTTGAAATGAATTTGGTAATGCTGGTAAGCTTGTTAAAGAATTATTAAGACATTCTAAAAGAGTAAGGGAATTAGGCAATGCTGGTAAACTCGTTAAGGAGGGATTACCACTACAAACAAAAGTTTGAAGGGAATTAGGTAATGTTGGAATGCTTGTTAAAGAATTTTCATTACAATCTAAAACTTGAATTGAGTTAGGCAATGACGGAAGACTTGTTAGGTAATTAAGGTGGCAATCCAAATTTGTCAATGAGGTTGGCAATGACGGAAGACTTGTTATAACATTACCCGCACAATCTAAATATGTGAGCGAATTCGGTAGAGTAGGAAGTGTAGTCAATATATTACCAGCGCAGTTTAGCCACGTAAGAGATGTGAAATATTGAATGCCAAATAAATTACTAATATTTTTAATTGCTACATTCATTGTATGAGTAGATGTTGTAACCAAGGGGCTACTTGTATTAAGAGAATCACCATTCATAGCTGCTGGTACTATGGTGTGTAAACATATAACAAAAGCTGTATCGGGGATTGTTACCCATGTTTGCGCATTTACCTGTTTAACACAAAAAAATAAGACAATAAGTATAATTTTTTTCATGGATGTGTGTTTAATTAATTCAAGTTGCTAGTTAGATTTCTTTGAAAATAGGGTTAGCAAAGGTTAAGTAATTTTGTTTTGCACAATAAAAAAACAAAACCTATGCTAAACCCATATAAAATTACTGCTATTTTTTGTTTGA